>Ga0099797_100146_pt1 | contig 44307 bp, 39 predicted proteins | sample Uncmet_Sort48C_1_FD_89871 | JGI IMG/M metagenome (GOLD analysis project Ga0099797, IMG submission 89871) | Marine eukaryotic communities from CALCOFI LINE 67, Pacific Ocean - C012_Sort48C_1 | ecosystem: Environmental > Aquatic > Marine > Oceanic | place: Pacific Ocean: Monterey Bay | collected...
TTTTTCGTGACCCATTTTCGACCTACTTGAAAACTGGGCTGAAACTTCTCTACTTCCGGACCTATTTCGGGACCTATTTGGGACCTATTTGCCGACCTATTTTCCGACCTATTTTAGAGTGTGTTTGAGTATTTTTTTGGTAGCCATTTTAAAAAAGTTAGATGCGCATACTCTTATTTAGTAATACGCCACGTCGCCACGAATATGCATAATAGATTAAAATTAATAATGAATACAGATTCACAGCGCTCTTGGCGAAGTGGACGCGAGGTGCTCCGCGGATTTGACGACCAAAGCCACACACGGATGGCTTTTAGTTGTGCGAAATCCGCTGGACACACTGTATTCGAGGTGGGATTCTTTTCAGAGTATGTTCGCAGCAGAGATGATCGTATTTAATGCTATTCTAGGTATCAGGGATGGCAACATCCTCCAATATCGAGCATCCACGATCTCAATCTAAGGCAGCAGCATTTGGCCCGGGACGTGCACAAGAACAATTTGGCAAAAGACGCTACCGTGGGAACAGCGTTCATTGAGAACTTCGTGAAAAGGGTGATTCCCGATTTAAAAACGCAGCTGAAGTGGTATTTCTACGCGGAGCAAAGGGCGCGCTTCATCAAGACGCAAGTCCTCTTCTACGAAGATTTGTTAGCGAATCCGCAGCCGTATGTGGAGGCGCTGGCCGAGATTCTAGGGACGGATCCGCAGGGCAAGAACTTCAAAGGTTTGCAGCTATCATTTTCGAGAGCACATGGGACTGTTCGTTAATTCTTGCTATCTGCTGTCGTTCCCGAGGTGCTGGTTTGTCGTATGATACCGTTCTTGTAAACAGAAATCTCATAATAATGAAGATACCATCAACTACGCCGAGAACGAGTTTCTGATCCACGACCCTCCTCGGAACTTGGAGCAGAACTTGTATTTTCCGCTCTATCTAAAAATGTTCACGGTGGACGCGCTGCAGCAAGTGAAAGAGGTGATGCGCGATTTTTTGGACACCGGGTTTAGTGGTGTGCTGAAAAAACCGCAAAATGAGGATGCGCTGGCGCATGCGTTGGACGCTAGGCGCGTGTTACCCACAAAAGCGGCATCTTCATATGAAAAAAAGCGGCGAAAGAATCTATCCGACGAAGAGGAGAGCGATTCACCAGAAGCCAAGCCGTCTAAGCGGCGAAAGTTCAAACGGAAGAGCGCAGAGAGCGACGAAGAAAACGTTTCTGCTTCTGCGACGAGGCGGAGACGAAAGCGGAATTCCGAGGAGGAGTTCAATGGAGGAGAAGCGGGCCGCAAGCGGGGGCTAGAGCTGGAGAGCGGCTCGTTAGTGGACAGCACGACATCTGAAAAAACTCAGAACACGGCTGAGGAGAACAGTCCCAAGCGTGCGCTCGAAAAAACGCCGAGCATGGAGGAAGGGCTCGAGAATCCTTCAGCAATGCCCGGAGTACTGGATGATGATGCTGCGATAGAAAGGGCCATGAAGGACCCGAATTTGGAAGACCCCGAACCGCTGCTGGAAGCCTTGCAGCATAGGTTGTTGCTGGCCCCGCGCAGGGATCTCGAACAAAACGGACGTACGACGGGCACTGGGCACGAGTCTGCGCGCGAGGGCTCATCAGCAGCTTCTTCCAGTGATGAAGCTACTCGCGGTGCTCCTCCTATTGCGGACAAGAAGGGCGGGCGTCAACTGGAGCTGTTGGTAGACGAAACAGCTTCCTCTGAAGATTCCAGTCTTGTTATTACGGGAGAAAACCAGTTTCCGATTGTGGAAGCGGGCTTGAAAGCGGGCCTGGGAACGATGCCCCTGAATAGCAAGAAAAACGGCGCGCTGATGGCCTTGCAAACGCTGAACGGCGATGATTTAAAAGCAGAACGCCTCAGCGTGTGGATCAAGCACCAGCTGTTGGTCGGCTTCGACCGCGTTTTGGTGCTCTACGCGGGCCAAAACTGCGGCCCCGGTCCGGCGCGTATGATCGCTGATCTGCAAAAACTCCACAAACGCAGCGAGCAGGTCGATTTCGTCCCGATTCCCTGCAAAACCGCGAAAAAAGCGGGAGACGTGGACCACGTTGGCAGCTATCCCAAGGAGCGCATCGTCCAGTTGAAGGCTATTTGGGCCTACGCAAAGCTACATGAATTCGCGTGGGTGGGCGTGGGCGACGCAGACGAGTTCCTGTGGCTGGACAGCGCGGAACACCCGAGAGGTTTGGGGGACTTACTCGCGAAGAACGCCGAAGAAAATATTGGGCTGATCAACTTGTGGGTGACGCAAATGAATTTGCACGATTGCGATGCGGACTTGGTGTTGGGTGCGCGCAGTGTAGAGGTGCTGCATAGCGAAAAACAAGCTAATACGAAAGTTGCGCTCGAGGACTACAAAACGTTACTGCAGGCGCCGTACCGATTGCCGCGGTGTCGGAAGGGAAAAAACTCGCGGACTTACCATGCTTTGAAGGACTCCTCAAATGGGGATGAGGAAAAAAATAGCGAAGAAGAATCGCCGCTTGTCTGTCAGCTGATGAAGAACAAACAGATTTCGCGGGTCGCAGCGCTGTTTAATCTAGAGGAGGCGCCGCACATGGCGGAGAAGAAGTTTATTGGAGAAAAATGGGAGACTCTCGAAATGTCCATCGACAAAGCTACGTTTCGCGAGTGGCGCGGGTTTCTACATGTGTCCGAGCTGTGCACTAAAGGTTATCATCGCGCGGAGGGCGCCGCGGAGGAAGCCTTGGGCCTAAAGTACTTGAAGGTTCCCACCGCGGAGATTCAGCACGCGAAGCACGGCAACCACGGGCGGGAATTCGACGGCCTCAGGGGCGTTCTTTTACATCCCAAGATGCGATGTCCGGTATCAGGTGGCACGAGAGAAGTTGGAGAAAAAACGGAGGTCGTGACGAGCCGCCGCGAGCGTAGAAGAAGGGCGGAAGAAGAAACTTCTGGCGATACGTACGCCTGCTCACGAGCCGAGCTCCAGGATAAGGTGAAAACCGTGCGTTTCGAGCGCGAAGCGGGCCTAGAAGCATTCGTCCTGAACTTGTTCAGGGCACGTCGAGCTCCTCCTCCTGGAAGACCTTAGCACCGCAGAAATTTCGGCGACATTATTATGGAGAAGAACACTGCACATGATTTGGATTTTTCTTGTACACATTCAGATATGTTTTCCGGTTTTCCATTCATTGTTTCGATATTCAACCATAGAAAGCGTATATTCAACGGTATTTGATTCGATTTCGGTAGCATGATTCGGAGCATGCACAGCGTATCACGGTATTTCACATTGGTCATTGACATTCGCAGAGCGCCTCTAATGAGAGCGTGCCTCGACATTTCTTAATAGATTGTTTTAAATGTCATTCCACGGTCAATATGTTGTCTGTATAATTTGTGACGGGCTTTTCCTGTGAGATGTTGCTCCCTTTGTCCCACGAATATGTCTTGTCGTTCTAGTAGCGTTACGCGCAATACTGGGAGCGATGAACGCATGTAGTATCATAGCGGTTGTGTCTCAGATTTCATGTGGCATCTTGCAGCGCTTGTACGATACCCCATTTCATGTAGGATCGTGCTAGCATTACGTAGTGAAGGTGATCCCATGGCCGGAAGTAAAGTTTTTTTTCTGCTGTCTTCCAGCCTGACTTTTTTCGTGTATTCTCTGTTTCGGGGTTCCCTGGATCATTTTCGTTTTTTCAGTTTAGCGGAAAGGCACGGCCAAGCGCGCGGCCGATCGACACGCCACTTGTTTGGTTCCGGAACAAAAAGGCGCGCAGAGGTGCTCGGAGGCGAAAATGATCCTCAGTATAGAAAACGCTCGTCGTCGTTGCTACGAGAAGTAGAAGTGAAGCAATGCGTGTCGAAAATGCACCGCTTGGCCGGGCGTCGTGGCCACGGAGTGAGCGTGGCCTGGGTCGGGAAACGGTTTCGGGAGTCGAATACGTTTGCCAACTACGAACTGGGAAAAAGCAAAACCGGCGGCGAGTTCTATTGGGCTGCGGGCGTGGATTTTATGTTCGAAAATTTTTTGAACATCACCGCGGTGCATCGGATCGCGGCGATCCGCGAACAGTGTGCAGAAGAATCATTATCCCCCGCAGGAAACGAAAAAGATAATCGTGATACTGAGGAGGATGATGATACTAGAGAAATAATTAGTGCCAGAAGAAGGGATTTAAGAGAGGAATTCTCGTTAATAAAGGAAGATGCAACAAAAAACGAGCAACGAGCAAAGAAGCAACTTGACTGCTCTCTGGACCTAGAAATACAGAGCAGAGAGAGCAGTTGGAAGGAATGGCGGCGGCACGCAGAGACTCTGGACCAGCGCTTCGATTTGATTTTCGTAGATGCTCTTCCTGAAATCGTCCTTTCGGATTTCATCTCTCTCATTGACCAAGGAGAAGATCCTTCGGAAAAAGCGAAGGTGTACAAGAGCTTGCTATCGAAGATTGCCTTTTTGGATTTCCACCACCAGGGATTGGTCGAAAACCCGAAATCAACGGGACCAGAGGACCGAGAAGAACAAGCAAAAATCGAATCACGCGTTGGCAAATCGAAAGACGAAATGGCGATTTCTTTCGGGTTTCGGCAGGACTTGCAGTTTTTTCAGCCCGACACGGCCGAAAGTCGCATGCCCATGTGGCCACATGCCCAAGCCTACGAAAATTTGCAGCGCGCCCCCCAACAGGAGCCCACGAAGAGAAGGAGGGGATTAATCTTGGGAAAAAGTTGCGAGAAGCTGGGGCGTTCGGCGGAGTTCGGCGGCGACTCTACGGTTAAGATCATTCGCGCTTTGGTAAAAGAGGGGTACGAGCTCCATTCCAGTGCGGATTTGACGTCCTGCGGTGCCGTCACCGCCGGACTGTCGGCGCGCGAAGTTGCAAACAATTTAAAAGCCCACGGTCGGCTTCCGGTGCGCGAATACCGAAAGATGCTTTCAACCATGGATTTCGTGCTCGGCTTCGGGCGCCCGGCGCGTTCTCCCACGCCTCTGGAAGCGATGGCCGCCGGCGCCGCCTGGATTACGCCTTGTAAAACATTTTCTTCGGCCACAAAAGATAAAAAAGAGTTGTGCCAATACAAAGTCCCCAACGCACCAGCACCGCACATGTATACATACATTGCGGGAAATGAAAAGTCCGCCATGGAGGCCGTGCGACAGGCTGTGGCCGAAAATCTTGGCCACCACCCATTCGTCCCGGAGCACATGCTTTTGGAGAGAGTCGCGCTGACGATGTGTAGCACAGTGACCTCTTTCCTGAAGCGGAAGGAGCGCAAGAGCTACTAAAAGACTTAGGGGAGGTCGTGGTGATCAGCATTACGTAGCGCTTTAGTATAGCGAACTATCCTTCATAATAACTAGCACCATTTTTGTCGACGTCCCTGGCTGGGGGGTGCGGATTCTATTTTTCTTTTGGTAGTCTCCATGCTTTACGTACTTTTTGTGTGGAGATTTTCCTTTTTCCATGTCATGTGTACCATATTTTCAGAGTTGAATAATTATTTTCAGAATTAAATATTCTTTTCAGTGAACCTCAACCTTGGTCAATTTTTCTTGTATAATGATAGCACGCGAGCTAAATCTCGCATGGTCAAATTATGTTGCCTTTTTGGACTTAATCTGTACATCATCAACGCGTCTTGACGAGCACCATTCTGTAACTCTGTACCCACCTCGCAGATGCGTTCGGATCGTGCCGACAGCCGAAATTGGTAGTGCCAGAGGGAATTCTGCTGTGGTTCAAAACTTTGGATGAAAACCTGCGTGGCCATCACGCCGACGTGGGCGATTGTTTGGATCGGGATCGTTGGAGGAACATTAGATCTATGGCTTTCTTGTGTGTAGTTGGCGAACACCTGACACGACTGTACATGCGCAGTTTTTTCAGGTCGCACAAGCATCAATCATTTGAAGAAAAAAATCATGCAGATTCGGTCTTTGTCCGTGCTCAGCAAATTTGCTACGGTTTTTTCCTTCGGTTTCTTTCTGCCTGTTTGGTTTTTGCAGCTCCGCGGCAACGAATCCGTGAGCCCGGTGGCTCGGTACCGGAATCTCGGCACGCGTATCGGAATTATTGAGAATGGCGTTCACGAGAACAACGCTGCTATTCTGAATCCACAGTTCGAGGCGTCGTCGAATATCAATTCTGTGGGGGGCACGACTACAGGCGTAAATGTGACAGCAACGTCGCACGTTGCGAGTATCGCGAAAACCTCAACAGCAATTAAGGATACGTCTGCCGAGAGTACACTTCTCTCAGAGCGGAAAAAGAAAGACATGGGCGACATTTTGTGGTTCCACGCAGACTCTCCAGAGGCGATTTCGTTGTACAAAGGTTGCACTCCTGTATCTTACTCCTGGCAGCCGGACTTGAAACCAACGTTTCTGATCATCGGAGTGCAAAAGAGCGGCACCACGTCGGTGAAGGGCGCATTGCGCAAGTATGTTTGTGCAGGAAGCGGTGGCGAGGCGCATTTCTTCGACGACCCGGCCTTGTCACGAAACCCCCCGACTGCAGCGCAACTGCAGACGTACGAGCAGCGGTGGCAAATTTGTCCGGAGCGCCACGACGGAGAGCTGCGCGGGCGGTACGAAAAAACGCCCTCGTACTACTACCAGTTATGGGCGCCCCTGCGCGCCTGCGAGGCGCTTGGAGGGGAGCAGCAGAAAGTGGTGTTATTTCTCCGAGATCCGGTGCAGCGTGCGCTGTCGAGCTTTTTTGAATCCCGGACGAAGCGGCTAAAAGCGACGACCGAGGACTTCGACCGGCTGGTGAACCTCGACATCGATATTTTCGAAAAGTGCGGCGGCGTCCCGAAAAGCCCGGGGCTGGCGGAGAAGTACGCTAATATTTCGCAACAAAAGAAGAACTCTATTTCATTCGAAAATTTCGAAACATGCTGTTCCGACGTTGCCATATCGCACGGGCTGAAGAATTGGCCCGGGTGTGGGTTTTGCGATAAAGAGGAAACCGCGAACGGCCGGTTCCCCTTCCGTTGCGGCGCGTACGGGAGCAAGGTGGCCGCGCACGTGCGCATGGGGCTGTACGTGTTTTTCGTGCAGAACTGGTTGCGCTATTTCAAAGCTCACAATATGCGAATCTACATCGTCGAGGAGTCTTTGTTTCGAGGAGACATGCCGCGGGTTGTCTATGAGTTGAGCTGCTCGATGGCGGATGAAAAAAATGGTCAAAAAAACGCGCTGGCCTGCGACTCTGCGAAGAGTAAAAAATCGCTCGGCGAAGACCGCCACGCCAATACTCGCGACCATCCCACGATGTGGGAGTCCACAAGGAAAAAACTCACGGACTTCTACGAACCCTTCAACCGTGACCTAGAAAGACTTATCGGCCGGAACCTCCCCTGGTGACTGATATTTAGTACCCCCATCAATATAGCTAATATCTGTGAAAAAAGGAAAGCTGCTTTGTATACGAAGTGTAACGAACCATAATTGCGGCTCCATAGTTGTCGTGTTCTCTGTCCGGGCCCTGTTTCTCTGTTGAGGGTGAAGGTTGTAGTGATGGTCTTGCCTGTATTCTTTTACTGTATTTTCAACCTTTTATATTTCACAGGTATGGGTCCATTCAGTCAAACCATGGTAGCGCTCAATCTGAATTTCTTTGCAGGCTGCCTGGTGTTTTTTTTACACGTCTCTGTGAAGACTTGCTCCCGGACGGAAAGGATTGTACTGGATAACGGAAGCAGACTGGCTGACGCATCTTCTTTTTCTGAGAAAGGGCCCAAAAATGGTGACGCGCAGCGCAGTGCAATGGTTCAAAATAATTTACATGCCGAAGGTCGGAGAGCCCAACAAGTGCCTGGCACAAAAATGGATACGAAGGTAACAAGTACTAGAAAAGAGAAAGAACCGGCAACTTCTCTCCAGGTTTGCGTGGCTGCCATGCACGCGGCCGCCCCGGTCCGCAAAGACAGCCTTCCGAAGGGCGTGCGCGTGGCCTGGATCGCGCGGAGATTCGAGCAAGCCACGTTCGCGGGCTATGAAAGCATGCAGGGCAGCCAGGGTGGCGAGGCCTACTGGGCTAGTGGGGTGGACTACATCTTCGAACATTTTCTGAATATAACGGGCGCGACCCGGATCTTCCAGAACAAGGCCGATTGCGAAGAAGCGGCGGGGGACCCACTTGCTGCTGAGCAAAATGAGCAGCCCGGCAGTGACGAGCAAATTATTATCCGCAAGCTGTCCAGAGGGAATGCCCCGAAGACGCCTGAGGTCGTAGCCGACTGTAGCATGGCGTTTACGCCCCGAACGGGGGACGAGGAGGCGTGGACGACGTATGTGCGGAAGCTGCGCGACCGCTTCGATTTAATCATTCTCGACAACCATGCGGGGAGCGTCTTGCAGGCGCTCTGGAGTCTGATTCAGCAAGCGGCCGCTCAACGACGCTACCGCCACAAGATGCTCTACCAGGCGGTACTCAACAAATTGGCGATCCTGGACTTCCATGGTATGGATTTCGGGCACAGGACGCTGGCGCCTTTTGAACACAGCGGCTTTTCGCTAAAGCAGCTCATGTGGCCCACCGACCACGACAGCCCCATGCCGCTGTGGGCGCACGCGCAAGTGCTAGAAAACGAGCTCCCTGCGAAACCCGGAAATTGGAAAAATCGCGGCAGACGGGGCTTTCTGCTGGGCAAGGAGTGTCACCGCCTGGAACAACAAAAAAACTGGAGTGAAACCGGCGCGCCCGTCATCCGTGCGTTGCTGAAAGCGGGTTTTGAACTGCACACGAACGCGGATCTGTCCGAATGTGAGGGTATCAAAGAGGAGCTCAGTAAGCGAGAGCTAAAGAATCTGGTGGCGCACGGGTTTGTGACGGTGAAGCAGTTCCGCGCGCTCCTGGGGAGTGTTGCGTTCGTGGTGGGTTTCGGCTTCCCCCGAAACAGCCCCACGCCGCTGGAGGCCATGGCGATGGGCGCCGCGTGGCTAAATCCCTGCACCAGGCAGGAAGAGGATGGAGATGAAGACGAAAAAGAGGAGGACCCAGAAACAGAAGAGGAAATCGCGGGGAAGAGGGACAACAATCGAGCGAAAACACCCTGGGACGGCTGTCAATTCACGGTCCCGAATACAGAGGAGCCCCACATGTACAGCTTCCCGATCGGGGACGCCAGAGCGGCCGTGCGCGCCGCAGAGAAAGCCGTGGAAAGGCGTTTTCGGAGCTTCGTACCTCCGCACCAACGCATCGAGGCAGTCGCAAACACGATGTGTCACACTGTGAGGCGTTTCTTGGAAAAATGATTTAATATTGAACGTTCAAACAGCCTGTGTATGCGTGCAAAATAGTGCACATTGAACCAGGGATCGACTCAACCGCTCCCTGGTTGAGTCGTATCCATTATGGAATGTTTTTTTTTGACAAAGTCTTCTCATGGGTCTTCTCATGTGTGTTTGCGAACGTAATGTCGTTCTGCGAACTCCTCGAATGTAGATCAGATTGTCCGGGGTCTATGCTGGTTACCCCACAGCGCACATTCCATTCAACTCAGATCAGATTGTTCCCTGTACGCAGTTCCTAGATTTGTTTTTCATTGCTTCGTATACACGCGAACACCGATTAATATCACGTTGATTGCGTAATTCGCAAAAAATTGTTTCCCCAGACATTACATTGTTTGTCGCGCATCAACCATGGTTTTGCCTGTCCGCACGATTTTCTTCTATTTTGCCAGCGCCACCATCTTTGCGCGGGTCTTCGTGGCAGACATCGGCTTCACGCGATTTGGAAAAGGGGAAAGCAGGAGCCTAAACAGCTCACGGCGGTTGGAGCTTGGCACGCAGTCTGCGGCGTCTTCTCAATTTAGCAGTTTTTCAAAGAAAGGTACCGACGAGCCAGGACAGGTAGTATCGGACAAGAACAGTATCGAGCGGTCCCTGACCTCAGAGCACCAACGGCTGCTTGAAGAGACCCAGAAGAAGCTGCTTTGGGACGATTCCGTACATTCGGATTTTTCAACATGGCTCCAGCGCGACGACGACGACGAGCGACCGATGGGCTACGACCCCGCGGAAGACCCCGCGAACGACGACCTTTCAGAGAACAAGGATGATTGCGGTCTTTTCAGAGCCACCGCAAACCATAAAACCGGCACCAAATTCGGCGATTGCCTGATGGAGTTTTTTGAGGAGGAGTTAGGTGTGAAGAGCGAAGAGTACGACCGCTACATGTACGAAAGCGGTGGTGATTTCAGTGTAAAGGATTTCACCGTGAATATGGTCCGCAACCCCTTTGCCATGATCATCAGCGGATACCATTACCACAAAGCCGCGTCGGAAAAATGGACGGAAAGCCCTCTATCGGAGAAGTTGAAACGCCCTGCAAGGTTTGGCGTGCCGCAAAGCGTGAGCGCGTTCCTGCAAGGTTTAAACAGCAATTCGAAGAATCTTGGGAAAAAATTTGAAGAGTTTTTGGAAGATAAAGACCCGTCCTACGCGCAAATTTTGAACAAATTGAATGTTGTCGATGGCCTGATTTTGGAAACGCTGCGCACACTCCACCGGAACTTGCCATCGATGATGAGCGCGGCGAGGAGTTGTGGGGCGGTCGCGACGCGCGCGAAATCTCTGAAAGCGTGTGGCACCTGCCGCAACGTGCTTTTGGACAGCGTGATGGCCGCGCCGAACCGGGTCTTCAAGGAGGAATTAGTGCAGGTTATTCCTAGACACCTTTTGCCCTCGCAAAAGGATCCGACGCAGAAGAGGGTGGTCGAACATTTCGTCGAAAAGTGCGCGGAGAGCAAGAGTGCCACGAAGCATTCGACGCGGGAGTCTTATTCGGAACGGGACGCGGAGATGGCATTATTGCGCGAGCTAGACGAGCGATTTTTCGGTGGTCAGATACACAAGCTCGAGAAACGTCTGCTGGAGGGAGTGGCGGGACAAGATGATATTCAGGAATTTGGGTTTCAGTGATGTTTAGGAAGTTTCTTGACAACATTAATGCACACTGCAAGACTATTATTCAATTTAAGAGTCTGTCACTTATTTTGCAAGAACCAGTACGGTGTCAGTGAACGGTTGGAAGATTGTGTTCTCAATATACAGGTGATGTGTCGTGATGTGAGTGTGCATGAATGTGGTGACCTTGTAACATTCGATGATGACCCTCTTTGATTTGTTATCCTCTGAAAAAAATTGTTGGTTCATATTTAAGCTCCTGCCATCTCGTAAAAAAAAAATGATTGGATAGGAATTTTGAATGTTCTTCTGTCATAGGCTACTAATAAATGCGTGCCTCTGTCTAGCGTATAGAGGAGTAGACCGATTTTTTCCATAGTGACAGTACAGCGGAATATAGTTTTCCTCTAGTGACAATCAGGCGGCAGTCGGAAGACCCGTACCCCGGCGGCGTCCCCGGTGTGTGTGATCCTTGAACCTTCAGTACGAGTTTTCCGTATTTTCCCAAATACGCGTTTCACCCTCGATCAGCTCGTGATAATTGTCCAAGAACTTACCCCAGTTTTCTTGGCTCAGCCTCTGTATAAAAGTAATTTCCATTTTTCCCCACTACATTCTCTACTGCCAAGCAGAACCTGGACTTATTGAAAATTCTCCTTTTCGTCAAACGCACCCACCCAAAAGGGATCCGCCAAATCCAAACCTGAATAGAGATACTATAAGGATCACCTGAATAGGAAGAGAGAACAACAAAAACCCGAAGAAGAAGCATCATGGTGGAATTCGTGGCGGCGGGCCTGGCGGGCGCGCAGGCGCTCTTCGGCTATAACCGAAAAAACTATTTTTTCGACCAGGAGATGCGGATTAAGCGGGAGTATCAAGGGCAGGATATGCGCATCAAGCAATTCGAACTCTACCGAGAAGATGTGCGGGATTTGGTTTGCTGTTTATCATTATGAACAGGGTATGGGCAGCTAGAGTATGAGAAACGTGTGATGACCCTATATGATATTGCGGTAAAGATGTATGCAGTCTGCAACCACAAAAAAGGTCGGCTTGACGATTGCGAAGATGGACAACTACTTGATCGTAAACACGCTGCAATTGGGTTTCTGCATCGCGCTCTACACCGAAGGACGCTTGGAGAACCATGGAACTGTATAGAGATTTTCATCTGAACAGGGTTCTTTTTTAATTAGATTAGAACATACATCGTGCATTTCTTTCGACTACGTAATACTCATCATGATTGTTCGGAATTTGGAAACACCCAAATGGAAATTAATTCATTAGGTAAAATACCCCGACTGGATGCTCTGGCTCTACATGATGTCCATTTCCGGCGCATTTCTGTATCGTTTTTCCTCATTTGTTAGCATTAATCGTGTTGCAGCAGCGTAGTAGGATATGCCGATAAGCTGTGAGGATATCTGAACATAACGTTTCTTCTTTCGTGTTAATTGTCACCGTAACCATTCAGTTGAGGTATCTGATCATGTCTGTGTGGCTGGCTATGCACGCCTCGATCGCCGCGCACTCCTTCGGCGTACGCTTGTTGACCCAATTCGTGCGTTTGCCGGTCCCAAACCAGGATCAGCTAGACGCGGCCCGGGGCTTCGCGCAGGAGTACGAGGGTTAGCAGTATTAACTCAAGTGTATCAATTAAAGTATTAACTCAAGTGTTTTGCGGTATATGACTATGTATGCAGAGTGTGTAAGCAATATGCTGAAAACATTTAACAACAGGCAAGGGCATGAAAGACATGTTGCGCGTGCCCATCTGGAAGCAGCAGGCCTCCAAACTGAATGACGCAATGGCGCGGGAAACCCGGAAGGCCAAGAAGGACGACGACGCGCCGAGCACCTCCGACGACGGGTTGATGCCTCCAGGTATCTGTTATAGTTAATATTCAAGAATTCTATTCGGTTACTTTTCCTTCAACGGACACAGACTCGCAGGGTTTACCGCCTCAGGATTACTATTATCAAAGTACAGCGGCAGCATGCCTGGCGGGCTTCGATCAGTAGTCTACTTTCAAAACATTGTCATACGAGGCAGCCCCGGCGCGGTAATTCCGGACGGCGAACTGAATCCTAGCGCGATGCTGGAGCACGTGAAACTGTATCGCTCGCTGCAGGCGAACTGGCAGTCGTACGACGCGTACAGTCGCGTTTGCATGTCCATGGGCACCAACCAGATGCTGCACGCTTTGACGTACTACGTTTTGGCCTATATGATCATCGAGCACGGCGCGCACATGGCAGGGTACCGTTCTTCTTCTACATTCATAATCAGTAATAAGTAAGATGCAGCTGTTGGGATTGTTCATAGCACCTTGCACTCCCATAAATTGGTGAATCGGGGTGACGTTGTTATCTCAATTTTGTGATCAGAAGTTACTACGGCAAACGGCTATAGTAAAGGTACGGGTGCACTGCGATTTTCACGTGCGCAAGTATATTGTTGTCGCGGCTCGACCTCTATCTGCACCGGCGATCTACCTACACCGCGGCGACCCTGCTGTTCATCGGGCCGCTCCTGGCTGCTGTGGGTACCACGTGCAAGGTTGCACCGGACCAGCGGACGAACGACTGGCACCGGGTCTTGTTATTTTTTTCTGCACTGAGTCGCGATAATATCGCGACAATATAGTCGGATATAATATTGATTAACAAGCGTTGATTGTTAAACGTCCCTCTGATATAAATCAGCTCCACGATAGTCCTTCTCCTTATACATGACAAGAAAAAAGGTCTTCATCCCCCCGGCGTTCCTGGCGCATTTGCTGTGGATCGTGTTCATTCTCGTGATCGCCAGGGCGGAAATCACCGACGACAACGTGGCGCTGCCGACGACTTTTCGCAGCGTGCTCTATTTGGACGTTTTTGGCTGGTACGACACTCCCAAGGTACTAGGTAGGTTCTTATAGACTACATTGTCATTGCCGTGTATCCCTTACCGTAGCTCTGTAGGCCCCCGATAAGTCTTCTATCCATACCACGCATTTCTCATTCAATTCTACCTCGCATAAATAGGACCAGCGCAACGCTTCCTCCACAGAGCCCCCGGCGCACGCCAACGGAAACAACGACGAGAACACCACCAATTCCAATAGTCAGGACGCGGAGGACTGCGAGGAGCAGGACATCTTCCCCGCGGAAGACCCTTCGCAATTCCAGATCTGGCAGGACTGTTGCGATCTGCAAAAAGACATCCGCGACATTCTGGAACGGTTTTCATATTATTACACCATCTTTTATGAAAGGTCTATGCATGGCTTGTAGGTATGCAGGTGTCAAATACAAGCATCATCTGACATCTCCCTTGTTTATCGTTGCATATTGTCGTCTTATAGAGGCAATCATGAATCATGAATATTTCCAGCAAGCATATATTATAGGTACGGCCGCGCCGGCGAGCATGTGGATGACTCCACAAAGGGGCAGATGAAATCGCTCAAGTACATGTTCGACCGCGTGCAGAAGGAGTTCTCGGAGATTCAGAAGACGCGGCCGCCGGATGCCATGGAGTGCGACTCGCCGCCTCCGGAGAGCGTGGTGCCGGAGGGACCGATCTGGCTAAAATTGAGCTGGAACCCCTCCGGCTACCAGCCCACCTATTTTTACTTTGACGTGGACACGAAAGTGACAAAATGGGAGCTCACGCCGGGGGACACGGTGAGCGGCGACATGGACGATTTGGAGCGCAGCGTCAACGATTTTATCGATTTGGTGAACGAACTGAAGCGCCTAGGAGCGGAGGAGGCGATCGCGGGGCGCAGCAACCGCGCGGACAGCGACGCCAGCTCGCCGCGCTTCCGGCAGCGCACGCACAGCGGCGACTCCAGCGAGTACAGCTCCCAGAGCAACGGGGGCGCTGCAAACGCGACCAGCAGTAGTGGTAATAACCAAGGAGGCGGTTCTTCCGGAAGCGCGCGTTCCCGCAATAACAAGAAAGGGGCCCCTAACGCCGCGCAGGAAACACTCAATCCTGCCCAGGTGCACCGTTACGGCGGCGCCGAGGCGGTCCCCGCGGCGGTGCTGCAGACGCAAACGAACAAGCAGTACGCGGCCGTGACTTTTCACCCCACCGGGCCGCGCATGCTGCAGCGCAACCCTTCCACGCTCTCCGCGAACGGCGAGGATCTGTCGGCGTCCATCCGCTCTTTGAATAGGTCCAGCGGGTACACGGCGCAGTGGTTGCGCCAGAGGCGGGGCGGCAGCCGTTTGGTGAACCGCTCTTTTTCGAAAAGTGCCCCGCCGGGACTGTTGCCGTGGAAGACCTTCGCCACTGGGTCATTAGTATTAATCACCCTGTGGACGATCGGGCTGGTGTGGTCGGTGTACTGGATCGACGCGGACAAGCCGCACGGCAACAGGCTCCCGGTGCTTCCCGTAAAAAGCAGCGCCGTGCCCTTCTCGGCAGTGTTCGGCCGTATGTCGCCGCGGGACGAACGCAAACTCATGCTGCGGGGCGCCTCCGCGACTGAGAGTAGTAGAAGTCCATTTGGGGGTGGCGGGGAGAGTTTTCTGTCGCAGAGCCCGACGATTTCTTCGTGGCTTTCTTCGCAAAAGCTCTTCGGTTCTCCTTCGTACACAAATACTAGTGAGAAGGAAGAGTTAGGCCTTCTTTCCGATGCAGAAGAGGCAGCACTAGCTTTTAGCGAGCCAGAAGAGTTCCGCCTTTTCGAGCCCAGCGAAGCACCGGTTACTCTCAAATTCGACGCCCCCGGCGGTTTTTTTCGGCCGAACGGTTTCTCGTGTTTCGCCGATTTTCCCCCCCAAAGGGGGGGCCAAGAGCATTCTGACGATTTCAGCTCCGATTTTTGCTGGCTCTCCGAGAAGTACAAATTGCATTTGCTGAGGTTATCCGATCTGAAAATCATCAAGACCTGCCGCGTGTGGACCCCGTTGCGGGGCGTGGTGGCCTTCGACGGCGCCCCCTGGGCCGTTCCGGAGGCGGAAGTGAACGAACCGGAGCAGGCGGAATGCGCCGAGGTGCGGTTTCTCGATTCGTCGGTCACCAGCGCTGCGCGGGCCGGCAAGTCCACACTGTTGATCTTTGAAAAGCGGCGACGCGTGCTGCGGGGTCTGGAAGCGGAGCGGGAGTCCGGGAATAGTACTACTAACAGCAGTGGCGAGGTCGTGCGGTTGCAGCCCACGTTTGAGGTGGCGGACTCCAGAACCTTCGAGCAAATCCTGGCCGTGCCGGGCCTGCAGCTGGGCGTGGAGGACGGAGATTCGACTCTGCAGAGCGGGTGGGACCTGGCGAAGGGCCGGAAACTTGAGAACAGCGGTTTCCAAGTGGCTAATAATGATATCCCCAGCAATGGTATAAATGGTTTTACACCAGCAGGAAGGGAGCGGAGTCCTTTACAAGGAGAGTTTGGAGGAAGCAGTAGCGCTGTGCTCTCAGTCTGGGGCTTCGCAGCCAACGAGCTTTTGCAAATAGCGGCGTTGGAGGGCAACACCATCACCGTATCGACGTTTCGCTTTCGCTTCTCCCCGATAGCGAATGCAACAGAAGCTGCTGCGGTCTCCGCGGAGGACATCCTGTTTGCATAATGTACAGTTTTGACCCAATATTGTTTGAGTATATGATTCATTTTTTGAAACTAATTACGGACGAAATTTTGAACACCGTGCAAACATGCTTTCTTGACGTGGTCAATTCAAGTCTTTTGAATACCATCATCTATGTATTCCTTCGTTGCTAGGAAGATTTTGAGTTTCTTGTTGGAACCTCCAAGAACCAGTTCTTGTTGAGCAAAAAATCCAGCCCTAATATGTGATCGTCACATCCCTGCAGATGTATGAATCGAACCAAATCATCTTGGCGTGTTCCGTTCATTTCGGTATCCGTGTCCTGAATTTTATTTCCTTACCGTCTTTCCCTCGTTATCAGTGCAAACCAGGGGACTCTGTGGATTCTGTACAATCGTCTTTTGCAAACGTTTCCCGAGACCCGTTTTTGTACGTTTCTTTTGATCAGATGTGCGCGTGAAAAATGATCCAGGGGTCGGAATGATTGATTCGGTCGGCAGCTCTCTTAGATACGTCTGAATCTGTTATTTTGGTCGCTACACGCATAATATGTGGCTTGCCGATTAGCAACGCAGTCTTCATTATAACCGTAAGAATACGAGAAGTCAACGAGGGTGAATACCTTGTTGTAAAAAACGTACCTCACAACTGATATTATTTCTATACGAACAACAGTAACAAAGCATGCCTTCCATACGTCGCGATCGTGCCACTCCGGCCCCACGCCGCGATGTCGATTCGCGGGAAGAGACGCCGAAAGAGACGCCCAAGCCGCGCAGGGAGAAAGAACAGCCGGCGGAACCGAAGGAGGTGCGGAACGAGGCGGCGAAAGCGCAACGCTCGAGTCACGCCCGCGGAGGCCCGGTCCGCGGGGACTCGCGGGCAAAGAACGCTAAGGCCGAAACTCCGAAGAAGCACGGCCGGCACGAGCGCCGGTGCGACAGCCGCGACCGCAAAGCGGTCGACCGCAAAGCGGACCGCCACGAACGTCATGCAAGAAAACGGGACCGCGGGGTACCCCGCTCCGTCGCACGCGGTGATTTCAACCGTTCTTACGCTGATGATAAGGAAAAAAAGAAGAAGAGCGGGAAGGATCCAAAAGCGCCCCGCGAGGAGCCTGTTCGGCGGAGCGACAGCCGTGCGGCCGAAGAACGGGTGGAACCTGCCAAGCGAACTAGTTCCCGCCGGGCGCACAAGCATGACCGGGGAGGTCCCAGCCGGGCCCGGCGCCAGGACGCGCGCGACCGGGAAGCGCGCGACCGGGAAGTACCGACATCGCGGGAGTACCGCGACAAGGACAAGACTCCCAAGCTGCGTGCCGGCTCGCGGCGTCGCCAGAAGGACCACGATTCTCGGAGGCGACAAAAGGAACCGAAGCACTCGCGCGGCCGCATGCAGCATTCGCGTGGCCGTCAAAAAGCCGCCAAGAAGAAGAGCAGCCGTGAACGCAAAAGGCCGGCAAGCGAAGACAGCCGGCAGCGCCGGGGGCAGAAGGCGCGGCACGGGCGCAAGAGTAGTCGGGAAGAGAATGATAAAGTAGAAGCCGCGGCTCCGAAAGAAGGCCACCGTGCTGGACATCCTGGTACTAGTGAAAGCAGACGCGTTGCTGAGACTCGGAAAGATGCGGCGGGTCCCCCAAAGCAAAAAGCGCCGAAGCTGCCGCGCGATGCTGCGCCCATGGACGGGGCTGCTGCGGGTTTGTCTCCTCTGGACGGGTCCAGAAAGCCGCAGAAAAAAGGCCGGCAAAGGCGGGACGACTCGCGCGAAAGCGACGCTGCGAACTTCTTTGGGCGCCGGATTTCGCAGGATGCGCGTGACGCAAAGGCCAAACAACGGACGCATCGGAGCGGCGCGAACGATCCGGCGAAAGTACCGAAGCCCGTCAGCACGAAAAATCTGGACGACAGCCGTGACGTCTCTAAGAAGGCCAATGCAGACGACTCTAGGCGCCCGAAGGATGCCGGGAAGACCGAATTCCAGCCCGGCGACGAGACGAATACAGACGTGAATTCCAGCGATGGTTCATTTTTGTCCTTTCACTATTGCTGCATTCCTTGGGATGTACGCGGATTCGGGACAATGTACATTGGATAGTGATTTCTGAAATATCGAAAGTTAGATTGAGCGACGTTTTTCTTCGAAATACCGTGACTTGCAAAATGTTAGAGTGAATCGTAGTACCAACTAATTGGGGCACTCTAATTTAGAGTACCAACTAATGTTAGAGTGAACTGAGATTTAGCACTCTAACTGTGGCAACAAAAACACAGATACGCCGAGTCCCAACAGACGCGGAGCCAAGACGTCACAGAGTGGTAAGGAACAGCCCCAGCAGCAAGACGGGAGTAGTGACAGTCGCCAAACCGCTCAGTCCAAGAAGGAGCGAGAGAGGGCCACCAGAGAGGTTGACGAGCAGCGGTTTCCTAGCAATAGAGAGTCCGATGAACAGCTGTATCGTGCGTGGGAGGGCGAGAAGTTGTATTGGGAACAGCAGAGGCAGCAAGAATTAAAGGAAAGGGAAGAGCTGAAGCAGCAGGAAAAGCTGGAGCGAGAGGAGAAGAAGTACCGAGAGATGCTTCAGAAGAGTTTTCCGGCGAGAAAGGCCGAGGAAATATCCAAAAACAAAAACAAAACTACTAAGGAAAAGAAGCCTGCTCGCGGAGGCACCGAGAACCAGCAGAAAGCGGAGAAGCGCAGCGACAGCTGGCTTCCCGTGATAAAGGTGGCGTCGCTGGAGCGCGTCGCATTGCGGCAGAACGACCGGACCCCAGCGTACCCGGACGACGTGAAGACGCGGCTGGAGAAGTTCGGCAAGGCGCTCGTGGAAGAAAGCTCCAGGGAAGGCAGCCGAAAGGAGAAAAAATCGAAAAAGCACAAGAGGCGCTCCGTCGATGAAAAATCCGAGCGTGTCGACGATGAACGGCCACGACAGGAAGCTGGAGAAGAAAAGCCGTTGCACGAAGCTCAAGAAGAAAAGCTCGCGCAAATAGCTCACCGTGCTGAGGAAAGGCGCCAAGCAGCTGATGAAAAAGAAGCAGAAGAGAAGGGTCGTGCGCGACGCTCGCAAGAAGAAAAAGAGCCCGAGCTCTCTTCCGAAACCTGCAAGAGCGCACAAGGTGGCTCGATCTCGAGGCAGGCGGAGGCCCGGGACCGCAAGAGAAGCTCGGGCTTCGACCCAGACGCACCGGTCATCAAGAACGAGTCCTCCGACTCAGACTTCGGCGGCACCAAGAAGGGTGGCAAAAAAACAGACCCGCTTATGCAAAAAAGAGAGGGTAAAAAAAGTAGGCACGGCTCGGTGGACGAGGATCTGCAGGGGCGCGGAGATGCTCGGCGCTCGACCCGAAAAGAGAGTGCGGCAACTGGAAAAGAAAATCGTCATCAACTCGAAGAGGATCGTACTCAGAATGAACCTGCAGACGACAGCCTCAAAGACACGACGGCTAATCCAACTCAGCGCACGGAGGGCGACAAAAACGGTGCAGGTGACGAACAAAGTATCAACCAAGTAAGCAGCGAGAAGACGCCAGGGTTAGGGAACAGCGAAAAAAATTCGGTTGAAAGTTTTTCGTCCGGCGAGAAGGACTTTGAGAAAGTGCGCCACCCCAGCTACCTCAATTTTGACCAAGAGTTTGCGGACGCGCACACGCAGGACCAAGAGGCTTGTGTGCTGCCCCAAGAAGAGCGCAGCGGCGCCGGGGTGCCCCAGGAAGAGCGCAGAGCTACCGGTAAAGGTGAAAAAAAAGGCAAAGGCAAACGCATAAGCGAACACTCAGAAGCGCCGCAGGACGAGGCGGCGCCACGGGACGAGGCGCCACGGGACAAGCACATGTTCCTCGACTCCTACGAAGATGACTCGCAGCACTCTCACCTGGACGAGGCGCCTGTAGACGCCGCGGACCGAAGGGTCGATTCGTCACGCGACGAGCCCAACGATCGCGGCGAGAGATCTTGCGGTCGTGCGCGCCGGAACGACGACTCCCGGGCACACGAGAGAGATCCGCAACTACAAAGACGCAAAAGGGAGTCGCGCCAGCCGAAGCACAGGAAGGACTCGCGACAATATCATAAACGCAAAAGAGGGGAATCGAGACGAGCCAAAAAAGACTCGCGCAGCAGACGGCACGGTCGGGACGCTCGGCGGGGCGGTGCACATGGCCACGGGACGCCATCGGGCCGTCGGGAGAAACCGGATAAGGTCCGTCCGCGGTGCTCACGTGCCCCCGAGCGCCGCTCGCACGCACGCAGAATGGAGGCCGCCCAGCGGGAAGACTCCCGTGCGAAGAGCAAGCGGAGTGAGAAGAAGAAGAAAAAGAACAAGAGCCAGCGTCGTGTCTCGAGTCGGTCCAGCCAAATGAAGGAGCTGAAGTACGCAACGGAGAGCAACGCTGGAAAAAGGGATTCCAAGCAGCCGCCCCGTGCAAGCGCAGATTGGAGCACTGTGCCTCGCTCCAGTACCGGGCTGCCACGCAAGCAGAAGGCACCCAAGATTAAGTCGTCTTTCACCTCGGTCGGCCCCGCTGCCACGGCGCCCGGCTCCGAACTGACTCGGACCAAATCCAATCCGCCGGCACCCGCTCAGGACTGTTCGCAGGTGGACTGTTCGCGACAGGAGCAGGTGGACTGCTCGCGACAGGAGCCCGCGCAGGATGCGACACGGCGCCAGGAACGACGCTCGGACTCGCGTTCTCCGGTGCAGGCGAACGCCAACGGGCAAGTGTGCGACAGTAGGTACGAGCAGGAGCGCGACAACAAGAAATCGAGCAAGCCGAAGTCGTCGCAGCGGGGCCGTCGGGACTCGCGGCTCGCCCGAGACGCGCCATCGAAAGCCGAGAAAAGGGCCGACAGCAGAGGACGTCATGAAAGAGCGGAACCGGGTGACGGCGATCGAAACGGTGCCGACAGAGGCAATACTAATCGCTGGAACGATCAGAGCTACGCTGATAATAGTTGGAACGGCTGGAGGAACGATTGGCATGACAGCCGCCGCTGGAAAAATGAGCAGCACAGAAACAACTATTCCCGGGACAGTCGTTCCGGCAACGCAGAGCGGTGCCACTACAATAATAACGGAGAGAATTATACCAGAAAGAATGGTTCATCGAGCAACGCCTATGTTGAAGAGAACCGCCATCATTCTAACCGCCAGGATTCTCGAGGGGCTAATGTTTCTTCTAATAATTACTACTCCAATAATAAGAACCATCAAGATGATCATGGGTACGGCCATGGCGGCGATAATGATTCCGCCCGCCAGTACAGTAATGGACGCAACAAGAAAGATGAGGGCAGAGCGCTGGAGGGGCCCGCCGCTCGGTACGTAGAACATGCTAAGTCCAAGGGATCCTGCAGCCCGTGCATGTACGAGGACGCCGGCGCCGAGCTGCTCGCGGGCCTGGACCACGAGGCGCTGGACTGCACGAAGACGCTGCTGACCATCGCCGGGCAGCCCGAGTGCATGAACATGCGGAATTTTGAACTCGAGAATGTCGAGTTCAGCCTTTTTTCGATCGACGAAAAATTCGACACGGGCACTCTGGAGGAATTCGAAAAAGATGCGGCCCGCGTGGAGTTTGCGCGGACGCCCTCGAGCGATGATTTAGTGCTCGCGGGGTTCGAAAATTCCGGACTCTCAAATTTTCTTGAGAAAGGGCTGAACGGGGCGGGGTTCGAGCGCCCGCTGCCCATTCAGAAGTACGCGGTTCCCTACGCACTCAAGGGCTACGACGTGGTGGGCGTCGCCAAAACGGGTTCTGGCAAAACGTTGGCCTTCGTTCTGCCCGCCATGGAGCACCTCTATCTGAATAAGAACTCGCGCGCGATGGTCATGGCCCCCACGCGCGAGCTCGCCGACCAGATCCACACCGAGGCGGCGCGTTTCGGTCGCAGTTACCGCATGGTGTACGGCGCCGAATCGGAAAATCAGGTGATATTGATTACACATGCACATTTTCCTGCACGTTATTGCATATGCACATACGCTCCTTACATGACTTGTCTTCGTAAATTTTTTATAGCCTTTCAATAAAAAAGCATTTTCTTTTCAGCACTACAAGAGTATCTGATACGGACAAACGTAAATAAATGAGATAATGAGCACCGCGGTGTGTTATGGTGGCGTGCCCAAAGCGAAGCAGTACCCGTGCATGCTGAATGCGAATTTTTGGGTCGGCACGCCCGGACGGCTGATGGATTTTTTTGGCGCCGGCCAGCTGACAGCCGCGAACATCACTTTTTTGGTCCTGGACGAGGCGGACAAAATGCTGGACGAGGGTTTCTTGGACGACATCCACTACATGCTGGAGCGCATGCCCTCTCGGTTCCAGTTGATGTGCTTCAGCGCCACCTGGAACAAAGCGGTGCAGAACTTGGTATGTTTTTCTTCTACCGTATTACCTACTAGCCTAGTCTTGAGTCCATATAATACGTGAGGTGCATAGCAGTAGTATTTGTTGGTTTTCTGAGATTGTAGAGTGTAGACTGTCCGGAGGAGTAATTTTGGCGGTCCCCGTCCGCGTCCTTCGCAGTTCCGACCACAAAGAACCGAAAACATGTGCAAAAAAAACAGGTTAAAGAGTTCCGCAAGATGCGAAACCTGGCCATCGTGCGCGTAGGGCAGGAGGACGGGGACCGCGCCACGGCCAACGCCAACGTACGCCAAGACGTGGTAGTGTTGCCGCCGGATCAGCGAGGCAAAGACGGCAGAAGGTGTTTCTTGGGATAAAAATTATGAATTATGATACATCGAATCTGGTATAACGAGTCCTCTAGTAGTTCTTTCGTTTACTATGTTCGTGTTTCGAAAATCTCGCTTATACAGACTTGACAACCTTCTCGTTGAGAAGCGCGGCGGGCCGACCATTGTCAGTTGGCACCTCACGGCCGGTGAGCCCCAGACTTGGCGGCCGACCCACAGCCGGCGGCAACAACGACGAGCGCCCCCGTGGGGGCGGGGGCGGCGGACGCCGCCTCCGCAGTATTAAAAAACTCGGATACATTAGGCACAAGCAGATGCGGCGGCAGCTGTGCCGCACGCACGTCGAACGGGCGTTCGCGTCGAATCCACGCGCGAAGATCCTGGTTTTTTCGGATTACAAAGTGGATTGCGACGAGATTAAGGAAGAGCTCTTCAAAGCTGGAGTGGGGCAGGTTATTGTTGCTCTGTCCTATGACATGTTGCTCTGTCCTATGACAGGTATGTTGCTCTGTCCTCTGTGGGGCAGGTATGTTGTCAGCATGAAAGTTTTGAGCTGAGTGAGTGATTCAGTGCCGTACTAATTTATAGCGTATTTTCCTGCATAGTAGTAGTTGCTTCAGAGTGAGTGTCTACAAGGAAGTATTTGGCTCTGCAATGGTCCTCCATGTATTATTGTAGAGTCATTCATTCTATTGTAGAGAGAAAAAAAGGTAAGGGCGATGCATGGCGACATGAAGCAGCAAGCGCGGCTGAACACACTAGAGTATCTTTTTTGGCTTAAAATATTATGAACGAAAAGGTAATTAAATAGGATTCGCTTAGAACGCCGAACATAGTTCCAATGCTTGCAGCTCGACAATGTATCTTTTTTTCGTGCAGTTATTCCAATGCTTGCATTAATACGTATCTTTTTTGGCTTGAAAAAAATTGAATTTCGCATTAGGTCCTTCCGCACCGGGGAGACGCGCGTCCTGGTCGCCACCAACGTGCTAGGGCGCGGAATGGACATCGACGGTGTGACGCACGTCGTCATGCTCGAGTTCGACAAGATTGAAGGTACTCTTCTCGGTATAAATAGAGTCATATAATTATGGACTATTGTTGAGTTCTAATTAATTATAATTTATAGCACAAGTGTTCCTTTTCGCGGGCCTTGTCTAGAGCGTCTTGACCCGAATAATGGTAAACAAAGTGAAGCTCAATTACTGTATATCATAAAATTGAAAAAAAAGATTACGTGCACCGGATCGGCAGAACGGCGCGTGGAGAGGGCGGCGTGGGCCACTCGCTGCAATTCTTCGACTACTGGTATAATTAACCTGAATGATGATTTCACTAATAGTGATGTAATTATTCGATTTCCTGGTGTTAAGAGCAATTCGTACTGCAGGAGGACGAAAAATAACATGCTCTTGATTTGAAATAACCTGCAGGTATGGACAGCCCTCGGCCGCGTCGGACCTTCTTGCTGTGCTGGAGGAGTCTGGTCAGCGATTACCCAAGGAGCTCATGGACATCGCGGAAAAGGTTTCTATATTATAAGAGCGTAACAGCGTTTGGATACATCATGTTTTTTGGGACAAGGATTGCCTCAGTACGGGACTAGTACGGAGCTGCGCCTTAGCAGCAGAAGAGTACTGAAGTGATCAGGGTGTGCATGGCAATCAATAGGTTTGCTTTGCTATCCTTTAAAAAAAAACTAGGTGCGAACGGAAGGTCCTAAGTGGGACGCCGAATGGAAGATATGAGCTACGTATCACGTCGTTGTGCATTGTGTATTGGAAGAGAGTCTACTGCTGTGTATTGGAAGGATCTAGTGTTGTGTATTGGAAGGATCTACCGTGGTTGTGAATTGGATTGGAAGAACGTCCTTGGAATATAGAGGGAGTAAGTGAACGGGTTTTTATTGATATCATCACATTCACCCCGAAAACACCAACAAACATCGATGTAGTCGCCCTCGGGTAACGCTCAACAAGCAATTTCCCACTTTTTTTGAAAAACTGGGATCGGAATGACGAAAAGAAGATCGGCATCAAAGCAACAGATGTATACCCCCGTGCGCAGGAGGCTGCTCAACCTTTTAACATAAATATGGCATGACAAACTATGTTCCTTTGTATGCGTAAATGCTAATTGAGGAGACCTCGTTTTATGGACCTACCCGACGCTGTGATAAATGTAAAGTCCCAACATTGTGGTCTTATTTTTTCCCACCATATAATGTCAAATAGACCCTTTTTCGAGTTTCTTCCCCAATTGAATTTGATATGAAGAATGGGCCGAGACCCAGAGTGATCAAGCCACTAAGTTTGCAGTGGAGCGGCGCTCCATCCTTTTACTATGTATGACAATTTATAATTTGTACGCACAATTCGTGCGCGCCCCCCACTAGTTAAAAGCATTTTATATGTTGAAAAATGGCATACAGTACGTGTGCGTACGGACTCTGTTCAATAAAGAAACTCGATGAGAATATTTTGCCTTGGTGTATAATACATCTTGTTCAGAAAAAAAAACCATTCGGCCAGACCATCTACGCTCGTGGCTGATTCTTCCGGCACGTAAGATGTGTTCGACCTGCAGATGCAGAAAAATCCCCGATTGCTCCCTCGCACTCCCCCAGTCAGCTTCGCAAAACTCGACGTAGTTTGTGAAATGAGTCCGTCCTTTGTCTCTGCTCTGTACGCATCGTGAGCACCAGCGGTCCGAATTATGTTATTTCCTTGCCAGTATGCCACTTGAACACCGATCGATTTCGTATCACACTATAGTATGTACCTCAAACATAATGTCGATGCAAGATTCCGCGGTGGGCAGCGGTGGCGATGCCATGGTCTTCAAAACTGACGCCGAGTGGCAGGCAGAGCTTTCCGAGCGCGAGTTCGAGGTGCTACGAAATCGCGGTACAGAGGCGCCGAACACTGGCGAGTATGTCGAGCATTTCGCGGAAAAAGGTTATTCATGAATCAAATCTATTTACTATTTTCAATCGTCCATTCATATTAGATGAGGTCGCATAAATCGTTGAGACGATAACATTAGTTGCTGCGTGACCCCATGACAGACCGTTGAGGTCCAGAATCTCAAACGAAACACAAAGGCCACTACGCCTGCCGTGGTTGTCTGTTGCCGTTGTACTCTTTTCGGGCGAAGTTCCGGTCCGGCTGCGGCTGGCCCGCGTACAACGAGTGCTATTTCAGCGACCGTCTGAAAGGCAGCCACGTTGCGTTTCGCAAGGACGACTCCCATGGGCGCAGCCGGCTGGAAATCATCTGCAAGCGTTGCGGCGGCCACTTGGGGCATCTGTTCGTGGGCCACAAAGCCGAGTCCGAAAAAGAGCGCCACTGCGTGAACAGTTGCTCGGTCAGGTATGTGCAAGGAATGCCCGGAGAGCGTGATGGAACGAACGTCGGTGATGGAGAAGCTGATACTGAACCCGTGGGCTGGGACGCGGCTTGGCCGTTGAGCGAGGGTCCGTTGAGTGCGTGTGTGTCTGAGAGTGTGAAGGCAGAATTAGATGACGTGAAGTTTGCGCCGCAAGACGCGCGGAACGCGCGTTTGGAGGGCGGCGCGTATTTGGCGGCGCCGGATGCATCATAGACACGAGTTGTCGATGCAGTTGTTCTGTGTGGATTCACGATCGGCCGAATGGTACGGACTCGGGCATGATAACACTCGTCAAAAGCACCTGTATAATTTTGTTTGAGTGAGGCGCTGCCGTGTGGCTTCTGCAAAGTGTTCATTTGGTTACGAGAGAATATTTCATGCCTTTGTCATCATTGTAGCAGACGCTTCCTTGGCAGGACAGTCGGAGGATCTTTTTTTTCGTATTCTCTTGTTCAGCCCTGTGACACAAAGGTATTCCATGTTTCTCCTTCCTGTCAATCTGATCATCCACACAATTTGTCTGCCCAAATCGCGACGTGGATTGCGAATGGAATTCAATGTTTTGGCCCTTCTTTCGGAACCCATGTTGTCTATCTTATTGGAAACTTAGTCCGTAGCGTCAACTTCTTGTTGTGAGTAAAATGTCATTTTATGAAATATTCACAGTGGTGGAGGGGTCTGGAGTTGCTGTCGTTGAGAACGTATTCAGAAATCGTGTTCAAATAGAAAAGCCCATCACAATGGATCGACAATTGCCACAACAGTGGGCACGAGAACAGTGCCATTCTGCAAGCATGGACCCGAAGTTGAGCGAGAACTTCGACTGGCGGCCCCAGTTCGAGAAGTTCAGGAATTTCGTCGTCCAGCGCGAAAAAGAGGGCCGCCATTTTCGCAAAGATGCGGCTGCTGCATTGCCAATTGCCTTTTCCGAGCTCGGAATCACCGCCGAAGTGCCCGTCGACGGACTTGGCTTGCGGGAGATGCTCTGGCTTGCTTCCATCGCCTTCACATGTTTCCTGCCGTCTCGAGAGTGGGACAAAGTGTTAGCAACGAGTGGCCCCATTCTTCGGGATGCTGCAATGAAGGGCCTTCCAGCGGGGGAGGTGATCTGGTCGGTGTGCAACCGCCATTCCTCAGTGGCCGTGCTTCTGCATTTCACGTTGGGATATCCGTCCGGGCAAGCGTGCGAACCACTCTCAAGATGCTGGTGCGAAACCGGGGTTGTGGAATTTTGCAAAGGAAGCCTCCTGGCTGCGGGTGCAACAATCAAAACCAAAATTCCGGACCAGTGGCCCACCCAGTTCAAGCTGACTTCCAAGGCCGAAGAACTGCAATTTCGCAGCCGGAATCCCACGCACGCACTTTGGGAGGCTTGGAAGCACCCTCCGGAAATCAGAGGAACAGTCGTTGCGCTGAATTTTTTCTTGCAGGCAGTTGGCCACAGGAGCCTTGCAGAGGGCGATCTGTTGGGCCGAGGGGATCATTTCCAAGCCATCTTGGGGAAACACCCGGAACCGACGATCAGATCGCAGCTGAATTGTTGGCGCTTGTGGCGTGTTCCGCAGAAATTGCAGGATCTTTTTGGTGGTCGCTTCGGGGAACATGTGCTTGTGGACCTCCGCTGTAAATCGAGGTGTTGCGGGCTTCATTTGCGGTTGTATGCTGACGCTCGCTCCTTGGAAGATGCCGCATACAAGCCCGTCTGCGCGGGCTTGGGCGGCGCCTGCGGTGCCAGATCTCTGAGGCTCGTTAGCCTGGTCGGACGAGACCTCGACGCAACGGACGCAGAGCATTTTGCGCCGCTGACTCTGGAGAACCGGCTGGCCTTCCAGGCGTCCAATGCCGCGTTGAAAGCTGGTTTGAAGTCCAGCGTTGAAATTGCCGATGTGCTGGCGCTGCTTCCAAAAACCCCTGCCACGAAGCCGACAACGACTTCCGGCATAATTCCAACGCTTTCCTCGGAATCTGCTGGTGGTGTTTGGAGTGACGCCGCCACCGTATCGAGCACACCGCTGCCCCCCAAGAGCGAGAAGGAGAAATTCAAGAACTACAAGGTTCGTTTCTGTTCTGAGCACGTTTCACTGTGTTTTGGATGATTTGTTCTTTCTGTTGCTGAAGACATCTCTGATTCCAACGCGAAATTCCACGTCTCGAATTCAGCATCAAAAAAAAAAGGCCAGCTTCGTGCGTCTGCGGTCTCTTCTCCGTGACAACGGTGCCTTCTTCAGTCTCGCAAAGAACATGATTGGCGACAAATACAAGGGCTGGCACATCAACAAGTTCCCCCCAAATTTGAAGGCGGTGCTCTTGGGAACAAAGAAGACATTAGTTCATGGGGACATGGACGAAATCATCCGTCTTCTCGGGAACGTGCGCGAGCATCTTCTGTCCGAGGAGGGCGTGGCTGCGCGCGAAGAGATCAAGGAATTCGGTCGGAGCTACAAAAACGGGAAGTTCAAGAAGATGCCCGCTGACGACTTGTTCTTGTATTATGTCGCGGTGAACGTTTTCCCCAAAAACGACACTTTGTGGGATGATTGGCGCGCCCTCACTCGACGCTGGAGTCAACTCGAGAGGGTGGACGTGGACGACTTCAAGATCTGCTACAAGGTGGGTAATTCCGAGCTCCAGCGGCGGTCGTTTGACGGTGACGTGGAGGGTGTCCGTGCGGAACTGGCGAAGGCCAAACAGAGGGGGAGCGCTTTTTTGAAGGAACTTCTGGATTGGAAGAACCGCCATGGCGACACGGCAGTCACGATTGCTCAATATTTCGCTCACGAGTATGCCGGCGACAATGTTTATTGCATATACGTAGCGGATTATCGGGGTGTAATTAAAGAGCTCCATGAGGCGCGCCAGTCTCTGGGAGATTGATGCTGAATTCGGTGTGCGAACAGCCGTCGCAGGAAGGCCCACAACACAAAAGACAGCTAATCGCACGACTGTGCACGTGAATCTATATAATACGCAATTCATAGTCCTCACGTTCTGCTTTTTGAGGGTCCCTCTGCTTCTATTCCGAATGAAATTTAATAGTTCTTTAACCAGCCGCTAAGTTGTGGAGCCCTGAGCGGCTCGAGGTTCACCCTTATTGATAACAACTTGCGGTTTGTGAAATTTGCATGAGAACACATCAGGAAATAAATGGTATATCTAATACGAATTCACGCGTTTTTACATCTCAATATGCAGCAAGATGGTGTCAGTGCGGAGAGCGAATTAATGACCCATCACCTTCTTCGTGTTCGCAGGTCAGCCAACAACATTTTTCAATCGCTCTGAATTATTCCATTCGGCTTTCGACATGAGCGTCAAGATGTATTCCTGTCCATTTTCGTTCGTCGCGTACCTCTCGTCCCTTTTTGCGCGCTAGAGAGTCTGACACAATTCTAAAATGATTAAACAGATAGTTCCAAATCACTAATCTCAGAATTCAGTGCACGCTGGGTATTTCACATTTGTATTGCCGGCATTAGTCATTAGTGTGTCATCGATATTGAGTGTTTGCCCCACATACACAGAGAAGATGTTTTCCGCGCTGAAACACGAGTGCGGGCCCGCGAAGAGGCTCCTGGGCGGTCTGGTACAGTTCGAGCACTCCCTGACAGTTCCGTTGTGCTGGACCAACTTCAAGAGTGAGGAAAAGATTTCCGTTTTCGTCCGCGAAGTGGTGCTGGAGAAGAACGTATCATTCTCCTAGTTAGTGTGCGTGTAGTCGTCTGTGTGTATCAACATTAGCGTGCGTATCACTACTCATGAGGGAGAGGATATGGTCAAAAGTCAAAACAGTGTAGAGAGTCCTTGCACAAATGAATACATAGGTCGCCAAGCGCGCTGAGCTGACCGCTCTCGTCTTCCTGCAGGGCGGGCCGGGCTTTCCCGCGCCGCGCCCTTCTGGCCGTTCCGGGTGGATGGGCAAGGCGTTGGAGAACGATTTCAGGGTATTGCTCTTAGATCAGCGCGGCACCGGCAAATCGACTCCGGTCACCGTGGCGCGCTTGCTCAAGATGCAGATCCCCGAACAAGCGCACTGGCTCAGCAATTTTCGGGCGGACAGCATAGCCAGGGACGTGGAAGCAGTCAGAATAGCGGTTTCTGCCGAGAAGAAAATCGCGTTGATTGGCCAAAGCTTCGGCGGCTTCATCATGCTGAGCTACTTGTCTTTGTTTGGAACGCAAAATTTGGAGCGCTGCCTCTTCACGTGCGCGCTGCCCCCAGTGGGCAAAACCGCGGACGATCTGTATCAGAAAACTTACAAGCGCATGGCGGTGCGCAACGCCGCTTATTACCACCGCTTTCCAGAGGACGTGGCAAAAGTGAAGGAAATTGTTAATTTTTTGGAGGAAAAGAACGGAGTCGCGACGCCCAACGGCGGCACGCTGACGGTGGACCGCTTTCTGATGTTGGGCCTGGGCTTGGGACGCAAAGAAGGTTCCTTTTGTGAGATGATATTCACTCAGAATGTAATTTTTCCTGTATGATATTTATTTAGTGGCACTGTACATTCCCTTTCGTACCTCTGACTTTACATTTCCTTTGTAGTAATCTGATCATGGTCGACGCCAAAACTCGTATCATCAAAGGTTGCGAGGCGATGCACTGGCTGATCGATGAAGCCTGGGAGGTTCCCGGCGAAGAGCTTTCCTTGAGCTTTCTGACCAAGGTGGAGGGCGAGCAGGTTGGGTTTGAAACGAACCTCATCTATTTTTTATTACATGAAGCGATCTATTGCTGCCCGAGCACCGCGGAAACCACTTCCGAGTGGGCGGCAGCACGGCAGTTGGAGCAAAATTCTGATTATCATTGGAAGGCAAGATTGACGTCGGAAGAACCGATATTCTTTACGGGAGAGATGGTTTTTGCGCACATGTCCGAGTCCTTCAAAGCCTTGGGGTCACTGAAGCCGGTGGCTAATATGCTGGCGCACAAGGTCTGTCTATTATACAAATGCAATTTAAAGCATAATGTCAGACACATCTGGTATCCCATCTGTTTAGCTGGGCTCTAGAGTTTTCCTGACTCTTAAAAAGTTCAGCATCTATGCAAACGTCATCTAGGAATGGACCGAGCCTCTGTATGATCTGGTGAAGCTGCGCAACATCGCGTCCCCGGACTGCCCCATGGCCGCGGTCGTCTCGTTCGACGACGTGTACGTGGACCAAGAGTTTTCATCTTGGACCGCCGCGCACATGGGGCCCGATTTGAAGCTGTGGATCTCCAACGAATTCCAGCACTCGGCCATCCGCGACGACGGCGCCCGCGTCTTCGAAACGTTGTTGAAGATGACGCGGGGCGAATCCGACATCCCCAGCTAGGGGGGATGTGGACAGCTATAGGGGGAGGGGTTGTGTAGTTGCGATCGAATCTTCATTTCTATCATTATTATGAAACCGAATAGTACCATTTGTAACGTTCTAATCTCCTTCGATATGATGAAAATATCGTTATTTTTACCTCGCATGCGTGCATAAAAGTTTGTTCTTGATCGAATATTCATACGATTTTGATCGCGATCCGAAATTTTGTAATTCTTTCACAAAGCGCAAGGTTCCGTCTCCAGATCGATGCATTTTTCGTTCAATATTACGCAGACGGGGTGTTTTTTTTCGGGGGGTCGTCTTGGTCGTTCGATATTGTACAATGGAGTCCGCTCCAGGACGGAGCAAACCTGATACGAATGGTGTTATTTCAGAAGGGGTAGTCTAGCTGTTCACCAAAGAAATATGGCGGATTTCCGGACTGCTCTCGCTCATCTCAGGTGCCTCTCGACCGACTTCTTCGGGGAGCTCCTCGGTTTCTTGGAGGTCGAGGGCCTGGTCAATACCGTCGGCGACGCCACTAGCGCCCTGGGCTGCCGGGCCTTCTGGGACGCCGGTGATGACACTAGCAGACCTAATAGCGAAGCGGACGAGCCTTCAGAGTCGACGAATGACCTTCACGCAAATTGCCATGAAAAGCGCGAAAACAGCTGGGGCGCGCGCGAGTATGGGCTGTTGGTAGGCTCGATGTCCTTGCTCGCGCAGTTGCCGGCGCCGCGCCGGAACGTCGACATACTCCGCCGGCGCTTCGCAGAGTTGGCGAATGGGGTGCCGGCCACATTCTACGCGGCGCTAATTACGGAGCTGGCGGCCTGGGGTGGTGTGGAAGGCGCAGACGGAGTGCCGGCTGATGGCTCCGCGCGAGCCGGTGAGCCTGGACCTGTTGAGAAAAATTTGGCGGAGGAGAACCACATGATTGAGAGTGATAGAAGCTTCGAGGTTTGCCGATTGTACGAACGGCACGTATTGAATTTCGCGGAGCTTCTCTCGCAGATCCTTCCTTCCAACGCCGCAAACGCATGTATCATCGAGCAGTTCTGCCGGGGCGTGGCGCGGAGCCTGCGCGATTTGTTCGCCGAAGCAGAGGGCTCGACCATCACGCATTTGTCCCAGTTCGCGGAGCGCTTGGTACGGCGCGGCGGTTTCCTGAAGGAAGCATTTTTGGAGGATCTGCTGTGTGCGGAATATAATGGAGGAAAAACGGGGTTTCTCTGTCGGTTCCTCTGTGCGCTGCAGCCTTCTCCGGTGGCGTCTTCTTCGTCTGCAGGTATAGTGGCGCGAGCGAGCTCGTCGAGAAGCAGCGGTGGTGTGGCGGAGACAGTGCTGGCAAACCTGGGTGCGAAGCATTTCCGTCGTCTCATGCGCGCGGAATTGGTAGAGCCTGCCGATGACACAGCCGTTGATGATTCTTCTTCCCCCGCAACGTGCTCCGCCGCGCTGACAGTGCGACAAGGGGGACGGTCTTCGTTTTCTCTGGAACACGAGAAGAGGCTGCCTCGCGAGGTGTCGAGTGCCCTCCAGGCGCAGCTGCAATTGCCATTGCTGCTGAGAATGGAGCCAGCGAGACTCTTGGCGGCGCTGGACTGGAGCCTGGCGGTGAGCCCGCTGGAGCAGGCGGAGGCGCATTGGAGCGCGCTATGGAGTCGCGAGCAGCCAGGCGGACGTTCGGGATTCGGGCACCAGCTCTCCACGCGGGCAGAACTTGTGGTAGCTTTAGCGCTCTCACGCATTCTGTGCCTGCGTTTCCTCGTTCACAGGAAGCAGGTAGCCATGCTGGAGGCGTACATGGGCCAGAGCGATGAAAACCGTGACGCGGATGAAATACCGTGCGTAGCTAAGCACGGCGGCACGAGCGGTCCAGAAAAAAAACCCGCTCCTCTGAACCAGAAAAGCGACGGGCCAAGGACTCTGGAGGAAGCGCAACGGGCAGCCGACGCAGTCGAATTCGATCCCGAACGTCCCGAGCTAGGCGTGGAAGAGCTGGACCCCAAGCTCATGATGGCGGCCAACAGCCGACTGGGGCGCAGCGAGGGTCAACGCCCCGGTTGCAGCAGTTTGCTCGATTCCGAGACCACGCGGAAAGTTCTTGCGGGGGTCTCCCAGCGGCTGGAAGAGGTTTGTGTATTCACTTGCAGGGAATGATTTTTATGTCTGACAGCAGATATTGTGTACGTGTCATTGGTGTAGCTTCGACATCAAGCTCCGGCATTTGTTTCAAAAGTATGAAATCAGGTTTGCCCCGAGCGCAGACGTTTTGCGATGTTCGTGGCGGAAACGCTGGCATTTTTCACGCTGCCGCAGGACGAGCCTGCGGCTCCGACGGACCAGAAACGTCCGGAGGCGGCGGTCGAAAATGATGACGATGAATGGAAGGTCGTTGATGCTGATAAGTTGCGGCCAGGCGAGAAGAACATGCGCTTCCCAGAATTGGACTACACCACTGACGTAGGCCTTGTCTTCTTGCGCTCTCGCGACGTGCGCGATTGGGAGCCTAGTACGTCTTCGGCGGACGCGAATCACCACGTGGAACGGGCAGAATCGACGGAAGACGTTGTCGATCCAGAGGGAAAACAGGAACCCGCAATCGTGGTTGACGAGGACGGTGCGGAGTGCTACGTAGGGGGTTTTGGCGTGGGGAACACACCGGCGAAAAAACCCAGCCCCGCGCAGCAGCCGCCCACCGCTACAAAACGCACCACTAAACTGCCCGCGCACTACTTCGCGGAGGATTCGGACGACGCTACCAGCAGCGAAGAAGAAGGTTTTTCGAGCAGTAGCTCTGATGACGGTGTCTTCGAAAAAGTGCGGTCTTCCGAAGAAGAGGGAAGAAAGAAGCAGAAGAAGAAACCGCCAACGCAAATTGCTTCGAACAGCGTTAATAATCCTCGTTTCTTGCCGAATCGCACGTTTTTCGATTTGGAGAAGGCGTCGGAGACTCGCGTTGTTCAAAAGTCCGCGTTCTTCACGACTCTCTACGAGTGCTACGAGGTGCTGGACCACTTGGACGAGCAGGAGCCGGAGAACCAGGACGAAGTGCTGGAAAACGTGCTCCAGAGCATTCCGCGCATCATTCTCGAGGGGGACGTGTACGCGAAGCGCCACGCCGCCAAGCAGCGAGCGCTGCAACGCGCACACTCGCCTTCCCGGCGGCACGTGCTGGAGGACGGCTGCGGCGTGACCGCATATCGCTCTATTCATAGTTCAAGTGGAGTAAGTACGGCGGGGATTGAAGACAATGTCGAGTACAGAAGGACCGAGATAGCTCCCGAAAAAGCTGCTTCTTCTATTAGCAGTGACGCTAGCACTACTAAAAAAGGGTTGGCTGGCGATGATGACGCAAACGCGAGCAGCAGTAAGAGAACGGCGCTTTCGCGGCGGCGCGCAGAACGTCGCGAAGAATTTCGCCCCCATCAAGCAGCCGCGGAAAGCGTCATCGAGGAGTTGGCGTTCGACCAGCACACCGTCGAAGCGCTCACGGAGCGGCTGCTGAACGTGGATATGGAGGCGTTTGGCACGGAGCGCGTTGTGCAGATGCGCGAGCGCTGCCTCACCTTGCTGCCGGACAACACTCCGATACTCTGGGCCTTCCTGGGTGCGGGCGACCGTCCCTTCTCAGACCGGATTGCTGTACTCCAAGTGCTGAGTTTGAAAGCGGAGTTCCTGACGGGGGGCCAGGCATTAATGCGGGGAAACGCGACCTTCCAGAAACTCGAGGTGAGCACCGACAAAAAAAAAATCGGCAATTGCACGGAATCTTCGAACGCACGGCAGTGCGGGAAGCTGGTTCGATCAAACCCGCGCGCGCTGGCCGTAGCACGCAGTGAAAAAGAATTGCAGCAGCAGCCTAACAAGAACACCCCCCAGGAAAACGCGTTTGCCCACGCCTTTTGGCCGGAGTTCGTCTCCCCCCTGTTGGCGCAGGCTGCCACCAGCTTCGGTGCACCGCTTGTGCTCGTCAATCTGCTGCAGACGCTGGGCCGGTTTTTCAGGAACGCGGGGGTCAGCGTGCCACGGAGCGATTTCGATCTCGCCGCCCAGGAGACGTGGACGCTGGTGCAGGCCACGCTCGTGCACCGCGACGCCATGGTCCGCCGCGGCGCGTGGTTCGTGCTTTCACAACTTCTGCAAAGCTGCCGTAAGTTCGCGGGCGCTTTTCAGGTGCCGGTGGAGGTATTCTTCGACATCGCCGAAAACGGGGAGGCGCTAGGAGGCATTCTGGTCGACGAGAGCGACGAAATGTGCAAGACTATGGCACAAGGCGTCCTCATGTATTTGCAGAAGCTCTGTGAAGGGGAGGATTAGGCGTTAGTATGAGGTTAGTAATACAGTTCGCGTACGGGTATACACAGAGGAATAGATAGCAAATTTATGCGTAAATCACGATTTACGTGGCTTAATTATTGTTCGCGCTGTGTGTCTTTTCTGATTTGAGGAGCTGTCTTGCTGAGCAGGGTGTATACAATGTTGCGCAGTCATCTAACGCCGAGAAGGTTCTTTCCAGTGCATTCATCAAATCTCATTCCTCGCTCATCTAATCTCTTTCCAATGCTACCTATCATTCCTAGCTTGTAATTTTTGTATTTGGGCGTTGTCCTGTCCTTGCCCGGCAGCGATTCTCCAACCTAATCTGATCTGAAATTAAATGTCATTACATCGGTCCCCGCGATTCTCTCAAAGTGCGACAATTGCCGTGCTTTTTCATGGATTTTCTGGCATGAATTGCGCGTTTTTTCAAGAAAATTTCACCAATGGAAACTGCATATTCTCAATTTCATTTCAAAGAGACCGCAGAAACTGGCAAAATCTTCAGAACGTTTTTATCAACTTCGCGTCAGTACAAAACCTGCGTCTGTCGTTGTGTAGAAAATTTGAACTAGCTGAAATATTAAGTAGCACAAATAATGGTGTACCAGAAGGTGTGGTTGTTGCTTTCCTTGTCCGTGTCTGTCGGGCGAGCACGTGCGGCCGGTGAAAACCCTGATGGCACCGAGCCGCAGGGAAACAAGCGACAACTGGAAGGGGCTACGCTGCAGGTATACCATTAACGCGTTGGTTTCATTTCTTGCTCATCCGTGATGATTAGGATCCAGTTAGCAGTTCCCTTTCAGCTTAGCAGTCTCTAGTTTACGATACGGGTATTTTCAGTTAGTCGCAAGTCCCTCAGAATTCAGATTATGCCGGATGGTATTTACATTGGGAATATTCGGAATGAAACGTTCTTATATGCACTGTGCAATCGTGTGAGTAATGTAGACGTCCAGTATACGAACTCAAGGCGACGTATACTTCAGTGGAGGAGCGTGGTGGCGTGGAGGTGTGGTGGAAGGAGCGAAACGGCCGCTCTTGGAAGAGCCGGAAAAACGGTTGGGCACGATCGAGACCCTGGACGGTGGCTCTGCACTGCAAGGACACTTCGGGAGCGTCCGCGATATCCGTGTGTTCGTCGCTGCGCAGAAGCAGTGGTTGCCAGTGTTGCCGAAACTGGTTCTTCTGAATCATTCCGACCCACTGAGTGATAGCGATCCGCGTGTGACCTTTGACAGAACCGCTAAGTCCTTTGACGAACCGCTAAGTCTCACAGCAGTGTTCGATCAGGCCGGCGAGGTGTGCGTTTTCTCGTATGTTAATAATATGAAGACATGAATCTACCATATTACTTGCAGGTGGAACAGTTCGTGTCTTATAGGGGGCTTGGTCAGGAAGTTCTAATATCATTCGAGCTACGCTGGAGGAAAGCTTTGAGATAAAGTCGCACAAACCAGTATCGCACTAAAAAAACGTTTTTCGAAATCGTAGCTGTTCATATGGAACGCAAAATAAAAGGTGTCCTTTGGGCACTCTAAGAAGGCGCGAGTTAGTTCCGATCTGGAACAACACCTTGGTGGCTTGGCGAGCGCGGGCCTGGACCCGGAACTGTGGGCTGATCTGAAAGCCTTCTGGAGAGAGGTTGTCGAGGCCGCGGAAGCGCGCCAGAAGGAGCCTGGCGACTGGCGGGCCGTAGAAGCCGTCTGGGTCGTGCAAGTGACGGCCACAATTTTCAGTCTAATGCGGCAGCAGCTGGCGCGTGAGCTGGAATTGACAGGTGCGGTGAAGGGGTGGGTGCGAGAGGAAGGCCAGCGACTGGAGGGTGGCTGGGTGCACACGCACCGGCCGGCCACGGGCGGGTTTTTGTTGAATATCGGCCCGCCCGCAACGCAATTCATCGTGTCCATTCCTGAACCGGGCCGCTTCAAAACGCGCCCCCTGTTGGTGTTCTACGTTGGCGTCACGCTCCACGACCTTTATCGGGGGCAGTTGGAGGCAGAGTACCGGTTCCCAAACGACACCGAAGGGGCGGAACTGGCCTTGTTGGCCCATGGCAGGGAGCACGGAGTGGAGGCGGACTGGAGGGTCGTGTCGGCGGAATGGAGGCAGGGGGGCTGGCGGTTGCAGCGGCAGCGGGGCCACGTGCTTCTTGCGGGGCAAACGAGACGCGAGATCCGAGAAAAGCAAGAAGCCGAGGCGGGTGGCTCAGAACGTGCGGCGGCGGAGGCGGAGCGCAAAGTAACCGCGACAGAGGAGGAGTTCATTGCGGATACGCCGGAGGATCGCTTTGTCAGGAAAGAGTTCGTGGGCCTTTGTGCAGACTACGCGGAACTCTTGTCCGCCCATCAGCCCGCGTAAGCCGGTTTGATGGTGTCAGCCAGGACCACTGGTGGCGAATTTGAGGAAGCCAATAAAAGAAATTCGTCTGTGGACATGACATTGAAGAAATGTTGAGAATCGAGGAAGACAATGCTGTACGATATTTAATTGAATGGCGAAGGTGGTGTGGGGTTAGCAGTATGTGCCCCAACAAGCAAAGGACTAAATATGAGATAGTGAAATAGACGCTGCATTGGTAGTGGCGGTAAGTAAATTTAGTTGTATGATATCGATATTATTGCACACCAAAGAGGTGTGTTGAAGGACAGCATCACCTGCGATAGTATTTGTTTTGGTTCGATGATGTTGACACATTTTTTTGCCCGCTGCGATGTTAATAATTCATGCTCTTGGGTATTTTGAATTCCTTCAGTGACCGTGACAGCTTTCGTTCCACTCTGGGTCTTCTCTGACATTTTCGGATTTTCTTTTGCGCTCTCTGTTTATTTCCAAGCTCGGCATTCAGTAAATCCATCCTTTCGTAATGTATCTTTATCAGCAAAGCAAAGCATCTTTATCACTCAATATCGTATCTTTCATGTAGATCTTTTCTTTCGATTCTCATATACAGAGTGTAAATCCGGTCTAACATACAGATCAAATATTTCCTGATCCGTCCCTATCCTATTATTCGACAACTGAATTACAGGAGGCGATACCCGATTTTTTTCTCCGTCAAAAATCGTTAGATTTTCCTAATAAGATTGGACGTTCATCCTCAGTAGTGTTGCATCGAATTGTACGCCGGTACATTGAATTGTACGCCCCGTGTCGATACTATATCGATATCATAGAAGTGAATTCACGCAAGAATCCTATTCAACTATAAAGTGTATAAAGCGTAGAATAAGAAACGAAAAATATGGCTGACTGTCGTACGCCGGTCACTGGGAACAAGCCGGTGTCCAAGCTGAGCGGTTTAGAAGCTTCCGAGCCTCGGACGGACGTCAAATCCTCCCTTTGCAAGAAGAATCTCGACTCAGGTTTCAAAGAAGATAATAAGAAGCCCTGCAAAGAAATCGAGGGTCCCATTACTAAGTCCATCAGTAAGACGAAAGTAAACAATAACGTTCACCCGGAAACGAGTGCGCTGAAGTGGAAGACTTGGAATCGTTGTTTGCGCCCTTCTCCCAGTGTATTAAATTCCTCCGAAAAAAAGACGGAAGAAGAAGAAGCAGAGGAGCATGAGTTTTTCAAAAACCTCGCTACGCAGGCTAAGAAATTATTCGATGCGGAGGCCGAGAAGCGCTGCTCGCACTGGAAGGCGCGTTCCGATATAAACTACAATCATGTTTTCGAAAAAATCGCCCACAAGATCTTCGACCAGCACACGCAGGACATATCAAATGTCGATCTCAGCACTTCCGGAGTCGAATGGTGGGTCCAGGTACGCTCGAGCGAGGGAGACCCGATCGGTTTTCACTGGGACGAGGACTATTTGGAGGATAAAGATGAAATCGACCTGGCGAAACTGGAAGAAGAAACTGAAGAAAAAAATTCTTCCATTTGTAACAACAAGGACAAACAGAACGGCGAAGAACGCTCTGTTAGCCCTTTAACTCCGCGCACGCCTTTGGCTTTGGTGAAATCCCAAAATCTGCTGCCGCACCACGAAAAATGTAAAAAAACGCCGTACGTAGCCACGGTAACCTATTTAACGAATTTGGGCCCGCCCACGGTCGTGCTGGAGCAGCCGCCGGTGGCGAAGAGCGTGGAGGAATTGGAAATCGAAAAAGGCGTGGTCAGCTTCCCGGAAGTGGGCAAACATTTGGCGTTCCGCGGCGATTTTCTGCACGGCGTTCCCAGCGGCTATATGCACGACGAGGTCTTTTTTCATCTTTTTTTTTGGTTGAACTTCATATGCTTTTTATACGTCATGAAATAAAATAATTAATACATCATTCGGTGACCACTCCATCCCGGGCGTCATTACACCCAGAACCACGCCCCAATTTCTCCGCGGAGCCGTTTCCCTAGCAGGACAGTGCTCCGCGTTAGGGCACAAGGGGGACCTGCAACGTTTAGCCTATGAGGATAGAGTCGACAAAAAAAATGAACCGCGCTTCGAAGCGACGAATGTCCGTCCGGAAACTCGGAAGTCCTCTTCTGGAATGGGGCCTTTTTTTGAAATTTGCAATAATGGCCTGCCATTTAGTTTTATACTCACTGGCCAAAACGGAGCAACACATGGGGTTGTTGCCTGCGTGTTCACAGCATTCCGGCCTGGGAATTCGCGTGCATGACTGCATGTTTCCGAAGAAAAAGTTGCCAGCGTCTATTTCGGGGTGTTCCTGGGGCGTGGTTCTGGGTGTAATGACGCCCGGGATGGGTCAATGGATATTTTTGTAATAGCGACTATCTAACATCAATATCTCATTTTCATGCCGAAAAAAAAAAAGGTGGGGCAGCGCGACGACGCTGCGAACGACGACGCGGCGATCAAGAACAGCGAGAAACATCGCGTCACCTTATTGGTGAACATCTGGCTGAATGGGGGGCCGCCCAGCGGCGTGGCCGTGTATAAGAAGAACGATCACAATCTCAACAATAACGTCAGTGCTAACAATTCCAATACTGTTGAAGAGGAAGTGGACGTGAATTTTCAATATCTGGATGTTCCGGCTAAGATTTCCACGACGAAGGACGACGACGTGGTTGGCTTCGCCTTCGGGGGACCCTGGGAGTCGGGGGAATTATGGCTGCCCATGCCCAACATGAGCGTCCACGCGGAGCTGGGTCAGCACATTACTAAGAGTACTCCTACTAAATCTTCTGCGAATCAGAAGAAGAACAATGCGGCAGCGGGTACCATGGCTGTGAAGGAAGGTGATAACAAGTACCTGTACACCACGTTCGACCTGACGTTTGCAGGGGGGGAGGACGCGCCGTGCTTCCTGAATTTTGCTTACGACGGTGGGTCCAGCGGCTCTGAGGCGTCGGAGGCGTCTGAGCCCTCAGACGGTGAAGTGGGGTTCAACCCGGCGCTCTAAAAATTGCAGCGCTCTAAAATACGGCGCTCTATTGGGTACAGTACGACGACGACGAAATTTAAACTATGGCAGCGGAGCCTTCAATTGAAAGTACTTTATTGCGCAGATTCATTATGTATAAGTGTATAAAAAAGGGTTGGAATTTACGTTCTCAATACCACAACTTTCCAATAAAAACGTTCGAGAAAAACAACATTATATGCATGATTTCCGTTGAAAGGTATTAATATGTACATTGAAGTGTATCAAGATGTTGAACTTTACTTTCTTTACGCTGTTATTAAACAAATTGATAGATTAAAAATGCACATTATGCGGGTATTTTAATGTGCAAAAATCGCGCAAGGGGTGAACTATTCGAGGTTGCAGGAACAAAAACAACAAAAATGCCGTATGGACTGCCAATTTATTACTATGTATGCACTACATACGAATTATCTAAACACACAAATTGTTCGTAGCATTCATATCGCAGTTATCATTCGTATTACAGATCAAAAACCTGCTTTTCCTATGAAATGAATTCCATTTTTCATCAATCTGACTGTTTACATGTAGTTACAAGTGATTCACCATCAGTATCTGAAAATTGGTCATATCTTGAATCCCGAATTCGTTACGTGCACATTTGATCACAAGGTGCCGGTATAAAGCAATCTGTATGCGTGTACAAAGCAAGCCGACCGAGCAAGTGTTCGAAATTCTTCATTTCGCGGTTCGGATTTTTTCCTTTTGAGATCGATATATCTTCTCAAGTCAGCTATAATTTTTTCTCCCTTCAAAATGTTTGGGCACAATCAACTACAAATCTGTGATCACCATCATGAGAAAGGAACCGTTGCGAGGCTCCCGGTTCGCTCATTCTAAACCATTTTACAATGATTCTTCCAGAAGTCCCGATTATTTTTTTTCTGAGTGATTAATATGATCCTGCATTGATATTACCAGTCTGGTATGAATATAGCGAAAACATTAGCAAACTTCGTCCGCGTATCATCATAGACACGCTCCCGCTCGCTTCATTCTTGTATACGAATTGATTGTGAGAGACGAAAAAGTATGCCCGAGCTTCCGGAGGTCGAATACGGGAGGGAGCTGCTCGAGCAGATCCTGTCAGGCCGCGAGAGTATTTTTTGATTTTCGACCGCTCTTTGTATGTGAATGTTATACATATACCCATAGGTAAGCCGTCGGCAAAGTATTCTAAGTAGTTGGGACATTACGTTATAGTAGTAGTGTGAGTGACTTCGTGGGAGATGTGCATAGTATGCAACAAAATACAGTTACGAGCGCGCAATGCGAGGGAACCAGCGACACGAACATTTTCAAGCCCGCGGGTGGCAAGAAGATTGCACAGCTGCTCTTAGGTATTTCTGTTTTTCTTCGCAAGTTAAAATGACCACCTGCAAGTTAGTATCATAGCAATTGCTTATATAGTCTCTAAGTAATGCGGTTCAAATCCATTTTGGAGTAAGGAATAGAGACGATCAATAGCACCGACCTTATATAACCACCGCTCCTATATAATCTAAAAATAGGGAGCTTCGTTCTGCAGGTGTGTCGGCACGGGAAGAATTTGTGGTTGGTCTTGTGTAGAAAGGGCAAGAACAAGGGGCAGGTGGAAGTTTACGACCTGCACATCCACTTCGGGATGGCCGGACAGTTTGTTGTTGATGATTATTCGAATTTGATCTACCACAGCAGCACCGGCGCGAAAGGAATAGCGCAGAAAAAGTTCGACCGACTCGTTCTCCAGGACGCTCCCAACAAAAAAGAGATGGAGGCCTTGGCGCAGAGCGAAAACAATAGCAGTAGTTCTTCATCCAAGGAAACTACTACGCAAACATCCGGCGAGACCACGCCAACCAATCTGCACAAATTCACCCTCTACAAGAGGGGCTCGCAGGGGGACAAGCTGCAGGAAAAACTTTCGCCTGAAAAGAATACGAAGAAGGAGAATCCATTCGAGAGCTTCGCCCATAAAGAATCCGATCCGAAGCGCGCTTCCAACCGCTCGGCGGACACGCCGATTGCCGTGTGGCCCCCGCGGTTCTGGAAAATTTTACTGAGCGTGCAAACGGCTACAGTCCCCAAGCTCGCGCTGATCGATTCCCGCAAGTTCGCCAAGGTCTTCTACGAAAGCCGCGGTGTGTACAACTTGCTGCCCAATAATGTCGGCAACGCTGCTCCGACGAAGAATGGAGAAAGTCCGTGGTGGCAGGAATTAGCGGATAATCTGGCGAAATACCAGCAGATCTTCTTTGAGCAGCCTGAAAAAATTAAGGAATTGGCGCCCGATCCACTGCAGAAAATGCCCACCGTGAGGGATTTTCAAGCATTTTTTAAGGAGAAAACGAAGCTGCAATCCTCTATCAAAAATCTATTATTGGACCAGCGCAAGGCGCCCGTTTGCGGAATTGGCAATTGGCTCGCTGACGACATTCTGTACCAAGCCAAAATTCATCCTCTGCTGCCCATCAACCGGCTGACCGAAACCGACGTTACGAACTTGCGAAACGCGATCGAAGACATCATGAAGAAGGCGTCCACCGAGGCGCGGGCCGACTCCAAGAAGTTCCCGAGCCACTGGCTGTTCCATATTAGGTGGGACATGGAGAACAAGAAGAATTTAGCGACTTTGGATGAAGACCGGCCCGGTCTGTCCATGCTAAGACACGCAGGCCGTACCGCGGTGTTCGACAAAGACGTCCAAATTTTACCGCCTGACGTGGAGATCAAGGAGGATTCCGACGAGAAAACTCCCGCAAAGAAGCA
>Ga0099797_100147_pt1 | contig 44229 bp, 21 predicted proteins | sample Uncmet_Sort48C_1_FD_89871 | JGI IMG/M metagenome (GOLD analysis project Ga0099797, IMG submission 89871) | Marine eukaryotic communities from CALCOFI LINE 67, Pacific Ocean - C012_Sort48C_1 | ecosystem: Environmental > Aquatic > Marine > Oceanic | place: Pacific Ocean: Monterey Bay | collected...
CCCTCTTGACACACACACAATTTAATATTAATTTAAAATAAAAATACTGAGATTTAAAATAGTTTTATACTTTTTGATTATGATGAATACATATTCTCCTGTATATATTTACTCATATGATACTTTCAATAAAAATTTATACGTGTATAAAATTACTTTCTCTCACATATTCATGAAGATGAATTGTACACATAGACAAAACATAACTTAATGATACAAATAAGGCATATATATGCTTAAAATGTACGGAAAAATCCAACTCCCGTCTCATGAAATTCGAACAAGAGAGATACACCTCTCAAAAAGCATTTACTCTAAAAAAGAATAGTAGAGTGCTACTATAGCAATTTTTGTATCAACAACATTGTCAACTTTTACTGTTTTTTTAAGCTCGGATCATCTGTTTCAGCATAACCAGCCCATCGTTGTGATGGTATATGCCATGCAGGTGCAATAGGACGGCGTTCAATCGAAGCACCTTTCATAAAAATAACAGCGGATAATAGCCCAATAGTTGCAACAGCAAAAGTGGAATTACGCCTCCAATTCTTCGTGTTACCCCACCAACCACCAGCTGGTGACCATACGTATTTTGGGTATGGGAAAAAGCCCCCACCACCTTGTACTGGATTCGTCGTTTTAAATGGCATCTTGATTAATATATGTAATATCTATACAAGTTTATCGATATTTCTCCACACATGTATACATTTGTTGATATGATAGTAGGCAAGGTGTTGCTTTACAGCAGATGGGATATATATATGTAAGTGGACTGTAATATCAATAATAATTAGTAGTATTGATAGTAATAATAACAACGACATGCTAAATTTGTATATTATTATTTATGTTATCGGTACTATAATAATATATAATAGAGCTCTATATTATTATTATTAATTATTTATTCATTCATTTTTTTATTATTATTATTGTGATAATAATAATGATAGATAATAATACGTATTATTATAGTGATATAATAATAATTAACTATGAACAAAGCACCATACTATCTATAGATAGGTTGGGTGGCACCGGTGGATAATAATAAATAAGTAAAACATGTAAATTTAAATTTGTCGTTACATAACACGGACCTTAAATTTGATTAACATCACATTATCATCTGGTGGTGCTACTGCTATGTTGCTGCTATTGGCGGTCCAACATTTATTTTACGTCAAACATCTCCTTTAGGTCATCAATCGTTCGCACACTGACATTCATTGTTTCTTAATGCCATGGCTGTTTACAGAAAATCTATTTCTTCCTCACTACTATCATCTGGCACTACGTATGCGCTGGATGCAGTACCACCACTCTTTCGTTTCACAATATCCTCTGGATGTTCGCCGTGTTTTACTTTGCTTACAACTTTTTGTCCAGCAGCTTTAGCTAATTCCTTTGAAAACATGTATTCACGAGGCGGTTTATTTTCCTCTAAATCGATACAGTACGATATTAAAATAGTTTCGATCCCTAAATCATAAACGTATAAAAATGCACTACCGACACAATATGATAATATAAGAATGCATATAAGAGGCAACACTGGACTTGACAATCCGGTTAAAGTATCAAGCCACAAAAATCCAATCACCGTACACCCCCCCATAATTACAATTTTACCTAAAAACATTAAGAATGCTGATATAGTGCTTGACATTGCAATTTGCGCACCATGCTTTGAAAGCAAATTAAACACGGCCATACCAGCAGAACAAAATCCAACACCTTGAATTGATACAATAATATATGCATTACGAGTTAAATACTTTACGCATCTTTCGAAGCATGCAACTGCACATTTTAAACAAATCAGTAAATATTTCAACCCTTTATTTTTTTCTTGTAATTTCTTCGTTTGTGAATCAATGTATTCCAATATAAATCGTATAAATTGTACGATTGCAATTAACAGCGATCCAAATGCTATCGTACCTAAATGATAGCGTACAGTTCTCCATAACGATTTTGTGACAGGCATACTTTCAGGTTGACCTTGTGTCCAGTACCATTCAGCAAATGCACCACAAATAGCCATGATTGCAACGCCTAAGACAAAATTACCAAGCCATACTATAGGCCGCAGTGGATAAGAAGGGATGTGTTAGAATCAGTTGATCGAAGGGGGCATTCAATAAGAATATTGGGGAAACTTACACAACGAAAAAATCCAATACCCAATAATGTAATCACGGTACTGATTTACTTCATAATCACGCATGGTAGAAGTAAAATTTGCACTTGATGCGCCTAGTGACGCTGGTGTATCAATAGCAACGTCGTTGTAACTTCCAATACTATATAAACCCATAAAACAATAAAGCCAGCCGACAAATATTGTCAAGAAAGTTACAACGGTTGAAATTGGAAAAAAAATAATCATTGGCATATCTTTGATTGCTTTGGTAGCTTCCACTATAATTGCAGCTGCGACCATAATTTTTCTCCAAGCAACAAATATAATAACAATATATACAACAGTTACAAAGCAGGTTATGTATGCAATTGGTGTCCATGTCCCCGTATCAACAGCAGTTGTATCAACAGAGTTTGTTGTTGCACTGACGGCAGCAGCAACACTAGCTGATCCTGTAAGATTAATTATTTCAGCTTTGTACAATGTGAAGAATGATAAAAGAATCATCATAATCATTGCACCTATTATAGTTACCCATATCATACATCTTGCAAAGAAGCGCAAAAATACCAACCACACAAATCCAAACACGATGGAAAGTTGCCAATTTTTTATCATTGACAGGTGGTAATTTGAGCAATGCCAATTCACTTTCAACGGAAGAATACTTGGACATTTCCCCCTACTAAATCTAGTTATATCTATATATGAATATCGTGCATGTAACTATGTATCATGCCCATACATTACAATCTATTGATCAGTTTGTATATTTATATGCTCTGATGCTGCACGGTGCAAATGAATGCGAAATCATTGTTAACAATGTGCTATGTGTACACATAAATCGTTGGCATTAGTGCATGTAATTACGTCATGTAGAAGCTTTATCGTCGAATCCTGTGGTGGTATTGTGGTATTCGTACTTTGATAATAATAATTATTATTATTATTATATCACTACGTATAGAGATGAAGTATGAAGTAGTTACGTTCTACATAGGGAAAAATTCTTCAAATCCGTCATACTTTTAGTACCTGCTGTGTCTATGCTAAAAAATATAACACGTATAATTATGTGAAATGTGTCTGAAGTACACGCCGTTCTTATAATAAAGTATATACGTATTTATTATTAATAATTAATAATACATATTACAACAATGTTATTATAGTACACAATTAACGGTCATAATAATATATAATGTAATATCATACGTTTATATGCTCATACACAAGAACTAACGGCCATGTAATACACGCACACACGCGGGAATAAGTATACATATACATACATATATACACACACATACATACATACATATATATATATATATATATATATTTCATACATTGATATTGCATAATACATTTACATTTTTTTGAAATCTCTCTGGTTTGCTATGGCCACATTTTACTTTCAACATCATATCTGCATCTGTTTTTACTTGTTTATTAAAATGAGATGCCCGCTTCTTCCAATGATTTGAAGATTTTTTTCTAACCTTTGTTGTAAATTTGTATCCATTTAATTCATGGGGTGGCACATACTGACTTTTACTTTTCTCAAACTTCATTATATCCGCATTTTTATAATTTTGATAGACATTAGGCGTTGCGTGTTTGCGGGAAGTTACAAAAGGATTGCTACCGTGGTAGTTGTTTATTAGAAAATTGCAAAATTAAAGCATACAATAAGCATGTCGAAAAGTTAGAGTCAATGTATATAAATTATGGAAAAGATATAGAATCTATCAATGATTTGTCATTAAGTGAACAAATAAAAATAGTAGAGATTGATGAAGGCACTTCCGTTTTGCCCTCAGTTACAAGAACGATGTTTGAACATTTAAAAGATGAAAAAGTTATAAACAAGCGATTTAATATTGATAATGGATGGATGTGCGAAGTTTGCCATGGTTTAAATATTAAAGAATTGGAAAAATGTGGAACATGTGGCCGAGAGAAAGGCAATAAAATTGAAGTAAACCAAGAGGAATATTTAGAAAAGCTACGCAACAAATATTTAAAACACACTATAAGAGGTACAAAAGAAGAACGGTTGGTCGAGAAGAAATCATTAGCACAGCAACGTGAACAAGAACGAAAGGAAAGGATCCGAAAACGAAAAGAGCAAATACTACAGGAAAAATTAGCGAAGGCAGCAGTATATGATGAAGATGATGAAGAAAGTGACTATGATTCTGAGGCAGAAGATAAGCGCATTGGGGATGAAGTATCAGATGATGATGATGAAGTTGTGTGGCATTTAGGCAAACAAATACGCCTCGGAGAATTAAAGGCACTTAAAAAAGCAGAGGAAGAGGCAAAGAGTTTGGTAAAAAAGAAAAACAAATCAGTTATTATGGAAACCTTAGAAGAAATAAACCCTGTTACAATGGTTAAAGTTTCAGCATATTCTACTATGCGGGATAATTTGGACCGTGATACAAAAGTAGGAAAATGGATTAAATATCTGTTTGGCTCTGATTATACTGACAGTGTACAGACAACAGATAAAAGAACGTTATTAAATGGCGGCATTCAATGGAAAAAAAGTCTTTATCAGGAGTATGAAGAAAAGGCGAATGATATTGAGAAAGCCAAAGCAAAAAAACTGAAAAAGGAACAACGTGCTGAGCAAAAGCTAAAAGCAAAACAAGACGAAGGCGAATAAAAAAATCTATTTTTTTTTTTATAACTACTAAGCACCTAATATAAATAATTTGTTGTTGTTAATTAGGCTAGTCTATTAAAATAATAATTATTATAAAATTGAAATAATACGTAATAATAAATAATAATAAAATATTATTATAATTTTTATTTATTATACTCCTCTATTATTATTATTATTTCATAATTAATAACCCTAGTTTGAACACGATCAAATACGTACACCTCCTGTTAGTACCGGTAGTATAATTATAATACGCTCCTCGTATACGAGTCAGTAATTTAACTTATATATATTATTTATTATAAATATTATTAATTATTATATTTATTAATTTTATTACTGGAGGACAACAACAACAACATTCTTCACATCATTCATTCTAATAATTCGTGTTGACTAATTGCTGCTAAGACTATGTAGCTTTCCGTATTAAGATATACCAAGTTTCATACATTATATTTGTTCAAAATTATACCCAATTACTAAAATCAGTATAATATTTATTATTCTACCACAATGGCATCAAAACCAACGGCAACATTACCAGAACTAAGAACATTAACTGTTTTAGGTGCGAATAATGCGAAGGCCTTAAAAAAATTAGGTGGTATTGATACTCTTACTAGAAAACTAGGATCGGATATATCGAAAGGAATAAAGACGTCAAGTGTCGAAGAACGTAAACGAATATATGGCGAAAATCGTTTACCAGAAAGTGCAACTGCAACAATATGGGAACATTTTATTGATAGCATAGATGACCGTGACATTAAAATTTTGGTTGTTGCTGCTGTCAGTTCTGTATTATTTGGTGTATTTATAACTAAAGATTGGGACGATATGATACAAGGCTTTGCTATTATGACTGCAGTGATAATTGTATCAGGTGTATCTACAATTCAAAACTACCGCCAAGATTTAGGATTTAAAAGCTTGCAAAAAGTTGCGGCAGATCGGAAAATCGAGACCATTCGCGATAATGGTAAAAGCCAAAAAGTATCTGTATACGACATAGTCCCAGGAGATATAGTGCGTGTTACAGAGGGGGATTTATTACCCGCCGACGGTGTTTTAATTTGCAGTAAATCATACGGCGTAACGTGTGATCAGAGTAGTTTAACGGGTGAGCCAGAGCCTATTAGAAAAGGTGGTGATGATCCAATTATGTTTTTTGGTTCATCGGTAAATGAAGGTGAAGGTTTCATGATAGTTACAGCCGTTGGGGAAGCTACACCAACCGGGTCTACATTTGTAGAGTTAATGGAAGCTAAAAACGATGCAAGACTAAAGCAAACGCCGATGCAAGAAAGGTTGGACGATGTAGCAGAGAAAATTGGATACCTTGGTATGGTTGTTGGTGCTATGACATTTTTAGTCTTGACTGGGTTGTGGTTTATATGGGATGGCCCATTGGATCCAGATGGCAATAGTATGGATGATGTAGATCCTGGGCATCCAAGGCAATGGACCGATTTAGTCACATTTTTCATTGTTGGTGTTAGCATTGTTGTTGTTGCAGTACCAGAAGGTTTGCCTTTAAGTGTAACAATATCATTAGCATATAGTGTGCGTAAAATGATGGATGACAATAATTATGTACGAACATTATCGGCGTGTGAAACTATGGGGAGTGCAACATGCCTATGTACTGACAAGACCGGAACATTGACTGAAAATAGAATGACAGCAACGGAAGGATGGTTTTTTGGCAAACATTTTTCTTCATTAAGTGGTTTGAAACAGGAATTGAATAATGCGCAACAGCAAATTCTTGGTAATTGTGTTGCAGTTAATAGCAGCGCTGGCTTAAATTTTGACGTAAAAGATCATAATGGCAAACCCCAATTTCGAGGCAATCCAACTGAAGCGGCAATATTATGGAGTTTAAACGAACGAGTTGGGATTGATTATCGCAAAGTACGCGATTCTACTACTACATTAGCCCGTAGACCATTCAGGAAACAAGATAAATATATGAGTACGATACGAACGGAGGAAAATGTGTACGAGTTATATAGCAAAGGTGCACCTGAAATTGTCATCGATCGATGCACTAATTTTCAAGATTGGGATGGTAAAGTCAAACCAATGCCAAAACAAATTCGTGCGCAGGTAGATCGTGTGATATCCGATATGGCATCTAGGGGTTTGCGTACTATTGCATTAACTACAAGAACATTGAGCGAAAAGGAGGTTAGTGAAGGTAAAAAAGAAGCTATCGACGGCCGCTGGCCCAAGTTTTTTGATTCTGCGCCAGAAAATGATATGACTTTAATTGCTATTTTTGGCATTGAAGACCCGTTAAGGGAACAAGTGCCTGGCGCAGTTGCAAGGTGCCAAACGGCAGGCATACGTGTCATAATGGTTACTGGTGATCATAAAGGGACTGCGGTTAGCATCGCAAAAAAATGCAGTATTTTGCCTGCCAATTGGATGCCAAATCCTGTAATACGTAAAGTAGCAGAAAGTCCATCTAAACGAAAAAACAAAACATCTCCGACGCAATCTCGAATGTTGTTTGGCCAAGTTATGGAAGGACCTGCTTTTAGGAAGTTGAAAGGCGATGAGTTACGTCAGGCATGCCAGAACTTATGTGTGTTAGCAAGATCTTCTCCAAAGGATAAAGCACTTTTAGTGAATACGTTGCGTGATGTTTGCAACGAGGTAGTAGGGGTTACTGGGGATGGTACGAATGATGCGCCTGCACTTTCAGCTGCCGATGTGGGATTAGCAATGGGTATTGCGGGAACCGAAATTGCCAAAGAAGCTGCCAATATTGTTATTATGGATGACAATTTTAATAGCATTGTTGCTAGTGTAAGATGGGGAAGGTCAATTCGAGAAAACATTCGTAAATTTCTTACATTTCAACTTAGTATAAATTTGGTTGCACTGACATTAACTTTTGTTGTTGCATGTTGTAATCGTGGGTCAACTACAAAGTTCCCATTAACATCAGTTCAATTGTTGTGGGTAAACTTGATAATGGACAGCTTCGCAGCATTAGCATTGGCAACCGAACCCCCAACTGATTCTCTATTGCAACGCCCACCTGACAATAGAGATGCACCAATGATTACTAAAATTATGTGGAAACATATGATTGGCCATGCTATTTTTCAATCAATGTTGTTGCTCTATTTGACCTTATCGTCTAATGGACATGCAGTTCTTGGCGCAGTTGAGAATGGTGGGCGTATGCACTATACTGGAATTTTTAACACGTTTGTATGGTTAAATGTTTTTAATAAATTCAATTGCCGAAAAATTAATGATGAAATTAACATATTTGAAGGTTTAAGTGAATCACATATGTCTCATTACATTATATTAATAATCATTATAGGACAAGTATTGATGATAAATTATGGCGGTGATTGGTGCCAAACAACACCATTAAGCCTGAATCAATGGTATACTAATATTTTAATTGGTAGTTTATCGATTCCCGTTGGTACTTTCTTAAGATTAATTAAACGAAGTGACAGAGCTAAGTTAAATATTAGAGGAAAAGTTGAAGTTAAAGGGAATAAAAAAGATTTTTAAAAATGAAGCCCCGATTTATATGATACCTCGTATTAATTAAAATTAATATAATTAATTCTTGTACTCATTATATAAATAATAATTATATTATTAATATATATTATTATTAATATAAGTTAATAGCATTAGTATTTCACTCATTAATTTAAATAAAATTTTATAATACACACACTTAGAGGTAATAAAAAAAGAGTTAATATACACACACACACATATATGCTCTATTAGTAAGATTTATTATTTTTTTACTGAGAGTCATTTTCAGTGGGAAGACAAAATATCGAAATTCTGAGTCCGGGTTTTGCGTGATTTTTTCCGGCCATTTGAATATTCATTGGTTGTTGAATATAATATATTTAATTCTTACTCATAAGTTACGAATTTTTATGTTTTTTTAGTAATATATTTAAATTAAACTATTTGTATTTCGGTATAAACTTGCTTAAACTTACGGGAATTATCATATGATTGATATCATGACATATATGATATCATATATATATACGAACTCCCATTTAGGGATCAGTGGATGATTCTATACCAATATATTAATTGTGTGTGCAATCTCCGCACCATTTTGTTTCTGAGATACGAGTATTACCGGCTACCGTGGATACATTTAACATTTTCCAGACCACTTATATTTATGCTGTATTGATCCTTTTCAATACAATTACCAAACCAAGATTTTCTTGGTACTTCAAACTCAAATTTAATATCCCCTTTAAAGTGAACATTTTTTGCATTTTCAAGGAATATTCCATGAGCTTTTGAAGGTGTTCGCCCATGACCAATAACGTTATTACCTACGAGACATGGTTCAGCTTTATTGACTAAAAAAAAAATGTTAGTTAGAAGAAGGTATTGAAAATGTTATATAGATTTTTTAATGCGTAAATGTCTCTAGATGCTAAAGCAGGAGCAACTTACAGCTGGGAGTTGGCCGGTAATCCCTAGTACCCATACATTCAATAATTGTTCCAGTTTGAATGGGATGTGAAACACACTTCGTTGTATTATCGTCTTGATCAACAGCACAAATTGGTGGATTTGCACAGCATTTTTCTGGACCATTACTGTAATTACTCCATGTCATAATTTTAATATCAATATTTTCAAATAGTATATTCGATACACCATGTGATAGTCCTGAAAGCAAGCCCCCATTTTCACTACGACCGGATATATTTATAAATTTCATATCTTTTATATCTCCAACATTTGGTATATTGCGAGGGTTATTGGTAATACCTAACCATTCCCCATTTCCCCACCACCGACCAGCTTGATAACGTGTTTCAACACGAATGTTTGACCAAGTAACATTTCTTATATTCCCCCCTGACCGCTGTTGTATGGACAAACCACCGTTGCTATCCCAAATGGTTATATTATCAAATACAATGTTTGACATCAGTGTATCTGTGTTGCTTCCAAATTTAATAGCATGCGACTTACTTCGAATCGTAACATTTTTAACAAACAAATTTGTTAACGGTCCCATAGATTTGTCTGCTTTTGGACAAACACCATCATCTGCCACATCAATTCTTGAATTAATTAATGTAACATTTATTGAACTTTGTGGATCAAACCCATCATTATTTGGGAAGCGTGAGTCACCATAAATGTCGACATTATCCACAAAAATATTTGAAGAGTTATCTATACGAAAGGTCCAGTCCGTTGCGTTGTGTAAGTTCAAACCATTTTTCACAACAACATTATTGGAATTTTGGATGTATAAGCAATGTGTTCTTTCCTGCGTACCATCGTCGAAGTATGGACTCATACGGTTATCATAATCAGAGAAGTATCGCCATGCATTTTCAGCATTCCCATATAAAACACCTGGTCCATCAATAACAACATTATTAGCATTTAAAACATGGACAATTGATACTAAAGTGATATTAATAACGTTAATTAATTTAGTATGTTTGTCAATAATTAAGTGTGTATTACCTTTAACAAATAAGCGTTTTACTGGGTAGTCTCCACCTGATATACGAACACAACCTAAACGATGCCTGTGCTGTGTTGATGCTTTATTTAACGCATTTTGTATGTTTACTGTGTTTTTTTCATATGACTCCGACGGGTATTGTATGTTGATACAATGCGAGTGTAGAGAAGATACAAGGTGTACCAGTGAAACTACGAAATAAAATGCAAACAATTTTATTTTGTAATTTATTGTCATCGTTGAAAAATTTATTTTAAATATTTCTGATTGTTTATGATTAAATAATAGATTTGATCTGCAACTTGATTCCAATATTGGATGTTTCTTGATGTTGTCGCTCAATTACACGAATAGAGTTCACATCATCAAAATTATCTGAAGCACATGTACTAACTGGACTAGTTACATCAGACTCCATTATTTTTTTCTGATGAGATAATTAATAATAATTATAATAATAATAATAATACGAAGTACTACATATAATAGTCTAAGCATGGCAATCCAGAATAATTGAATTGAAGATGGTATAAAGCTGGCAAGCTCTACGATATACGTAGCAGCTACCACCAGTAATAGTGGTAGTACAAACATCATCATCATATTATTATTTTTTCTGGCGGCCGCGGCGGGCCCTGTTGTATACTGCAACCATAATTATTTATATATTCATACTACAAGATTCCAAAAAATCGAAATGGGAAAAGTTTTACCTTAAGCGTAAAATAACACTATAGTGTATAGTTTTAAATTCGGATAAATACATAGTGTATAGTCTTATTTTACGCTTAAGGTAAAACTTTTCCCATTTCGATTTTTTTTTTTTGGAATCTTGTTGTCTGGTTGTATTATTATTTCAAATTATATGAATGAAATATTATTATAAATAATAATATTTATATTACATACATTATTTGTGCATTATTATTATTATACTATTATTTTTTCATTACGTTAATTTTTTTTTTTTTTTTTATTACACTATGAGCGAAATATTAGCAAAACCAACGAAATTTGCGTCACGCTTTTTTTGAGCTAAATACCTTATTTCACCATCATTTTTTTTTTTATTTCACCATCACTTTTTTAGGCCAAAGCAGTCCCCGGGCAGTGCCAAAAATCTGAAAGTTTTTTTTTTTGCCCACCATAGTGCTTCCCTGCTAGCCCAGCTTCGACTGCTCGAGCGATTCACATAGGAATATAAGTATAATATATATTAGTGTAATGACAACACAAATTCCTATATATAAATAAGGTGAAAATGCTAAATTCAAAATTAAAATGCTGCTTTCAATTTCTCCCTCTACTGATAGGCTAGCACACTCGTAGTGTTGTCTATTTAAGTATAAAAAATCCCGAACACATTACACATATCATCCTCTCAATCAATATAAATTTGAATTTGAATTAAAACAATCACAAATATTTGTTATTAGTATTACTATAGAGATGATATGCACGATAAACTATAATCGTATGAGTATTTCGTATATTAAAGGATGATATGTGTAATATGTATTAGTATTTTTATACTTAAATTAGAGACACTACGAGTGTATTTACCTATCAAGCGACGGAGGACGACCCATTGTTGTGTACGGCCCGGATGTCGGAATGCTATTCCCATAGTATATAATTAGCAGGGAAGCACTATGAAATGGAAGAAAAGGCAAGAGTCTCGTATAGTCCCAGTAATAAAAATCTGATACAATTACCCTATCATTTTTTAAAAATTGATCATTTATCGCATTTTATTAAATTTTCTTTGTTTTTTTGGCACTGCTTTTGGGTGCCTTTGGCCGCCTCTTTGGCCTAAAAAAGTGATATGAAATCCACTGGAAAATAAGGTATTTAGCTCAAAAAAAGCGTGACGCAAATTTCGTTGGTTTTGCTAATATTTCGCTCATAGTGTTATTTTTTTTTATTAGTTCGTTGTTGACTAGCTCAAATCAACAATAACACGCCAAGAGATCGATCGATATTAGACCGTTTGGTAATATGTTAGGAAACGACATTATATGGCGTCTATATATATGTACACACATATATAATACTTATCCTTATTAAAATAGTATGCTTAATTGTTTTTTCAAACGAACAAAATTTCCAGCAGCAGGTGCTTTTTTTGTAAAACGTGTAGGTGTTGCATCTTTTGATACACCTTATCTTTATGGCTCTGTTCCTGATGCGTTTACTAACCCTATATGCTTTGGAGGTATTTTTACGTGTCCAGTATTTAATAAACCATTGACGTCAATGTGTGGTGTTACTAGTATCAATTCCTTACTTACAACAAAAATGTCACCGATATTTTCTTTTTTGATCGGTGGCTTTTTATGGCGTACCATTTTTGAGAAATATTTAGATACATGGAGATCACGTGCTTTATGTTTAACTGCTCCCTCTGGTTTGAGCGATGCGTATTGCGCTGCAGCTGCTAGCACAGCAATTCACAGTTTTCCAGTTAACGCCCATAAGAAGTATCAACAGAAAAGGAATTTTCACAAACCTAAAAAGATGAATAAACGTGCTGTAATCTATTTCGATAAACTTAAATTAAGCGATGCCAAACTAAAATTAATCAATTTGTTGGACGAGTTATATCGTGTATCAAATGATTTTGCAATATGTAATAATAACACTATAGAAAGTGACGGCAAGATCGATAACATATATATGTTAGATGAATATAATTTTTTAAAGAAAGGTATTCATTTACAATTTGGCACTGTACACAATAAAAAAGTTAATGATTCAGAGCGACGTTTATTGTATATATCTATGGTTGAACTTTTAAATAAGTTAGATGTAATATACAAAACAAAGTTTGGTGATGAAAACGTATCATTGGATGAGTTTTTAGAATTAGAAAGAAAGTTTGTAGACTCGCAATATAAAATCAATGCCAACAAACGCTTGCCGACTATATTTATACCAAGTCACGGTTTACAACGATATAATGTTAATCGCAGTAATGAAGCAATGGCATCTATTTTATTGTATAATACTGGCATACGGTACTTTGGTCTATTAAGCATTATTTCGACTGTGACATACATTATTCCGAAGGTACAAGGTTATATAATTTAAAATCAAATATATATCAAATATGCATATATTTTAATTGTTGCTATCATATAAAAAAAAATAATAATTCTCCTGGTGTTATAATTTCCATGGTTTTTAAATTCAATATGATATGTATATAAAGTTTATTCTTTTGGAGACACTAGGAATTATCATGAGTATTTGAAATATCCATATAAGAGAAACGTATTGAGTATTTTTAAAAGTTAAACATTATTGATTTGTAAAGCAACTTAAATTTATCTCTATATATACATTTTATAAACGGCGTATAATAATGACCTAATACACTTTGTACGATCAAATACTCACCATGCAATTTTTACATTAATTATAAAATTATTGATCGAAGTAATGCTTAACTGCGGTATCAACCTCCCAATCAAACGACTTCAGAAATTCAGTTGCTTTTGCCTCCGTTGCACCCGTATATTCCCTAAATCGACGTACTTTTGACGCATCATAGTCAGGATCGTCGTTCATTTTTGATGAAAATGATTCATCATTGTCGGTTTTGACGAGATTATTGCCTTGAAACCTGCCGCTTATCGCGCCCATGGTATTGTTGATGGTACCTGTTATTGTGGGGATTATATTATTTACATTAAATTGCTGCTGTGAGGGGCGTTCTTGTTGTGTATCGGCACTGCTACGTTTATTATTAGTAGTACTATTACTATTTGTACCAAAGGCACTATTTCCATCAAAGTCAAAGCCCAAGATTTCTTTCAATGTTGCTACCTGCTCTTTTCTTTCTATCACATCTTTCTGCCAATCTTCATATTCTTTAATTGCTTGTTTTTCATCTTTAAAGTCATATTTGAACGCAAGCGTTTCCGTCATACTACTGTCAATTAAGTTAACATCATCTCTGTTATCAAAATATGTTGAAGAAGAATAGTTTTTATTGTTACCGGCGCTATTACTATTGTTTGACGATACAACTTGAGAGTAAGACGTTAAAAGTTGCGTTGCCATGTTGTTTTAATTTGGTGTTTATTATGCACGTTTTTGTATGCCAAATGATTGGATTATGCTCACGCAGCATATCGATGGCTTGCGCTGCGAGACACGAGTGGCAGAAGCAGTGTATGTATGTTTTTAATTATTAAATAATAATAATAATAATAATATAATATAATAAATAATAATAATAAATAATAATAATAAATAATAATAATAATAAATAAATAATAATTATTATTATATATTATATAATAATATAATATAATATTATAATAGGGGAGTCTTCCAGTCTTTATTATTACTGCGTATTATGTAATAATAATAAATAATTATTAATCCTATTGGGATGACGACTGGAGGAAGAGTTGTCGGTGAAAATACCTTAAATCTAACTATCCAAGAAAGAATCTAAATCTTAGTAGTAACAAAAAAAAAAAAAAATAAAAAAAAAATATAATAATAGTATTATCGATTAAGATACTACACTATAAATTATTATAATATAAATAATAATAATAATAACAACTACTAATATTCATTTACGAAAAACCAACAAACTAGGAATTTAATATTTACTACTACTACTACTACTACTACTACTACTTATTATATTAAATTAATTTTTTTTTGCAAAATTCCTAATACGACTGATTGTACCATCACATTCACCAATAAATAAACTATTTAATTGCTGATGGTACATTGTGCAAGTACTGCTGGTTTCAACATATACCCCAATATTGTTATCATTCTTAGTATTTGCCATATTGTATATATTTATAAATTTTGAAGTTCTAATGGTGTTTCCTTCTCCATCTCCATCTTTCTCCTTATTATTATACTCACCACTGTCAGATGGACATAATAAATACGTTGTATTTTCTATTAAATGAAATGTACATTTATTTTCGTTACTTTTGCAACATTTTATTGTTTTCAATGGTTTGTTTATTTTCCTCACGTCCCACAATTTTACGACACCCCCTCTGTGTATTGCTTTGCTAGCGTCCACAATGGCTTGATCATAATTCACACGTGTCAACAAATGACGACCATCACCAACGAATGTTATATCACTCATGTTACCAGAACAATCAACATGTGCTCGGTTATTACAAAATTGTGGTCGATCATACTTACTCACACTTTTTGCTTTCCATATTTGCAATCCACCACTTGAAGTAACACCAGCAATCAAATTGCCATCGGTGCTGTTATAACACGAAGATGTGATGCCAACGCGCCTCCCATTTTCATCACGCGCTTTAATGACTTGATTGCATATTAATGCATCAAAATGTTTTCTACCATTTAGATTCCAGGTTCTTAAACTTCCATCTAACGATGATGTTAATAACATTTCATTATCCCGTGGATGCCACGCTATGCCCGTAACTGCTGCAACGTGACCCTTTGTTTTTGACATATCAGCTAAATATGGATCACCACGTATAAATGAAACAATTTTACGGCAAACTCTATCATAAATTGTTGGTGTCGGTGAAATACATGCAACAGCAAAATTAGTGCCTTTATTATTATATTTTACAGACCATATTGCCGTGCCAGGTTCCGGGATAACTTCACGTACTGGCGACAGCAATGAATTTTGATCGTTATTGTTAAAAGAATTTAATTTAAACTGTTCCACATTGCAACCATGCCCACCAATTATCATATAATGTCCGGTTTTGTCGATATCTAACGTCAAAATACCTTTGTCAGAATGATATATATTTTCACTATTATTATATTTTAAAGTTGATAGTTTGAAGTTCAACACTTTACTCGTATTAGTGGTATTATTACCCGTCGCAGTAGAAGAAGAGGAATGCGGCGGCAACGCAGCTTGCGATAGAGAAGCATCAGTCGGTTTTAAACGTTTTACATTCTGATGTTTTATATTAGAAATATTGTCATGTTTTATACCAGGCCCTTTTCTTTTTTTACTCATATTATTATTATTATTATTATTGTCCTCATCGTAGTGATCATCGTCGTCCGAGGAGCAACTATCACTTCCTATAAATTCCATAGAAATTTACTCGTTTACCGTGACTGCAGAGTTAAAATAAAAATCGCTGACGACTTTGTTTGCAGCACCAAACCCCGCAAGCCAGGCATTTCTTATTTTTTCTTAGAAGAGTTAGAGTAGATGACGATCAGATGATCATTTATTTATATTATTATCTAAAAAATTAAGAGTAAATATTATTATTTTATTATTATATAATAATACTACCACCAGGTATTATTATTATTTTTATTTATTATTTTTTTATTTATTATTATTATTTATTATTATTTCAAATTATTGCACTATATATATAATATTATTAGTAGTAGTAGTAGTAGTAGGAGTAGACGTGTCGATCACATCACAGAGATCTAGATGTCTGAGACCAAATTCAAACATTAATAGGACAATGACCTTGTACTGTAATAAGTAATAATTACATTTCTAGAGTTCTAGAATGGTTCGAACAAAAGGTTTGTTGTGATAATAATACCAGAATACCACTGACGACTATTAACTATGAGGTCATTTTGGTGGTAATATAATAATACGTGTGTTCTACTATATTATTATTTCAATTATCTACTACCACCAAAATAATAATGATAATAATAAAATGAAAATTATTACTACTAATAACTATACTATTATGTATGTATTATTTATATGGCACTTCGATGGAAGCAGCAGCGACGCCTTGCGCACCACTATGCGAGACAACATTCGTCAGAAAGAATTAATATATAACGCATTTATCTAACATTAAATAGATATCGTAAACGCGCATTTTAATACTATTATATCTAAGAAGCGAAGTATATTCCCCGAAAAATAAATATGTTGCGTTTATTGAGCGGGGTTAAGAATGGAATAAGAATAGGAAGGTCAGTAGGAAAGTCACAAACAGCGTTATACGAGGGTGTATTCAATAACCGTCATAGACCAACCGCATATTGCTTAAATCACACAAAATGGTATTGGTGGAAAGGTAAAGATGACAACAATAACAACAACAATGATGATGATGACGGAGATGATAATAACGATGAAAAGAAAAGAAAGAAAATTAGTAAAAAAATAGTAAATCGTAATGGTAAGAACAAGCAAGGTAACAAAAATTCAAAGAAAGAAGATAAGAATAACAACAGTGACAGTCATTTCAATGCATCTGCGAGTTATAACAACAACAATGCAGTTGCGAGCATCGGGGAAGGAGAAGACGCTCCGAAACCTCCCACTGTAATGGCAGTGCCATTGACACGGCAGCCCTTATTTCCATCAATAACACCTGGCGTCCCTCTGTACGCTCGTGATTTGCCAACTTTGAGTGAGTTGCGTAAAATAGCGAAAAGCCCAATGCCATATGTTGGAGCGTTTATGTACAAAGATAGTGACGTTTCTATCGAAGCCAATCCATTAACAGATATATCATTGGTTTATCCAGTTGGCACTCTTGCTCAAGTCATTTATGTAGCACCTGTTACTCTTGGTGGAGTTGCTGGTGCCGCGGAAAATGCCGGCGACAACACTTCGTCCTCAGGGAACGATACATTACCAGAGGATGAAGGGACTTTATTTTTGCGTGGTCATCGTCGCATACGTTTGTTAGATGTTGCAAAACAAGATAAAAATGAATTGGTGTATGTAAATATTGACCATTTAAAAACAGAGCCGATTATCGGTGCTAGCGATATTGAAACGGTGAATGCCCATGCACAAGCAGTTTTACAAGCTTTACGAGATTGGATAAAGCGTGACCAATCATTGTTAGAGCAAATATCATTTATGCGAGCCCGTATCGATCCATTAACGGAACCAGGTCGTTTTGCTGATTTTGTATTGTCATTATTAACTTCTAATTCAAATGAGCTACAACATGCTTTTGAAGCGTTGCATGTAAAGGAAAGACTTGATCGGGTATTACATTTAGTCTTCAAAGAATTAGAGCGTACCAAATTGCAAGAAGAAATAAGAGGTAGCGTAGAAAAAAAAATGCAAGGTCTACAACGAGAATACTTTTTAAAGGAGCAGTTAAAATTAATACAAAATGAATTAGGAATCACCAAAGATGATAAAGAAGCTGTTGCAAATAAATTTACAAAACGTATAGAGGGTTTAGAAATACCAGAATCTGCTAAAACAGTCATCGACGAAGAATTAGAAAAGTTTGAAAGCCTGGAAAAGAACTCAGCCGAGTTTAATGTTACACGAAATTATTTAGATTGGTTAACATCAATTCCATGGGGAAAATTAACTGATGAAAATTTTGATATTGGCAGTGCGCAGAAGATATTGGATGAGGATCATTACGGTATGGAAGATGCAAAAGATCGTGTTTTAGAATTCATTGCAGTTGGTAAATTAAAAGGCAGCGTGCAAGGTAAAATTATATGTTTAAATGGTCCACCTGGGGTTGGAAAAACTAGTATTGGTAAATCTATTGCACGTGCGCTGAATCGTGAATACTACCGTTTCAGTGTTGGTGGGCTATCTGATGTTGCGGAGATCAAAGGACACCGACGTACGTACATTGGTGCTATGCCTGGAAAAATAGTGCAAGGATTAAAACAAACAGAATGCTTTAACCCTTTAATTTTAATTGACGAAGTCGATAAATTAGGGCGCGGTCATTCAGGTGACCCAGCATCTGCGTTGTTGGAATTGCTTGACCCCAGTCAAAATACAAGCTTCGTTGATCATTATTTAGATGTACCATTGGATTTGTCACAAGCGTTGTTTGTCTGCACATCAAATTCCTTGGATACAATACCTGGGCCATTATTAGATCGAATGGAAGTAATAACTTTGTCAGGCTATGATTTGCCAGAAAAAGTTGAAATATGTGAACAATACCTCGAGCCTAAAGCACGTAAGGAAGTTGGACTGGAAAAAGGAAGCGAGGGCATTCCAACTTCTCTTGGCATGGAAAGAGAAGCGACAGAGGCGTTGATACGCTGGTATTGTCGTGAAGCTGGAGTGCGTAATTTAGAAAAGAAGGTTGAAAAAATGTACAGGAAGCTTGCTTATAAAATTGTAAAAGAAAAACCATCTGCTAATGATTCAAGTTGGAACATAACGGAGGAGAAGATGGCAGATTTGTTAGGGAAACCGCCATTTACCAGCGACCGCTTATACGAGGACGGTACACCGCCAGGCGTAGTTATGGGCTTAGCATACACTGCGATGGGTGGTTCGGCTTTGTACATTGAAACTGTAGGTATTAAAAACGAGAACAAAAAAAAAAAGCCAAAAGGAAGTGATGTAAGCTTCAAGCTTACTGGGCAGCTTGGTGACGTTATGTCTGAAAGTTCTAACATTGCATTAACAGTTGCAAGGAGAAAGTTACAGAAATGGGATTCATCAAGCGATTTTTTTGAAAATAATAAAATTCATTTGCATGTACCAGAAGGTGCAATTAAAAAAGATGGCCCATCTGCTGGTGTGACAATGACAACGGCATTAATCTCATTAGCATTAAACAGACCCATCCGCGATGATTTGGCTATGACTGGAGAAATATCGTTGACAGGAAAGGTACTTCCCGTCGGTGGTATTAAAGAAAAGACCATTGCAGCGCGCCGTGCGGGTATATCTTGTTTGATCCTCCCAAAGCAGAATAAAAAAGATTACGATGAATTACCTGATTATGCAAAAGAAGATATGGAAGTTCATTTTTGTGAAGAATATGATGAAGTTTTTGATGTAGCATTTGGAGAAGATCGATTTTTTGATTTGTAAAAAATAAATGAGAATGTAAGAGAAAGTAAGAAGTAAAAGAATATAATATATATTTAATGATGCCTACATATGATACTCAGTAAGCGTAAAAGTTAAAATGAAATTTTAATTTTTAATAAAAATATATGTATCATATAAACTTATATGATATCATATAAGTTATATATATTCGACACAACTTAAATATATATGGCATTTTTTTGCAATTATTTGTTTACATTGTAGCATTATTGAGCCGAGACGTTACGTCTTCCATGTCGACATCATCAAAATCGGAATTACTCTCATCTATATCACTTTCCGTTGTTGTTACATTTGATAAATTATTGTTGTTGCTATCTATTTTATCACACCAATATTTTTTGTGTTGTTCAAGCCTACTTCTCGCTATCAACGCACCGCAACGAACACAGACTAAACTACTTCCGTCTTCCATAGCATCTTTAAGAATTTTATCACCCTGCCCTTCCTTATAGTGATCTTGCATTATTGAGCCTCTACTAATCATGTCATCACATATTGCTCTTGCAGCCGCATATTTACTAGCTTGCTCTTCTGTATAATTGTAATTATTCATGATGTACTGCCTTTGAATGCTTGCTCGCGATTTAGCAGTATCTAAACATTTCATAAGAGCATCTTCGTCGCCACCCGAAGAAAGCCGTGCAGCGTTTAAAGCATAAGCCAGTGCCTTTTCAGAGTCGTTATTATCTATTGCTAAACGGGCTAAGTCCACTAGTTGTTCAACAGCCATCTTTCTTCGCTGTTCCTCCATTTTACAACCTCTTTTTTACATACACCTACGTATTTAGTTGTTGTTGGAAATATAGAGCCTATGTTACCATAACATTTTATGATTTTCTGTCGATTGGGAAGAAGAAGAACAATTTCAAATAATTTATATATATATATAATATATATAGCACTATAATAATAGTATTATAATATATATTATATATATAAAAATAATAATAATAATAATTATAATAATAATAGTAGATACTATACTACTAAAAAAAACCACAACACTACTACAAACACAAATCAATAATTATTAATAATATAAATAATAAATAATTTCAAAATAATAGTAGCAAAAAAATAATACAGAATATAAAAAATAATAATAATAGTCTATTTTTTTTTTTAGTGCTATTTTTTCACACACCACCCGACGAGGAGCGATGAGTACAATGAGCGATAGTACTGTTAATCCAGCAGTGTTTTTTTTTATTAAAATAATTTTTTTATTATTATATTATTATTATAGTAGTATTATTATAATTATATTTATTAAAAAATGGAAACACTTCTTTTTTAGTGCATTGCAGTGCATTTTACACTTTACCATCCTTCAACGCTATGAAGTAAGTACATGTAAACGTCGCCCACAAATGTAAAACAGAATGGGGGGGTATTCAAAGCAAATTGTCCGTGCAGGTGAGTTAAGAAAAAGAAAAGATGATAAGAAGATTAAAGAAAAAATATTTCCCAAAAGAGGTGACGAGGTAAAAATACATTATACCGTAAAACTAAAGAATAGTGAAACAATTATCGATAGTTCAAGGCAAAAAAGTATGCCATATACATTTAAATGTGGCCAAACACAAATAATTAGGGGCATTGATGAGGCTGTGCTTAAAATGAGCCTTGGTGAAAGAGCTATTTTGAATATATCTTCAAATTATGGATATGGTAAACGAGGTGTCAAAAAAATTATTCGCCCTAACGCGGATTTAGTTGTAGACGTTGAAATTCTTGAAATCAACGGAGTAAAAGCGTTCAGGAGGAAGCAGTTTTTTTCTTTTTAAATATTCTTCCTCATAAGAGGTTGAAACCAATTTTGAAGGAGAGACAAATATAATATATTTACTGAGAAGGGATTGCAACCCCAAATATTTATCATAAGTCACAACATAAAATATGTTTTCAGTTTTAAGTGTGTATTCATTATACGTATGAACTTACCATAATAATATTTTAAACTTTATATATTTTTTATTGATATTGCATTATAAATGTGTGGTGTTTATAAAATCAATATTTTAATAAATAAAAGAGTTTTAAAAAGTTAATCCCTTAAAACGTCTTTTTAGAGCGTTTTCTTAAACTTAATTTCTCTTTCTTTAATCCTTCGAAATTACCAGTTACGTCAATGCTTTCTCTCCGTTTTGATGGTGTTGGTATCTTATTACCAACATTTGCTGCATTTTCTCCTGGTGGCGCAACATAAATGCTGACTTGCCATGGAGACACTTTCGAAATGCTGACACTGATTTTCAATGTTTTATGCTCTGGTGTTTCAACCTCTTCAATGATAGTTGCTGAACAATTTGGAGACATTTGTTCATAATCAATGAAACATTTATTACGGTGTGGCAAGGTTACCCATAATGCACCGTTCATTACCGATAAATTGTGCCCACGTACAATAAACTTACGCGATATTTCATCCCACTCATAGGTTATACGACCATCTGTCATACCTACTAACGAGAACGAATTTCCAACCAAAGTTGGGTACATCGTTGCTTTTGTTGCAATAATTGCGCGTGTTGCATGAGGCTCGATTTTTAATTTTGAACTTTCTACTAGTTCACCTGCCCAAAAATCAAATAAGTAGTGGGAACTTGTCCATGGTTTATCCATCGGGCAATTACGTTCAAATATCAGGGATAAATCAACTGCAATTGTACGCATGATTGGCCTTGACGACCAGTTCATAAATGCAATTAACGCGCTATCGCCATCTTCTTCGCCTTTACAACAAAATGTTTGTGGATATCGATCACGCATTGGTTCCAAAGGCAAGCCTTTGCAACTAGTTGATGGTGGAATTATTTTTTGTACGAGCGATAATCTATCTAGTGCAATACTTGTTAAATCATCCGATAATGCAACTATACCACCTGTCATTCCAATTAAAGTTAATTGCGCTGTTACCTCCAGTAAGTTTAACCCAGTGTTTCGTGAACGGGCAACAACGCAGTCAGGATCATTCAACCACCATACACCGTGCATAAAATTCCTGCTACAATTACTTAACAAAGCCAGCTTTGTGCATGGCACACCTTCTCCGCATGCAAAAATATTTTCTAACGTATTTGGTGCCCAACGATCTGCTACATCATTAGATACACGCATTGCATCTACAAAGCCCAATGATGGGGCTAATGGTGCACCACATGCAAGAATAAACGAATCCTTACCTACGGCGTCCCGTATGATCTTCATGCCAATACGATAAGCTTCGACCCTACTCACATCATTGTCATACCTTACACCGTCTCTTATGCCTGCAATTAGGTAATCTAATTTAAAATAATCAAACCCATAACTTTTTAATTGGACAAAAGTCTTTTTCAACCACTTTTGTACACCAGGATTTGTTAAATCAATTGCATACGTGTATGAATCATCGTGCCAATTTGGATTGAAGTGATATATGTTGCTAGTGCCATTTGATTTTTGCTTCACCAACCAATCAGGGTGATCACGAAATATTGTGGAACTATGCCCAATTAAAAATGGAGCCACCCAAATACCAGCGCGAAAACCGTGGGCTTTGATGTGTGATGCCATTGCTTTTAAACCATTTGGAAATTTACGATTACACGTTAACCAATCTCCTATCGCTGCTTGATAACCATCATCAACTTGTACAAATTCAACTCGCATCTCTGGGTGAGACGCTAACAGCTCCACATTACGAAGTATGTCACTTTCTTTGACATCATTGTAAAGCTCATACCAACTACACCACCCAACTGGACTTGCCGCATTTTCACTTGGCACTAAATCTACACTTTCAACACAAAGGGAGGCAAATTTATCCAACGCGTTTTGTGCATGACCTTTTAATAATATAAAATCTTCTAGATTCAACTCTTTATTGGGGGCAATACTCCGACCATTGCAACCTTGTATGCAATGCATCGTGCGGTTTTTTTGCTCAAAGCATACTTGACCCAGCGCAATATTACTAGATAAATATCCAGCAACAAATGCAACGTCACTGTCAGCATGTGTAAAAGCAGAGAAATGCTCCGATATCAATAAATCTGTTCTTCCCCAAACCGTAGAATCGACGTTGTGCATCATTGCACTAATGAACTTATTCAAATATGGTAAATTAAACATAGCATATTCTTGCTTTTGCGTACCTTGGACTGGCCCACTAGGGGCCCAGCTTTGAAAACCATTCTGAAAGATCAACACATTTTGAAGATCTTTAAAGGAAGATCCATCTGTGCCAAAAGAATGAATGAATTTGGCGTCATCAATTGATATTTTTTTTGTATCAGTTTTTGTCAACAAACTCGTAATTTTAGTTGATAAACGCAACTCTTGCCCGTTACTGACATTGATAGTTACAGATATATTATCATCTTGAAATTGAAGCGATGTGATTGCATTGTCCCTTTTCTTTTTTTTTATGACTCTATTGCTACATTCGGATAATTTTAATGTTTTGAGACGACCGTTGTTGTCATTACCTTCTACAACATGGTATGTAACAACAATATCAAAATTAACACTATGTGGAACGAGACCTTCCAGCGCAACAAGGTTATTAACATTTGTAAGATTAATATCTACTCCTTCTTCTGACCAAACGCCAATAAAACTTTCTCCTCTAGTCCTTCGTGATAATATTCTCCCCTCTTTACCGTATACCACAGTATCTTCACGATTACTATAACTGCTGTATAACAAAAGCAACGATGCCACAATTACAAACACTGCTATCCATAACTCAACAGTTGATAAATATGGTATAATTTTCGTTTCCAGAAATGTTGATACAATGTTTTGTAACAGTTCCATGAGTCGCTCCATCTTCTTCGTTGTCCTTTATATGTATGGTATTTATATATCGAAATATGTGCGTGAAGGGGTATCGCGGTTTCTTTATCTATGTGAAGCAATTCTTGCTCAAAAAAATTATCAATTGCGTTTGCCAACAGTAACGAGACGACTCTCCAATTCATTAATAACCACTTATAAGATGATACGCAATAATATATAATAATAATATATAATAATTATATCTAAATAGTATGAAACAAACAACTATACTACTAATAATTATAATAATAAAATTAATAAAAAAATTATTATAATACAGCAGCAGTACCACCGTAGTGGTAGTACGAAGTTCGTAGTAGTAGTATATAAGAATAGTTGTTGTTGCGCTCTGCATTATATAACGTAGTTAATTTAAATTGTATATTATTCATGAGGAGTACAGGGTACATGTATCTACCACCTGGTACTGGTACTGTATGTAGTAGCGTGCTGGCCAAGCTGGTATAATACAAGATTCTTGTTGGGCTTTTTATTAATAACGTTGTTGCTTTTTAATTACTCATAGTATTATCAAAATAATAGTGAAACCTTATATATAGCAAATAATTTTTATTTACGTTATTATTTATATTATTTTTTTTATTTTTTTATTTATGTGCTTATTATTATTATTTTATTTTTATTTTTTTTTTATAATAATGACTATAACTATGATGACGAGCATTTTTTTTTTTAAAAAATTTTATTATTATTATTATATTACCTGGTATTAATTTCAATTATTGAAATTATTATGTGCTTATTATTATTTATTATAATATTTTTTTTTATTATTAATTATTATTTTCAATCAACAACATACCATCATGATGGTGCTAACTTAAAAAACAATATTCGGTTGTGTACAAGCATACAACAAAAAGGACCCGAATAGAACATTAAATGAAAAAAAGGTTATGGTCGAGGAGAAGTTGAAGAAGCTATCCAAGTATGCCAAGGAACGGAGAATGGTAAAAGATTATGGAGATATTGCCTTCACTTATATGACGCATGTAAAATATCTCACTCGCCCTGAAGATGTTCGTCAATACAATAATAAAGTTAAAAAGGCAAAGCGGTGTTTAATGTGCAAATCGAGACCATGTAAATCAGTTTTTTTCCCTTGTAGACATGCTTGTGTTTGCAACGAATGTATATTAGAGCATAACATTGGCACAAAAGATACACAAGAGCAGGCAGCGTGGCGTGCATGTCCTTTATGCATGGATGAAATCAAAAAGATTTTACCAAAAGACGGCCAGGAGGAAAATAAATATTGGGAATGGGTATATGATGTAAAACCACCTATACCATCGGCGAAAAGTTTTGTAAAGCAATTTAAGAAAGTTGGTAATATTTTGAACGACCATAATAGAAGAAATGAAATCATTAGACATCATAACACTGAAATAACATCCGCATATAAGTATGGTAATGTAGAAGATAAAAATATTAATCCAAGGGAACGAAAACGCAGTAAAAGGAAGTATCTCAGAGATAAGCTTAGTAGCAACGAATATGTTTCATCAGAATCAGACAGCGAAAATGATAGTAGCGAACAAGAGGTAGTTTGGCATATTCGGGATGATAAATCTAGCGGGTGTTGTATTGTCTTGTGATATTTAAAACGATTGTATTGTCTTACGTATGGTACTTACAACTAAGCTTAACTTACAACCATTATATATTTAAAAAAAAATAAATTTAAAAGATAATAATGAGTAAATTTATTATATATTCACTTCCAATTCAACCCTCTGTCAATAAAACTGAGCATTGAATGAGGGAGGCCAATCTGTCAATTAGCCCGCAGAATTAACGAAGACGACACCAATTTTCGTACTGTTCCCGTCTTATGGCTACTACTATTACGGTCGTTAGCAATATACGCTCTATGACTATTATTAATATGAAGATCACTGGTATGACTAATTAAAGTAGATGGTGATATTGCTGTTCCCTGTATGGAGTTTTTATTAACAATTTTAGTAGGAGAACTAAAAATCATCATACCTGGATTATCACTGGATTTGTAATTATTTTGTACGATGCGATTGTTTGATAAAATTGATGATGATAATGCTTGATGTGAAAAAGTAGGAGATGTCGTTGTATTTTTGAATCCCATTTTCCTTTGAAATTTTAAATGAATGGCTCTGTTTTCATCCAATAATAATTTATTTCTATTTTTAAGATGATCAATTTGCTCAACTAGGTGTTTAATTTGCTGCATCAGCTGAGAAGTTACTACTTCTTGCTGTTCGACCACTTTGATCACATCGTCCCTAGCCCGTTCTTCTATTATTTGTTTTTGTAATTTACAACTACTGGATAACTTTTTAATTTTATTTTTGTATATATTTTTCATTTCTTCAATTGCTTCTTTGTATTTTTTTTCTTTAGTAGATATAGTTTTAGCTACCTCATCGGCATACATGGTCAAAGATGTGCTCATATTTTCAATTTTTTTAATATTTTCCTCGTTTTTGATCTTCTGTAAATTTGAATGTATTTCAAGTTGGTTATTTTGAACCTTCAGATCAGAAATTCCTTGCTTTTGCTTCTCAACTAAATCCTTTTGTAACTGGTATTCGGAATACGTATTATCATATTTCCTTTTTAAAACTCTTATCGTATCAAGACAATGCTTTAATCGTTCATTCAATTCATCTACTGCCATTAAATATCCCTTTTCCATCTTTTCAGAAACATTTTTTAACTGAAATTTCTCATTAATAACATTTTGTTTATCTCTATATATTTTAACTATTTCTTTGTTAGTCGCAACAAATTTTTCTTTGTACACTTTCAAGTTTACAACACTCCGATTTAAGTCTTCATTTTCATCTTTTAACTTTAAGTTTTCTTCTTGTAGCTGCTTGCATTTTTCTCCAACCAACTGATAATCAGTAAATAATCGTTCATGCGCAGCTCGTAGGATGTTACTACTTTCTTGCAAAGATGTAACATCAGCATTTAAATTTTGACTTTTCTCTTCTACTTTTTGTTTTTCACTAGCCAGTTTTTGAAATTTTTCAAACTGTACATGGTTTTCTCTATTTGTAACAGCGTTTTGATAAAGAGCCTCCTCATGCCTTTTTTCTTGTACTTGTAATTGGTCATGTTGAATCCTTTTCTCGGTTTTTAACGTTAATATTTTTTTCTCTAATTTTTCAATGGTTTCTTCATAGTCTTTCATCTTTCGTTCAAGCTGCAGTTGCTTTGCTTTGACACGTCCACCTTCTGTTGCGTTATGCAGTGTTTCCTCCCGTATACGCGTATTTCGTCGTAACCCAAACGACATTATTGATACGCTACAACGGCGATTCTTGTCCGTTTTTGTCCATATATGTTAGAGTAGATATTGATTTACGTAGTTAGTATACACGTTGTTGCTAAGTAGTCCATATTTCAATTTGTAAGTAACCCAATAATCAGCAAAAAACACGAACAATAAATAGTTTGATTGAAGTTAATAAGTAGTATTAAAAAATAATAATAATAAATAGAGTAATAATAATAAAGAAAAACGACCACCAGTAATAATTTATAATAATATTAATAACGGCAGCAGTATGCATTTTGCAACTTCTTCATCATTTTTGTTGTTGTTTGGTTTCATATTATTGATAACAATAATAATCATTAGTATTTTTATGTGCTTATCAATTAATAATAATAATGAAAAAATAATGAAAAAAATGCACGCAAATGGCCAGCTGGGCCAGCCCTATATATATTAATACGAGGCGTATAGGCTATCGAGACTAATAATGACAGCAGCCTTTTAGCTACTGAGGAAAAAAAACAGCACTATAATAGTCGTCAGGTTATATGCAAGCAAGCGTGTTTCATACCGTCTTTTCATTACAGACACTATCTAATCACCTTAATTTACTTTTACCTGCAACCTTCACAGAAAAACGACAGTAGCTGCTTACTTCTATTTCAAAGAAGCACAATTTGTTTAATAGCGGGATACATCCATCTACTCGTACAATCTAAATTGACACTCTACACGCACAGAGGTATAGTACGCCGTTAAAATACAACTCATATAATGTTTACAATGTCCAGTTTTTTTACATTTTTGACTTTATTATAAATAGTCTATAATGATTGTTTGCTAGTAAACTATGTTTCTAGTATATATATATATATGTTGCCCCTATGGATACAAATAATGCAATATATATTTGCATATTCAAATAGTAGGTGTTCAAAAAGTTTGTTCATTATTTTCTGATTCTTCTTGGCGCTGCAGTTTAACTCACGTTTAAAAAAAAACTGCCTCTGTTAATTTTTTCCTATTACCAGTATTTATGGTTACATGTTTGGTGCTACGCCCAGCTAAATATTTAAATTGAGATTATTAATTGATTTAAATGAGGCTACTACGATCGTATACTTATAGTGTTATTATAATTATCCATAACAACAACTGCAGCATTATTAACATTAGTTTACTATCGGATTTATTATTGACCATCTCCTGTAATGTATAACTATCATTATTATTATTATTAAAACGACGAAAATCTAACAGCATGTTCTTATCGACCATGCAATACGCCAATATCACAAACAAATGTTAAATATCGTATAATTTGAAAAGCATTCTCGTGTGTGTCTGTGTGTGTGTGTGTTTGTATCCATTTATATACATACATTCAAGCAAAAATGGCAGAGAAGAAAGATGCTGGTAGGAAGACACAAAGTAAACAGAAGCTTGATGTTAATCAATGGATATTGGCTCGAGTAAAAACTTGTTTTAAACACATAAAAAACGATAAGTTTAAAAAGTCATTTGCCCAAGAAGCAACTAAAGTTGCAATAGAAGAGTTTATTCATGGTAAAAACTCGCAGTCTTTGTTCTTTGTAGGAGATTCACTACAGGCGATGAATGAGTTGCCTAGTAAGCTACCACCTAAGCAAAAAGCAGTATATTTTTTAAAACTAAATAAGTCTAGTGAAATAACTGAGGAGACAATAGTGAAGGAAGTAGTCTCTGGAGAAATAAACGACAACATGATGAGAAATCTAGAATCATTGCTTCAAGGTATTTTTGTGCCACTTGTAGGCAATCAAGCAAATCAATCCAATTGGGGGGAAGTCGCATCTAAAGAAGTCAGTGACAAATTACATGCGTTTTTAGCAAACGTGTCAATTGCTGTTGGACGAATGAAAGGCAAGACGTGTCTACCTCTTCCACCAATTGAGCCAGCTAATGGTGGCAACGCAAACTATAAAGATAGAGTTCACTTACTAGAGAGTGCAGTCATTACATGGACAAAACAAATCAAGCTTATACTCAAACAAGACCCTGAAGCTTTATTGAAAAAAGGCAACAATCCAACGCCCGAAGTGGAAATAGATTTTTGGAAAAGTAAAAGTACCAACTTAAACAGTATATTCGACCAGTTGCAAAGCGATAAAGTGCGAAAAGTTTTAAGATTTTTAGACCTTTCAAAAAGTACATACTGTACACCATTTGCAAAACTTTGTAAAGAAGTATTCTCTGCGCGATTAGAGGCCAATGACAATATTAAGTACCTTGAAACGTTAAGGGGTCTCTTAAACGAATTGTTAATGTCGGCTGACTTCCCAAAATTAACGGAGCTTTTTAAGCCCATTTTGCACATTATATTGTTAATATGGAAAAGCTCTGAGTATTACAACACACCGCCTCGCCTTGTCGTATTAATTCGTGAAATTTGTAACGCCTTAATAGAGCAAGCTTGTAAATTCATAAGTGGGAAACAAATTTTCGAATTGATAGAAGATGAGGAAGCGGGTCAAGCGGTCGAACAGTTAAAGCTAACGCTGCAAATATGTGGTACGTTCAAAAGTACTTACTTCGACTACAAAGCAATGGCAAACGCCGATTGTCCAAATAACCCATGGAGAATCCAAAACAATGCTTTATTTATGCGCCTTGATAGCTTTTTAGAGCGTTGCCACGATATTCTAGATTTGACACAAACAATTGTCCAATTTAGTAAACTTGGTAAAATTGAAATTGGCGGTACCAAAGGCAAAACATTAACCAACAGTGTCCAACAGATTTTCTCTGATTTCCAAGGAGCGGTTAGTGCATTTGAGGCGGTACAATACGACATTATGGACGTTGGAGCAAAACGTTTTGACGATGATTTCTATGAATTTAGATGCCGCATCAAAGAGTTAGAGCGACGCTTAGGCTCTCTTCTAACACAGGCTTTTGACGATGCGTCGACAATTGACGGCCGGTTTAAATTGTTAGACAGTTTTGAAGGATTACTAGATCGACCTATTATTCAAGACGAGTTAGAAAAAAAACATGTTTTGTTAGTGCAACAATATGGCGCAGATTTAAAAATCGCTCAAGAACTATTTATAGGAAAACGTGATTTACCTCCAATTCCAAATAATTTACCTCCAATGGCTGGTTCAATCACTTGGTGTCGTGGTATATCCCAACGAATAACAAAACCTATGGAAAAATTAAGAAAATTAAACAAAACCATAATGGAGAGAGAGGAAGCAAAAGAAGTTGCCAAAATATTCAAAACTATTGCTGAGAATTTAGAAGAATTCGTTATGCAAAAAATAGAAGAATGGAGCAAAGATGTTGAAAAATCTTCACAGGCAAAATTGAAATTACCACTGTTGAAACGCGACCCAGATACCGATTTATTAGTAGTCAATTTTGATCCAGACTTGGTGCGCCTTTTAAGGGAGGTTAAGTATTTCTTATTGTTAAAATTACCAGTGCCAGAAAGTGCATCCCAAATTTATAAAAAGGCAGAAGTGTTTAGAACACAAACGGGAAACTTAGATTTAATCGTTAATGTATACAATAGTATGCTGACATCATTATTACCGGTTGAACGACCTTTGGTTGCCCAGTACATTACGAAAATAAATAAAACAGTTCAACGTGGATTGAAACAAATGAACTGGAAAAGTCATGGTATTGACCTTTTTATAACAGAGGCGATGACCGATGTTAAAGCAGCTGATAAGATATTATCTAATCTGAAGAGTAACTTGGGCAGCATTGATAATATACTGGCAGAATGGCAAACCCCATTGTTAGAAAGAAGACCTGCAAAACCTCTAATTCCAGAAGATTTTAGTAAGTTAAATAAGTCAAAGCAAACCGCGCTATTTACAAAAATAAAAGATGGGGGCAAAGCAGTCCACAAATTGTTGAAAGAAAGTAACAAAATATTAAAAGTTAGCCAAGGCTTGCCTGATTGGAAAGCGTATGTTGATTTTGTTAACAATATTGTTGTAGATGGATTGGCAAAGGTTGTTATATCGTCATTGAACTTCGTTATAGAACAAACAGACCCAGAAATATTGAAGAGAAAAGATCGCGTACCAATGCTTGAAATAGAGTTAGATTTAAAAGCATCAAAGGTTGTGTTTTCTCCAGATACTGGTTCAACAGAAAAAAAAAATGGCCTACGGGATATAGTTGATGGATGGATCAACGAGTTTTATGGTGTTGCACTCTTATTTAAACGAGTTGACACAAATGGTGGAACATACGTGAAGGAATTGCAAAATAATATGCAAATTCAAAGCCAAATCGCTAACATAAATGACATTTTAAGTACAAGCAACGAAAGCTGTGCTTTATTTCAAAATAAATATGAAGAATATTCGTATCTTTTTGATGTCGATCTTGGGAAAACATTTGCTTTGTTTTTAGAAGCGGTAGGGGAGGAAAAGTACCCCGGTTATGTAGAGTATGATTTAAAACGCTTTGATGAGGAAATAGCTCGATACCGAAATATTCAACGCGAAATCGGAGATTTAAAGTCGCAAGTTGATATTGGATGGGTTCGTGTTAACCCTCAGCCTATCAAGCAGGCTTTAGGCACGTGGGCTTCGAAATGGTCACATATGTTTACAAAATTTCTTGTTGATGATGTATGTCGTAAATTACAAAACTTGTACGACTTTATCAAAAGCGCGGGAATTGGATTAGACCAAGAAGTGCAGGCTACAAACAAAGAATCATTAATGGAAATTATGGGACATATCAGAGATGTAAAGAAAGGTATGGATACGACGAAGGAAAGGCTTATACCGATTAGACAAACGACGCATTTGTTAAAAAACATGGTATGTCATTAGACGGATTAAAAGTCGGCGAGAAACAAATAAGAGAAGGCGATGGTAAAGAAACATTAGTAAACGCTGTAGAAATCCAAGATTATTTAGAGCAGGCACCAGGAGATTGGGATGGACTTGTAAATAAAGCATTTGCAATGAAAGAGGAAATTACACCTCTTCAAAATGCAGAGGTTGATAATATTAAAGATGAAATGGAGAAGTTCTTCCTGAAAATAAGAGCGTTCCGTGGAGATTTTAGAAAAAATGCCCCATTTACATTTACTGGAAAGGCAAACGAGGCATACAAAATGTTAGATTCATACTACGAGACGCTTTTTGGATTGACCAACGAAGTTGCTAGATTGCAGGAGTTAGAAGAATTATTTGAATTACAAATTGTGCATTATCCTGAGATTGGAGATACGCAAAGAGATCTAGATGTATTAAAACGAGTATGGGACATGAAATCCTTTATTGACAACACATACGATAATTGGAAAATTCTTCTGTGGGACTTAATTGACACAGATAATCTTTTGTTGCAGAATAAAAATATTTTAAGGATGATTAAGGAGTTCGGCGTTGAATATCCGATTGCGAAACAATGGGGGGTGTATCGTGATGTCGAAACATCGGCTAAAGATATGAATGTTGTATTGCCAACAGTTGCCGAATTACACAGCCCAGCAATGCGCCAACGACATTGGCAAAGCGTTTCCAAAATTTGCAAGGTCGATAGCATTAATGTATCCTCGCCATCCTTTTCCATGGAGGATTTAATTAAATTGAACCTACAAAATTATGAAGATGATGTTCTAGAAATTGTAGAGACCGCATCGAAAGAATTGAAAATTGACCGGAAATTAAGAATCATAGAACAAACTTGGGCTGGGCTTGCGCTCAACTTTGTACAGTTTAAAGATAGTGAGATATCTGTTATTCGCGTTTCAGAAGAAATCATTGAAGAATTAGAAGCTCACCAAATGGAATTGCAAACAATGATTGGTATGGGTAAGTTTGTTGCATTTTTCCGCAATCGTGTAACTGGGTGGCAATCAACTTTAGGAAATGTTGAAATGTGTTTAAAGCAGTGGAGTGCAGTTACAAAACAGTGGGCTGGCCTAGAAGCGATATTTTTAGGATCTGCAGACATCCGCAGGCAATTACCAGAGGATACTAAACGGTTTGAAGCAATTGACCAAGAATTTAAAGATTTACAGAAAACAGCAATAATGGAAACAAATGTCGTACGTGCATGTAACGAGGACGGAAGATTAGAAAGTTTATCAGAAATGATGAAAAATTTAGAACTATGTCAAAAATCATTGAATGAATATTTAGATATGAAGAAGAAAATTTATCCACGTTTTTACTTTGTTTCGACCACCGCTTTACTAGACATTCTGTCAAACGGAAACAACCCACCACATATTATGAGTCATTTTGGTGATTGTTATGGTGCCTTGAAAACGCTGTTATGGGACGAAGAGGCAGAAGAAGATTCATTTGTAGCAACAGGTGTACAAGCGCAAGATGGGGAGGTCATAGAATTCACAGATAAATTTGTTATTACTGGCGCTGTAGAAAATTGGTTGAATGCATTTACAGCCCATCTAAAGAAAGAGCTAGCATTAATTTTAGATCGTTCGCTAAGTGCAGCTGTGCATTGGGAGGACCCGGCAGAGAAATCTAGGCACGAATGGGTATTTGATTTTCCAGCACAACACGCGGTAGTTGGTACAATGATGTATTGGACTGAAGAAGCTGAATCATCGTTGGATGAATATGAAAATGGCACTGAGGACGCTGTGAAAAAATATTTGCACTTATGTACAAAGCGCCTGGAAAATTTAATCAAGTTAGTGCAAGGCAAACTGTCCAAAAATGATCGAGGGAAAATCATTACAGTCATTACTATGGATGTACATGGTAGAGATGTAGTACACGGACTAGTGCAAAATAAAACGGAAGGACCTATGGCATTTGCATGGCAACAACAAATGCGATTGTACTGGGAACAACAAACCAGGGATGTTAAATGCAGAATATGTGATTATCGTACGCTATACAGTTATGAAGCACTTGGAAATGTCGGAAGGTTGGTAATTACACCTCTAACTGACCGCTGTTACATTACCCTAACTACCGCAATGCGCTTAATGTTGGGTGGCGCACCGGCTGGTCCAGCAGGAACCGGAAAAACAGAAACAGTAAAAGACCTTTCAAGATGTTTAGCTTTACCCGTTTACGTTTTTAATTGTTCGGATCAAATGAATTTTCAATCCCTTGGTGACATTTTTAAGGGATTGTCGCAAACTGGAGGATGGGGATGTTTTGATGAATTTAATAGAATTTCAATAGAAGTTTTATCAGTAGTTGCAACGCAAGTAGGAACAATATTAGATGCTATTCACCATTTAGCTATACCAGCAAATCGGGATGAAAAATACAAAGATTTACCAGCAGGGTGTCCGCCTTATGTTGTCGGGCAATACGAATTTATGGAAGATGTTATATCATTGGTACCCACAGTAGGCATGTTTATTACTATGAATCCAGGATATGCAGGTCGCACAGAACTACCTGAAAATATTAAGTGCCTATTTAGATCTTGTGCAATGATTCGCCCCGATTTAGCCTTGATTTGCGAGAATATGCTGATGGCAGAGGGGTTTGTTGAAGCAAGGCCATTATCGATAAAATTTGTTACATTGTATGGCTTAAGTATCGAACTTTTATCAAAACAACCGCATTATGACTGGGGATTAAGAGCCGTGAAATCTGTTCTGGTAGTAGCTGGTATGCTAAAACGCCAAGCACCAGACCAAGCAGAAGAACAAGTTTTAATGCGAGCATTGAGAGATTTTAACACCCCAAAAATTCCAAATTGGGACACGCCGATCTTTATGCGTTTGATTCAAGACTTATTCCCGAATTTTGCTAATTCAACACCAAAAACGGTCGACGAAACGTTAAAAGCAAATACAAAATTGGTGTGCCCGCAAAGAAACTTACAGCCCGACGAGGCGTTCATAGCCAAAGTTATACAATTCCAGGAGTTGATGGATGTAAGACATTCTGTCATGCTTTTAGGGCCAGGTGGCTGTGGTAAAACGACCATTTGGAAAACTCTGCAAGATACAAAAAATATTGGGCACGAAAAAAAACGTGTCTGTGTAAGCGAGGTTATTAACCCGAAGGCAATTACAGTCAATGAAATGTATGGATACATGACATTAGCAAAAGACTGGAAGGACGGTATTTTATCAATTATAATGCGGGGTATGGCAAAGAACGATCGTGATTTAGGGTACACAGAATCACAAACCAATAAATGGATAGTGTTAGATGGAGATGTCGATACATTGTGGATCGAATCAATGAATACCGTTATGGATGCGAATAAAGTTTTAACCCTAGTTAGTAATGAGCGTATTCCTCTAACACCTCAAATGAGGATGGTATGCGAAATGGACTCTTTAAAGAACGCGAGTCCAGCAACTGTATCTAGAAACGGTATATTATTTATTAACGAAGGCGATATTGGTTGGAGGCCGTTAGTAGATACGTGGTTAACAAAACAAGAAAATAAGCACGTAAAAAATTTCATTCCCGTGTTTTTTGATAAGTTTGTTGAAGAGATTGAATCACAATCTAGAGGGAATATCTATTGTATTGTGCCTATACGAAGTATTACCAAAGTTGTTGCAGTTTTAAGCATCTTGCAGTCTCAAATCGAAAAAGTTCACACAGATGATTTGACACAAGAAACCCTAGAGCAGTTATTTGGATTTGCTATTATTTGGGGATTCGGTGGGTCTATGATTGATGATAAATCGAATCAAAATCGCACTAAATTTAATGATTTATTTCGCAGTACGTTTAAACAAATTGCCATCCCTAAGGAGGGTACCGTATATGATTACCAATACATATTAAAGTCAAATAAATGGGAAACATGGGAACATTTAGTTGAGGAATACGTCTCGGAACCAATTGGATCTGGTCCCGGCGAAGTTGACTTTGAATCCATTTTTGTTGATACAGTAGATACAATGAGGCTGAAAATTGTCATGGAGCTAATTACTAGACAAAACGCACCCGTTATGATGGTTGGGTTAGCGGGAACTGGTAAAACCGCTTTAGTTGAGCAATTTTTTAAAAGGTTAGATGACCCTACATCGTTAAATACTACTATAGGGTTAAATTATTATACAGAACATTATGCATTGCAAGCGCAAATCGAAAAAGTAATCGATAAAAGATCAGGGAGACTGTTCGGTCCACCTTCTGGAAAAAAAATGACATACTTTTTAGATGATCTAAATTTGCCATTTATTGAAGATTATGGAACTCAAAATGCCCATTCCTTGCTTAGAATGATCATGGATTTAGAAACATTTTATGATCGTGTTGATCTTAGCTTCAGAAAAGAAATTGCTGATTGTAAATATATCGCAGCAATGAATCCAACTGCTGGATCCTTCACAGTTGCAGATCGTGTACAAAGACATTTCCCTGTATTGGCATGTGATATCCCTTCTGCGAATGAAGCCAAAAGCATTTATTTACAAATCTTACAAGGTCATCTATATAGTGGTTTTTCCAGTGGTATAGCTGATTATGCAGAGCAATATGTTGATGCGACTATACATTTGCATAAAGTTGTTTTGGATAAATTTCTGCCAAGTGCAATTAAATTTGTTTATAACTGGAATCTAAGGGAAATGTCCAACATAATACGTGGTTTATGTAGAACAGAACCAGTTGCGTTTGGGAGGGATGGCAACAAGTTTGTGCGGCTGTGGGTACACGAAGCCAAACGTGTTTTTTCAGATAGAATGGTTAATGAAAAGGATGAAGGAAGATTCAATGAAATTATGATAGATTCAACGAAAAAATATTTTTCAGATGTAGGTGATGTAGAAGCCATTTTAGACCCAACTGGTTTGATATTTACTAATTTTTGCGGATCAAATGGTAAAGGTTACTATTGTCAAGTTCCTAGTGAAGAGAACTTATCGGACGAACTTGCGCAAAAGCTGTTTGAGTACAACGAAACAAATACTATAATGGACCTTGTGTTGTTTAAACAGGCAATGGAACATGTGTGTAGAATATCACGAATTATAAGTAACCCCGGTGGTAATGCAATGTTAATTGGCGTTGGTGGTAGTGGCAAGCAAAGCTTATCTAGACTTGCAGGCTTTATAAGTGGGTGTACCATTGAACAACTAAGTATTAGCTCGAAATTTTCGAACGATGATTTAAAAGAAGAATTAAAGCGTATATATTTAAATGCCGGTGTTAAAGGGGTTTATACGCTTTTGATTATGACGGATGCGCAAATTGTTGATGATAAGTTTTTAGTTTCAATAAATAATATTTTAGCAAGTGGTGACGTGCCTGGGCTCTTTGAGAAAGAAGATCAAGAGGGGATAAGTAGTGGATTGCGTGGGACAGCTAAATCGGCAGGGGTTCAAGATACCCCAGAACACATGTATGCTTTCTTTATTAAGCGGGTAAAACAATTTTTGCATTTATCCCTGTGCTTTTCCCCGGTTGGAGATTGGTTCCGTGTTCGCGCGAGAAGATTCCCAGGCCTAATTAACTGTACAATGATAAATCAGTTTCATGCATGGCCTCGAGAAGCGTTGGTTTCGGTAGCAACTAAATTTATTAAGTCTCTAGATGTCGAACCTGAAATTTTAGAGAATATTGCCCATCATATGGGTGAAGTTCATTTAAGCGTTGTATCACTTAGCGAGCGTTATCAAGAGACAGCTAGGAGATATAATTATGTTACTCCAAAGAGTTTTCTTGAATTGATCAACTTTTATAAAGTTTTGTTTGACGACAAAACAAAAGCGCTAAATAAACTAATTGATAGGCTTGATATTGGCTTAAGCACCTTGAAGAAAACGGCTGATGACGTCGCAGAACTGCAGGTTGATTTAGATCACACCATGGTAAAGGTAGGAGAAAAACGTAAATCGACCGAGGCATTGTTGGAAAATATGGGTAAGCAGCGAGCGGAAGCTGAAGTATTCCAGGAAAGCGCTAGGGATGAAGCAGAAAAGGCTGGTATAGCATCTGCAGAAGCACAAGCTATAGAGGAGAGAGCTGAAAGTGAACTAGCAGAGGCGAAACCAGCGATGGATGCAGCAAACGATGCAGTAAATTGTCTAGATAAAGCTAGTCTTGGTGAACTCCGTGGTTTCTCGACGCCTCCAAGTGGCGTAGACGTGGTAATGAAAGGTGTATTGATGATGTTAGAAGGTGAATTTAAAAATCATTCTTGGGAACGCGCAAAAAAGATGATGAAAGATTTAGGTGGTTTTTTAGAACGATTGAAAAGCTTTGATGCCGAAGGAATGGATGAGCATCTAGTGAATAAGTTAAAACCAGTAACGGAAAATCCAGTGATGGAATATGATGTAATGTACAAGAAGTCAAGGGCAGCTGCTAATTTATCTAACTGGGTATGTAATGTATATCGTTACAATCGTATTTATGTGAAGGTAAAACCACTTATGGATTCGCTAGGTGAGGCAAGGAAAAAGAAACAGGGGGCCGAAAATTCGCTTGCTGCAGCCAAGAAAATTGTTGACGAAATCAATAAAAAATTAGATGGCCTACGGAGTGAATTAATGGCAGCGACACAGGAAAAAGCAAAAGTTGAAAAAGAAGCCGCTGCATGCCAAGGGCGCTTAGATCTTGCAACTCGGTTGGTAAATGGGTTGGCGTCTGAGGGTACACGATGGTCAAAAGAAATTACCATTTTAAGAGAAAGTGGAAATACATTATGTGGGGATTCTCTTCTTGCAGCTGCATTTGTATCATACATAGGCGCTTTTGGAGCCGAATATAGGATAGAATTATGGTCGCAGATGTGGCTTCCAGATATGCTAAGCAGAGAAATACCATCAACAGAAGGAATCGATCCATTGGAGGTGATTACAAATGATGGCAACAACGCTAAAATGATGAGTGAAGGATTGCCTGCAGATCGTATGTCTATTGAAAATGGTGCCATTATTTCACAATGTACACGATGGCCTTTGATTATTGACCCGCAAGAACAAGGTATCAAATGGTTACGGCAGCGGGAGATATTGGCAGCGGAAGAAAAAGCAGTTAAGGAAGAAGAAGAAGACGAAGAAGAAGACGATTTAATGGCCGCGTTTGGTAACATAACTGAAATTGAAGTTGAGGCAACACCACCATTCATCGTCCTACAATTGTCTAACTCTAATTGGGTGAAAAAATTAAGCCAAGCCATTAGTAATGGTAATACTGTTATCATGGAGAATTGCCCCGTTGATATCGATGCAACTTTGGATCCTGTGCTTCAACGAGCAATCTATAAGAAAGGACGTTCTAGCTACATAAGTTTTGGTGGCGAGGAGGTTGAATACGACAAAAACTTTCGTTTCTTCTTACAAACGAAACTGCAAAATCCTCATTACAAACCAGAAATATTTGCATGTTGCACGTTAATAAATTTTATTGCTACTGAAAAAGGTTTGGAAGATCAACTACTAGCGAAGGTTGTCAACGTTGAAAAACCGGAGTTGGAAGCACAAAAACAAGAATTACAACGTCAGTTTAACGAATATCAAATACAATTACTACTACTAGAAGATAATTTGTTGGAGCGGCTGTCTAATGCACCGGATGACATTTTGTCTGATATACCATTGATAGAAGGCTTAGAAGCCACAAAAGCAGCTTCACAAGAGATCGAAGCTGCAGTTAAAAAGGGAAAAGAGACTGAAATTGCAATTAACATTGCTCGTGAAGTTTTCCGACCAGTGGCATCAGAAGCGTCTATGATGTATTTTATATGCACCCAATTGTGCTCAATAGATCATATGTATCAATATTCGTTACTAGCGTTCACAACATTTTTCTTCAAGTCGATAGATCGTGCTGAAAAGTGTGAAGCCCCTAAGGAACGCGTCAAAGCATTACGAAAATCCATGAGATATGTAATTTTTATGTGGGTTTCACGTGGATTAGCCGAGAGACATAAAATAGTTTTCTTAGGACAAATAGCTTTGAAACTAATGATGCGCGGTGATACCGAAGAAGAATATTTGCCCGAACATTTACAATTTTTATTACGCGCACCAAAAGTGTTAGGCGACGAATGCCCCTTGGATTGGATGAGTCAACAATCATGGATGTCTGTACAGGCACTGGCTGAAATTGATGAGTTTACAAAACTTCCATCTGATTTAGTAGATGCAGCTCCTCGCTTTATGGAATGGTACAATCATGAAAAACCTGAAACTGAAAAATTACCGTTGGATTGGTCGCAATTAGACAAAACACCATTCCAAAAACTATTGGTTTTGCGCTGTTTACGACCAGATCGATTAACTGTTGCATTTTCAAATTGGTTGCGCGTAACATTACCTGATGGCGATAAATATGTGGATGCAGATGCATCAATGAACTCCCGTGGAATTTTAGAGCTGGCATTAGAAGACTCATCTCCCGCAATCCCAGTGTATTTTATATTATCTCCTGGTGCAGATGTGGTAGCAGATGTAGACGCACTAGCGGCAAAAACAGGGTTGGAGAAAGGCGTTTCATATTTTAATGTTGGTATGGGTCAAGGGCAAGATATCATTGCTATGGACTGTTTGTACAACGGTCATAAACAGGGACACTGGGTAATTTTGAATAACATCCATTTAATGCCTCGCTGGTGTATTGAGTTAGAGAAAACGTTGGACTCGTTCATTGAAGAAGGAAGTCATGAAAGATTTAGAGTGTTTTTAACATCTGATCCTTCAAATAACATACCAATTGGTATTCTTAGTCGTTGCATAAAGTTGACAAATGAACCACCTGCAGGTCTAAAGGCAAATTTAAAGAATGCAATTTGTTCCTTCGATTCAGTATGGTTTGATGAATTAGAAAGTAAGCAAAAGTCCATCTTATTTGGCATTTGTCATTTTCACGCCATTATGATGGAAAGAAAAAAATTTGGCACAAAAGGTTTCAATATGATGTACCCTTTCTCACTGGGAGATTTAAGAGATAGTTCAATAGTTCTGTCTAATTACATGGAAAGTTCAGGCGGTTCCGGTAAAATTCCGTGGGAAGACTTGCGGTATATTTTTGGCGAAATTATGTACGGTGGGCATATTGTTAATGATTTTGACCGCCTATTAGCTCGCGTGTATTTAGATTTTTACCTACGAGACGAGTTGTTGGAGGAAATGGAATTGTACCCATTTTGCGAACAGGAGAAAAATGTGTCATTCAAAAGCATCCCGGCAACAACTTTTGAATTGTACAATAAACATATTGATGAAGGCTTAAAAGGTGAAACGCCATTAGCATTTGGTCTTCACCCTAATGCTGAAATTGATTTTAGAACTGTTATGTCAAAGGAGATGCTTGATAGTCTGATTGAATTGCAGCCTCGAGAATCTGGCGCTGGAGAGGGAGTTTTATCACCTGAACGTGTTGCAGAAAATACATTAAACGAAATTTTAGATCGAATGGGCGACACCGAATTTGATATTGCCGATTTAAATAGCGCTTTAGAGGGGGATGCCAAAGGTCCATTCCAAAATGTATTTATGCAAGAATGTGATTCAATGAATTTACTACTGCTAGAATTAAAACGCAGTTTAAATGAACTGAATATGGGTTTTGCAGGGGAATTAACAATGACGGACAAGATGGAATCATTGATGATGTCACTGTTTTTAGACCGCGTGCCAGATAGTTGGACGAGGTTAGCATGGGCATCGGAAAGATCCTTAGGCAGTTGGCTGAAAGATATGTCATCAAGAGTGGAGCAACTTATGGAATGGACCACAAATCCACTTGACATTCCGAAAGTTGTATGGATTAGTGGTTTAGGTAATCCGACTTCATTCCTCACAGCAATTAAACAAGTAACTGCCCAAAAAGACAAATTAGAGCTGGACAAATTAGTTATACAGACAGATGTATCAAAAAAAATGTCAGTAGAGGATATTGAAGAAAAGGCAAGGGATGGCGCGTTTGTCAATGGTTTTTACATGGAAGGTGCTAGATGGGATGTTGGTGCCCAGATTATTGATAAATCACAACCAAAAGAAATGTTTGTTACAATGCCAATCATTACATGTCGAGCAGTTCCATCTGATAAAGTTGAATCATCAGGTATTTTTATGTGTCCAGTGTATAAAACACAATTTAGAGGCCCAACGTATGTATTTAGTGCGCAACTTAAAACGAAGTCACCACCAGCAAGGTGGGTGCTGGCAAGCTGTGCTTTGATTTTGGACGTTGGCATGTAATATGACAGACAAGAAGTATACAGCAAAGTTATCATATTTTTTTTATATATAAAATACTGGATATATATTTTAATTATCATATAAAAGCTTAAATAAATATATTATATCATATCATATTTTTTATATATAATATTATAAATTAACTTATGCGCTTCTTTTAATTTTATTTTTAAATATTTTGATATGATAATATGATTCGTACATAACTTATGAAAAAAAAAGGGTGTATATGATATATATGAGTAAGAGCCACCTCCGCTAATAGTGTAGCCTGGAGCGAAAATATAAAAATAACCCTAATAATAACTCTATTAGTTTACAGTGTAAGGTTTTTTTACGAAAACATAGCACCGACACAGCACTGCTTAAAAATTCAATTTTTCACACATTTTTTCAAGTCGTTCAGGTTTTCAGTTATAGCACTGCTATTCGTTTCACGTTGTTGTTGTTGTTGTTATTATTATATTTTTTTTTATTATTTATTTTAACGTTATTATTATTATTATTATTATCACATATTAATTATTATTATTATTTTTATTTATTATTTATATTTATATATTATTATTATTGTTTACATCACCACATACACGCAGCTCAAACTAGGTATGAAACGCGTATGAAACGCAACAGATACAAACCAAACAGCAAGTTTAAATTTGAATATGTAAGACGCAGAATAGTGTAGGTATAGCATTGGCTATAACTTGCCGTGTTTCCCGCACTTTTTGTTATGACGGGGAAAGCATTATAAACTCATGGAACAACTATTTATTATAAAAATGTTGGAAATTGAGATGATAATATAGTCAGGTTAGG
>Ga0099797_100148_pt1 | contig 44122 bp, 29 predicted proteins | sample Uncmet_Sort48C_1_FD_89871 | JGI IMG/M metagenome (GOLD analysis project Ga0099797, IMG submission 89871) | Marine eukaryotic communities from CALCOFI LINE 67, Pacific Ocean - C012_Sort48C_1 | ecosystem: Environmental > Aquatic > Marine > Oceanic | place: Pacific Ocean: Monterey Bay | collected...
GAGTGCTGTCTTTTTTCTCACCATCGGTTTTGTTTGTGGCGTAGACGCGGCGAAACGAATCCAGACAGCTACGTGGACGGGTTGGTTTTTTTCCGAATTGCACTCAGGCACACCTGAAACATGGACGGATAGAATCGTGACGTCATTGTTGTCGGAATTGTGAATGGCATTATTAGTGTCGGAATTGTGAATGATTTGTTTGGGTGGGAGACTGGAGAAGGATGTTATTGTTTTGGAAATTGGGAATTATTACCACGTGGACGGGCGGGTGAGTCAAGCGCCATAGTGACGGTGGATGTGGATATATTGCACGTTACATTTCTGGATGGGGAAGCTGTTACTACAGTGAACACGCATGATAGGGATTGATATGTTGCTGCGCGCCTCATTTATCGTGTGGGCTTACAGTCGGACTATAATTTTATATGTCTGGATGGGATTGCTTCTCTGTATGGTTGGGGCGAATTCTAATGTTATGTCGTATTTCTCAGGATCAAGACGTGTTGATCTTCAAATTTTCGGAATTCAATTCCATTCTTTTTTGCCGATTGCAATATTCATTCTTTTTGCAAATGCCAATGGTGATTCCGTATTGCAAATGCCAATTACAGTGATGTAAAAGTGAGGGAATCCTCAATGACAACAGTGATGTAACGTGAGGGAATCCTCAATGATTGTCATTATGACAACAGTGATGTAACGTGAGGAAATCCTCAATCGTGTGAGTATCCTTATGGTGATGTAACGTGAGGGAAACCTCAATGACAACAGTGACGCAACGTGAGGGATTCCTCAGCATACACGTATTCTTTTATTCCGATTTCTTTTCTTTATCGTATCTCTCAGGGTATCATTCTAATTTCTTCCCCGGGACAAGAGGTTATGAGGTATTATTTTCTCTTTTTATGATTTTTTTCTCGGTATAAGAAGTATGATTTTTTCTTTTTATGAGTTGTTCCCTGATAATAGGTACACGAAGTATTATTTTTTCTTTTATTTTTCTCACAGGTGCTTTTTCAAATACGGTCCTGTGTGAGACATATAAACTTTCTTCGATGTCAAGACATGATTTGACCCATCTCCTGCTGACGGATGGATCATGGGATGCATTTTCCGACTTTCGTTGTCAAAAAAGATAAATTATGATCATCTGAGATTATTTGTGGCCTGTGGGCTGGAACGTCTCCTGAGTCTATGAGAAATAAAAATTTTTATTTGCTGTGAAAAAAAAATAAAGTTGTGACTCGTTAACAATGAGATATTTATGCCGCATCATAGGCTTGTGAATCGTAAAGCTTGTGAAACTTACAAGCTGTCATTTGCAGTGAAGGCTGCGTCATTTAAGGTCCTTTTTAAAGTGTAAAGGTTTTAAAGATTCAGAAGTGGTGTAAGGTCTTTTTTGCAAGCGAGAAAAAAATTATTTTCATTATATTCGATAAGAGAAAGTCAGAAAGCGAAAAAAATAGATTATTTCTAGATAGAAAACGCGAATCTGCAGTATTGGAGGAGAGAGGTGTCTTTGTTTGTTCTTGCGAATATCCTGAGTCAAATTTATGCGAGGCATTTGAGCCATTTGCTTTTTCTCGAGCGTTTTACGAAGGGCAAGGCGAAGAAATGCGATTTCAAAAGGTTCAAGATTTTCAACTTCTCAAGTTGAAGCGTGCAACTTTGATGTGTCCATGAGTGCGTTTCTGCAAGATTTTTTCTGCAAGATTCTGCGATCAGCATTTTTACGTTTGAAAATGCTCCCGCCATTTGAAATTCTCTTATAATACAATGATCGCCACAGGATGCAAGATGATGATTATTGAGTTCTCTGCTACGTTTCTCCGCTGCGTGAATTAATTGACCAAGTGATTTGACCCTTGAGGTCCTTCGTTTCCATTTGTTTCAAGTTTCTCTTTGATGTGAGGGTGGTAGTAGCCATTGCAGTACAGACAGTCATAGGTTGCAGTACAGATTCATTTGAGATTGTAATGAAGTTAAGATTTGTAGTGTACATTCGTAGTAAACAGTGGGAGTAGTGACATTCAAATGGACGCCTCAGAAGCAGTCGATCCCAGTTTTCTGTCGCATCATCATGGGAAAGAAGCAGACGGTTTTCGGTTGGAGTCGAACGAAGACATGTTGGACGAGAGGGAAGACATTGCGGAGTCTGCAGTCACGGCGAGAACCCTTGCTGCGTCTCATTCCAGCCATCATCAGTCCCTTCATCATCAATCAATGGAGCAAGGGTTCCACCGCCACAACTATTCTGTTCAGCAAGGCATCAGCAATGTGCTCAGCAATGCCGGGCAAAGCAATGCCGGGCAAAGCCACACATACAGCTCTGATTTCAGAGTATACACCCACGCCAACGAAATTTCCGCTTCCACTCAGTTCACAAATTCTTTGGCGACAAATTCTTTGGCGACTAATACAACAAATTCACTCGGCGAGCTTTTGCCAGTGATAGAGCGAGTTCCCTCGCATACGGTTGGGAGTCTTGCTAGACATCCGGGAGTTGGACCAGGAGGAGTCTTTTCTCCGGGAGTGTCACCACAACAAAGTCCACTACATTATGTCACAGATTCTGGGTCACAAAGCCGACTTCCGAGAATGGATCCCACTTCTCAGGCAACAAGTTTCAGTACGCAAAATAGGAGTACACAACCACCACTGCGACACTCAGCGCAAACAAATTCTGAGAATCGCTCTGAGGCTCGCTCTGGTCCACCGCCGAGGCTTGGAAATCCAACCTCATCAAATCTGAGTAGTATCTCAGCCGCACTTCTGAATCCCCACGCCCTACAATGTGGTGATGTAGGTAACGGCGGCGAGAATAATACTAACCCCAACTCAGAAAATGGAAATGAATTCCTCCCCCCCCGGCGCGGCTATCGTAAACATTGACGATCAAGGTCACTTCTTTTCTATATCTTCGTTGGTAGATGTGAACGGACACCCAATATGGTTCCAAATACTTGAAGAAATTGGTCATGGTGGGATGGGGGTTGTGTATTCGGTACAAGCACTTCCAAAGTCGGCGCAAGGGCTTGCGAGTGATAAACTTACAGATTCGGAGTCGGTGCAAGCACACTCGGCGCAACTTGCGCTTACAAGTAATCCTGCGCTTACAAATAATGCGTCGGGGTTTGAGTCGGGTTGTTTTGACCAAAAAATTGTAGAAGAAGGAACTCAATACGCTTTGAAAATCATTAGACCGCAATCCAGAAGGTGGGAAAGAACAGAATTGATGAAAAGTTGGCACGAAGTCGAGGTTTATGAGAAGTTGCAGAGAGAGTGTAAGGGAAAGGAAGAAGAATCAGAGTCTAAGCAAGAACAAGAAGAAGAAACAAACATCGTCCGTCTTCTGGGTAGTGGCATACATATTCAGTCACAGTCGATCATCATGCTAATGGATTTGGCAGACGGTGGGGACTTGAACAAATTGCTGAAGAGTGAAGAGTTTCGGGGACAATTTTCATGTTCAGCGTTTAAAAGTGGAGGACCCCATCCGGGCATACGATTAATCCTTCGTCTCTGGCGTGATGTGTTGCGGTCTGTGTCGTATCTCCATGAGAACAATGTACTACATTGCGATCTGAAACCGGCCAACTTTCTGGTGTTTCGGAATGCGAACAGGGGTCTCAACAAAGATGATTCTAAATCTTCAAAGGTCGATGCCAATGATGATGGAGACCATGCTGATAGTGGCATAATGGACGGAGCGTGTTTTCCTGAGAACTTCGAAAATGGACATGAAGAACCCCTATCCGATGTCACCATCCGTCTTACTGACTTTGGTTTGTCCGCTAACATTGGTGTCTCAAAAACCCATTACGAAGTACAGAACGGCGGAGGAACTTTCTTCTACATGGCGCCCGAACTGTTCTTCCAATCGGACCGAGGTGTGGAGAGTTCTTTATTAATCCGAAAACCAGTAGATATTTGGGCATGTGGGGTGATCGGATTTCGTATGTTATTCGGACAACTCCCTTTTGAGGCCTTTGCGGCGAATCCTAGGCGTTTGCCATTAGCGTGTTCAAATCCGAATTTGAGGATTTTGTTTCCGATGGAGTTGGCTAGGGAGAGGTTGGGGCTTTTTGATGAGTCGGATCATGTTGGTGCTGACAACAGCAATTCGACCTCCGGTCTCTTCATACAGCTCTCTTTCCTAATTCAGCAGTGTTTGCTTTTCGATGTCAACAAACGTTGGACCGCACGCGATTTGCTACGATGTTGCAATTTGTTGCTGGAAAACAAACCGTTGCCAGTCTCAGAGTTGGTTTCGGACTTCGACATTTTCGGGTCAGAAAGCGACATCCAGGCACTAAAATCACGTGTAAACTTCACAGAGGAAGGGACAGACACATTCTCTCTCGCGCCACAGCTTGCACAGGCTCCTGTTACAGGAGCAACAAAATCTCAAAGAGAGAAAGAAACGACCGACTCTGTCTCGAAAGAAACGTCCAAATCTGTCACGACATTTGGCGAAGAGACGACCAACGAGACCACTAACGATGATTTTGACGGCGATAGTCCAAGTGTGATCGAGATGCCAACGGCGACCGAAGCTCCCAGCCACGAACTTTTCGAAATGCAATCGAAACCAAGAATCGCTACCCCCGGGGTAGATAATCACGGACCTGCTGAAAATAATGACGAAAGCGTGCCTACAGAGCTAAGAGTAGGACTCTTGCCAAGAGTACAAGTGCCAACAACAGAAGCAGAAACCATCATTCTAACAGTACAGATAGGAGAAACACAGTCACCAGAACAACCAACACACTTAGCAGAGTTTAGTACTGAAAAATCAAAGTCATATAAAAGATTCAAGACAAAACATTTTGGCTGGATTGTGCCGTTGATCATAGTCATTGCAGTCGCGATTTCTATAATCGTATGGTATTTTTGTTTCAATACAGACTCTACACAAAGTGATGAAGTTTCTCAGTCTCAAATTAACGATAGCCCTCAAAAACTGATTAGCCCCCAAAACCTGATCACACAAAATATTTCGAAAGAGAACCTGATCACACAAAACATTTCGGAAGAGGGAAGGACTTTGGGAGAGGGGCCCGGTGGATCTTTGTTGTCCCCACATGGTGAAACGAATCAAAAATCTGAAGAGAGTTCACAAAATCTGAGTTCAAAAAGTCTGGAAAAGAGGACACTGGCAGACATAAAAGAGTCAGATGTTGTAAATGGTCATAACTCGAAGGCTGAAGGAGACAGCAATCATAACTCGAAGTCTAGAGGAGACCATAACTCGAAGCCTACAGGAGACCCTAACTCGAAGCCTACAGGAGACCATAACTCGAAGCCTAAAGGAGACGAGAGAGGACTTTTTGAGAAAGGTAATAAGAAAGGCCAATTGCAAAAAAAATCCTTGCTAACGTCTGTGCGAGAGTGGGTGGGCAAATATGGCGGCATTTTCTCTGTTTTGGGCTTTCTCGGAATCGCTGGCACCACTTCCGGTCTTTTGTACAAGAACAGTCCACAGAGGCAGAAGAGACTGCAAAGGCAACGTGAAAAAGATGAAGAAGCGCAACGTGAAAAGAAGAGAATGCAAAGGCCACGTGAAAAAGATGAAAAAGAAGGGAAGGAAAACAAGCTGGGACATGTGGACCAATGGACGTTTGACCCTCGGAGGGAGTCAAATCCTGAAGATACTGCTGCGGGGGAGTCAAATCCTGAAGATGATACTGCTGCGGAATCAAAACCGGAAGTGCAGAAGCATTCTCCTTCCACCAAAACGCCGGGTGAATTGGTGGACGACTTTTTCTCAAAATTGAACAAAAAACTGAAACAAGCGAAAGATTCGAAAGAACAACCGACGATAACAATTGGCAAAATGCTGACTGAGTTCGTCAATGAGAACCAAGATGCGACAGACGATACTCGTAGCCGTTTTGGACAATTCCGCGATGGTTTTAATAAGCGACGCCCTTTTGAATGGGTCCAGGCCCCCGAATGGCTAGAACAGGCCCCGTGGCTAGAAAAGGGGCTAGAAAAGGGATCAGATTCAAACGCTCAGAAAAAGTCCAAGGCTCCACATGAAATGAATTTGCTGCATGCAGCTGCGATGGTCTCAAACCCAAATGATAAAACGACAGACTATTTCAGCATCATCGACATTCTCACGTTTTGGCTCGATATTCCGATTGATTTTACGGATAGCAAGGGTAACACTGCGTTGTATTACGCAGTCAGGGCAAACCAATTTCATGGCCGAAATAGTTCCGATGATCCCAACAAGTTCATAGCCCTTGGCTTCGGCGGCTACCTGCTGATTGCCGGCGCATCTCCAAATGATCTGCCGCCAGAAATCACCTCGAATGATCTACACCCGCTGAAAAAGAGCCAGACCGATCTCGTAAAAGAGAGTCAAGCAAAGCTGCGGAAATCTCGCGTCTGGGAAAAAATGACTGTCCAACATTACCGGATGAAGATTCAACCAGAAAAGCCCCCCAAGACTCGTGTCGATTTTTTTCGGACCGTCGGCGCATATTTCCAAGGGCTGACAGCATCCGGAGTAAACAAGCCTGCAAGAATGGGAATTGACCATATCCTTCGATTCTTTGACTTCTTGAAGATGTCAAACTCTGAAGATTATAAAGATGACGAGTCAGACACTGGCGCGGATGTGATGAGTGAGCAAATATTGTACGATAAAATGTTGTCATTGTGGGAGCGTAAATTCGATCCAGAAGCAGCAAAAAAGCCTTACGAGCACAGGACACAGGAAAAAGCCGTTCCATTTATTGAGAGAACACGGAAACTATCCGTAAATTACATCAACAAGAGACGTGCGTGGCTCAGAAAAAAAGAAGACCTCAATAATAGCTAACAGTTATGCAAAGAAGAAAAGTTGCATAACTAAAGTAAGAAACTTGGGAGGTGCGAAAAGTGATTCGATTTGGGCTGTATTATTGAGACAAAAACGGCAGTGAAAAGAAGAGTGCTCGGGTTAGTAGTGTAGAGACAAAAAGGCAGTAGCACATTTTCTGAAGGCAGTAGCACTGTACAAAAAAGGCAGGGAGAAGCGGCAGTAAGACAGCTTTTCGCCTGAAAGTCACTTCTGGAATTCGAAGCCTGACAGTCGTAAAGTTCCTCTGACAGTCATACGGTTGAGGAATTCATCACTGCATTCATATTTGCAGTGTCAGGTGCTGTTCAACTTCTTGAAGCTAAGGTCCTGGGTTTGAAGTTCAAGCGAGATTAGATCAAGGTCCTGGAGGCTGGGCTTTCGTTCGCGTTCCTTTTTCCGTCTCTTAGGTTTGTTTTTTCCGTCTCTAACAAGGCGTTTCCGTAAGTACAACCATTTGTATTTCTTCGTTTTCCTTTGGTGCAAGAGTCTTAGATGCATTTCTCGCAAGATTTCTGGATCAGCGCTTTCTGGATCAGCGTAACTTTCCAAAGACATTATGACTTGTGTGATTCAGTTAGATGCGAATACTGATTTTCTGAAACAGCAAGATTTTAGCTGCGAATACTTTCTCACAAAGCAAGATATTTCCTAAGCGAAGTTGGCACATTTTTTCGGAACCTTGAACTCTCTCACAATCAGGGCGAAAGATCATATGATGAGACCTGAAGTTCTGTGAATATAAATTAAGATGATGAGTTCAGAGTTATTAGCATCTCCATTGTAATAGTTTCTGAGTAGTGAGTATTTACTACGAAATTGGATTGTGCCGCCTACGTTTCTCGGTTGTTTATTAAGTTATTGCCAGTGCCTTATTGCCATATTGGCGTATTGTTCCCGAGTCAGTTCAAGCCTGGCAGTCATGATTTGAGTTTCCTTTCAAGTATCATGATTATCATTTGTCAAATGATATTAATCATTTGAGTTTCTGAAGTTTCAATGAGAGTGGCAGTCGTAACTGCTTGTAAAGTCTCTTATAGCCGTTGAATTATTAATCCCGTGCAGGACAGTAGTCGTTGCAGTTCACAAATATTTCCCAAGCAGCTATATAATCAGACAGTTCAGATTGCAGATTGAAAGCAGTTGGAAGACTCGAGTAGTAGGCGCCCCGAAGATTCAAGTTTGTTTCGAAAAGAGTCGTCAAAATGGACCTCTCTTCTTTATCATTATGCGATAATAATGTCGGGTCTGAATTTGACGAATCTCGGGCAGTAGCCTCAGAAGTTCAGCCGGCAAATCTTATTCATCATGTCTCTGATACGTCAGATGTACCCCAGGCCCCGGCCCGAATTGAAGACGTCCCCCGAATTCTCGAAATAGCAACGACCATTACATCGCAGTCTCAGACAACAGCAAAGCGCGGAGTCACAAATCTCGAGCAAGAAGACATTACGCCAACAATAACCGTCGAAATGATTGCAGACACCCATTCCAAAGATGTTGAGAAGGGTAATAGGCAACAAGCCAAGCGGTTTGGCCTTCTTGGTATTGGTAACACCAGAAACTTTGACCGACGAGTTTGGATCAACCAAATTCAGAATCAATGAGCCTCTACATCGCGGTGAGCCTCTGCATGTGCTAGATGGTGACGAACCCGTGCATGTGTTAGATGGTGGCGAGCCCGTGCATGTGCTAGATGGCGGGGAACCTACACGATCCAGTGTGAAAGCACAATCTGCACGCCCTCCTACAGGACTGAAATCTGGCACGACACAATTTGGATTACTTACAACGTCTCTAAATTTAATGACTAGCCAACTGCTTCCTGAGCCCGCAATTCCCACTGCGACATTCAGCACCACACCGTCTCGGCCGCAGTCTCGACCACATTCATGTCACGTGAATATTCATAACGCGATGAATATTCAGAATAACGCGGCACTGCTAAACCCGAAGGGAGGACAAAACGCAACAAACAATGTTACAAACGATGTCGAGAACAATTCAAACAATAACTTCCAGCAGAGTAATAACAATAACAGTCTCCTCCCACCCGATGCTGCTGTGGTCGAAATTGACGAACACGGGTGTTTTTTGTCTATTTCTTCGATACTCGAGGATAACGGGGAAAAAATTTGGTTCCAAATTATTGAAGAGATCGGGCACGGGGGGATGGGCGTTGTTTACTCGGTGCAGGCATGTTGTGACGATATTCCGATTCTCAGAGATGGTAGTAGTCGGAATGGGACAAGTAGCACTCAGAATAGCCATTCTCCTGAAACAAGTTTTGCGTTAAAAATCATCCGCCCACAGATGCGGAAATGGCAACGATGGGAGTTAATGAAGAGTTGGCAGGAGGTGGAAGTGTATAAGAAGTTGGGGCTACAAGTGGGGTTTCAGGCGAATTCACAAGAAACCAACATCGTCCGTCTAATCGCGAGTGGCATACATATCCAGTCACAGTCGATCATTATGTTGATGGATTTGGCCGAGGGAGATTTGAGCAAGTTGATAAAGTCGGAGGAATTTGTGGGGTTGTTGAAGCCCAAAATCGAGAATCCTGCAGGTCCTGGAACCGATCATCCTGCAGGTCCTGGAGCCAATAACTCTGCAGATCCTGGAGCCAATAACTCTGCAGGTCCTGGAGCCAATAACTCGGCAAATCCTGGAGCCAATAACTCGGCAAATCCTGGAGCCAATAACTCTGCAGGTCCTGGAGCCAATAACTCGGCAAATCCTGGAGCCAATAACTCGGCAGATCCTGGAGCCAATAATCCAGGAGCCGGTTTACGTTTGATTCTCCGCCTGTGGCGTGATGTGTTGCGGTCTGTGTCGTATCTTCACGACAACAACGTTTTGCATTGTGATTTGAAGCCTGCGAATTTTCTGGTGTTTCGAAATAAGAGCTCCCAGCCAGAAGAAGGCTCAACATACCCAGAACAAGAAGCCCTTGCAGATGTAACGATCCGTCTCACCGATTTTGGTTTGTCCGCTAACATCGCGATTTCACAAACGCATTTCGAGACGCCGCATGGCGGTGGAACTTTTTTCTATATGGCGCCGGAGCTGTTTTTTCAATCCGACAGGGGAGTAGCAGGTTCTCTACTCATCCGAAAGCCGGTGGATATCTGGGCGTGCGGTGTCATCGGGTTCCGAATGTTGTTTGGAAAATTGCCTTTTGAGGCGTTTGCGGCAAATCCCAGGCGTTTGCCTTTGGCATGCAGCAATCCGAACTTGAGGATTTTGTTTCCGATGGAATTGGCCAGGGAGAGGGGAGTTTGTCTGTCTGCCAATGATTGTCCCAATGAGTCGGATCGCCTTTTCATGCAGCTCTGCTTTCTCATCCAGCAGTGTTTGCTTTTTGATGTCAGCAAACGTTGGATTGCGCGCGATTTGTTACGATGTTGCAACTTGCTGCTGGATGACAAACCATTGCCAGCGGATATGGTTTTGGGGGGCCACGAGAATCAGAGTTTGAGTCATTCAATGTGGAAAACATGTTTGAATGCAGAAACAGAAAGAGCCAACGACCCAGTCTATCTGAAATCACGTGTGAACTTCACAGACCAAGGGACGGAGATGTTTTCTCTTGCGCCTGCTCAGTTTCCGCCATCTGTGGGAAACTCAGCCAATTCAGCAAATGTGATGAATCAGAATGTAGCAAAATCTAGGATACCAAATGCAAATTATACTGTCTCTGAATATCCAGACCTTCTGCCTTTGATTACTGAGCCTGCGGGTGGATATTGTACAAATGACGATAGTAATCATCAAACTAGTAATCATCAGACGAATTTCATTCATGGAGAAACTCCCGATGATGTTTTTAACGAGACTGAAAAGAAAGTCTCAGCAATTGCTGCGAAAAGTCTTAACGTCAATCATCCAGTTGGTACCCAGCGAAATCATGAAGGCGATGAGGATATGCGCGTTGCATCGGGGTTCGCGCCAGCATTCGCGGATAGAAAGGAAGCTTTGGAATTCTCCCCGAAATCGCAAAAAGAAGTGCGTGATGATTTCGATCGGCCAGTCGTGATTGAAATTGACGAAACGACATGTCTCATCACACCAGTGGCAATAAAAGAAGAGCCAGAACACGAGCAAGAAAACACGATCATACATGCAGAACAATTTGCAGAAGCTCCTCTGAATGTGATAGCACGACTTCCAGCTGCAGCAACATCGACTCCAGCAGAATTTGTTGCAGAAGAGTCTTCTGAATCGAAGTTGCTGGTATGCAAGACGTTCAAAAAAAAACATATCGCATGGATCGTGCCGTTGATCATTGTCATCGCAGTCGCGGTTTCTGTTGGCACATGGTACCTTCACAAGACGCGGTCTGGATTTACGTCGCATGATTCCGATCAAAACAGTGGGCGCGGTAACAGTACAGAAACAGATCGAAATCAGGGGGATGTGAGCCAAAAAATTACAGATCGTGACCTCGCCACACCATCGCGGAATATTTCGGAACAGAATCTGACGAATATTTTTGAACGGCAGACGACTACAGATGGTGGAGAACACTCTCAGACGAATCATTCGTCGCATCACGAGAATTCAGAGAAAGATGGCACTGATTCGCAACAGGGGGACCATGAAAAACAACCACAACAAAGGCCATCATCATTGACAGCGTATCTGCGTGATATGATGGGCAAGTACAGCAATACGATTAAAAAATGCTCCCTGTTCTCTGTTTTGGGTCTACTCGGGATTGCTGTGCCTTTCGGATTCTTATATAATCAAAATGAGAAAGTTAATCCGTGGGGTGGTGTAACCAACATAAATCCCACCTGGTTGTCGGATGAGCCTGAAAGTAAGCGTGGAAACAGATTTACGCCCCTACATTTGTCTGGGCAGGCTCCCACCGCTGTCGCTAAGCCTAACAATGAGCCTGAGAAACTTGATGAGGACTCGGGCCCTGAGTTCTTGGTCTCTACAGATGATGATCCGATGTACGACTCAGATTCGGCTGAAAGAGTCTACGTTTCGAGGAGAAAGGAGTCTAAAAAACCTGCCTCAGATTCCAACTCTGAGTCTTCTGTCAGTGAGTCTTCCGAGAGTCAGCAAGCGAGCAAATTGGTGGAAGAATTCTTTTCCAAGCTGGACACAGCTCTGAGAGAAAAGTTAAAACAAAAGACGAAAGAATCACACACGAAGACGATTGGAAGAATGTTGATCGAATTCGCAAATGAAAATAGAGACGCGATGAAAACACATCAGGCTGTACTTCGGAAGGGGTTCGAAACGTTGCGTTGTTTCGAGCAGTCTCAGACCTCATCGCAAACGCCAGAAAAGATTCAGACCAGTCCACAGGAGAATGTCATTCCACAGGAAGTAAGTCTACTAATCAATCCACAGGATGGCACTCCTTTCCAAGGATGTCATAACTCTAATCATGGCAAAATGACGTTGCTGCATGTGGTGGCGATAGAATCGAAGAATATAGAGTCGAAGGATTCCCAATTGAATGACTCAGAGACATTAGATCTGAGTTTCTACATCCTCTGGATTCTCGTTCGCCTTCTCCGAATGGATCCCGACGTAAAAGACGAAGAAAAAAACACCGCGTTATATTACGCGCTAGATAGGTCCCCCATCAACGAGACCAATTCTGCTTTCGCCAGCTATCTGATTGCAGGCGGCGCATCCGATGCGGCATCGGGTCTACCAATTTTAAAAGGCTCTATAACACTCCGAGAAGAAGGCTCTATAACACTCCGAGAAGAAGGCTCTATAACACTCCGAGAAGAAGTACGGGACAGTTGGAGAGAGAGGGCAGCCCAACACTATTGGGCCTTTTTCCAATATTACTGGAATAAACTCGAAGTACCAGCGGAAATTTCAGAGGAAAAACAACAAACGCTGCAAACTCCAAATTTTAATCATGATATGTCGATCGTCAACCGCGTAGACTGCCAAATCCTGCAGGCGCTCCAATATTATTTTAAATCTCTACGAGATCAATGGAAGAGCGATCAAATGGAAGAAACTGAACCTCTACCCATACAGCCTCTGGTGTACATGGAAATTACGCTTTTTGACCTCGTGCGTCGGTATATTTTCTCTTTCATTGAACCAGATTCAGAAGGAAAGCCAGATCTTGCAGAAAAAATGTATGACTTGATGCTGGAGACAATCAAGCCTTCCCATGATAATAGCCTTAGGTTGGAGGTTGAGACGAAGGAACGCTGCGTAGAAATTATTGCAGAAGCATTCGAATACATACGGTCGGAGGAGTTGTTGCCATTTAGTGAATCGGTTTAAATCAGTGACAATATATTAGACGACACTTACTTCAAGAGAAGCGACAAAATTTGACACCATCACTGACAACAGACGAAAACTTATGTATAGGAGGCTGAAAATCGGGCGCGGGAGCGCCGCCCCGAGCGGGACAGAAGAAACGGCCCCTTTGAGAATGTTGATTCTCAACAAAAAACTTAAAAGGGAAGATATCCTCAATTCGTGTCGATGTCTCGACACAGGGTGCAAATTATGTATCGACGCCGGCCTTGGGTGGAAATTGTAGCTCCGGACACTCACTAAGGTGGAACTTTCTAAGTCTTAGACTTGAAAATGTATGTTCAGATGTTCGAAAGCGATGGCACAGGTCTACTAAACACAGTGTTATCGTGATTCAATTTCGTGTCTTCGAAACGTTTCTATTGGTGTCTTTGTCGTAGTTATTAGAGGATTGCAGTGGCATCTGGTAAACCATTCATCTTCAATCCAAATCTGAGCGCCATGGTTTCTGTCTGCTCAGATTATAGAAGTGCCATGGTTTCTGGCTGGTCAGAGTATAACATTGGTTTCTGTTACAGTGTTGCGACTGTTCATTGTGATTGCTCATTCTGTTTTTAGATTCATGTTTCTGTCTCTCGTCATTCAGTTGTGTGTTCTCAATGCATTTCGAGATTGAGAAGAAGGACCAGGTGGCCAGTCTGATGAATTTGTGAGGGTGGTAGTCCAGAACAAAAATAGATACGTCATGTGTTATTATCCGTGTACAGATGTCTGTCGGTTCTGGTATTGTGCGGGGTATCAGGTCCATGATGAAATGGTGTTGACAACCATCCTGAGGCTGTGTGTGTCTCATTTATGAGCTGATCATGGAAGGAGCAACAAAAAAAAAATCGCGAAATATTGCCGAGGCGCAACCAGGTATTCCCGTCAAAAATGTAGTGCCCATGCTTTTTCGTGTTCCGAAACTTGTTTCGTTTAATGTAAAGAGAGCGTTTGCGAGGGCGTACTTCCCGGGGGGCGAAGCCGGGTCACCAAGGTCCCAGGAACAGTAGATATAAGTGCTGAGTAGCACGTCTTCGAGGAAGGATCTTTACAGGATGATGTTTCGTGCCGAAAATTTGCGTTTTTCTGCGAGTCTGTCTCTCTTGTATTTGTCTTTCATTTTATCGGTGATGGTTGCCGCGGCAAAATGCTCCGTCAAATCATTGGTGTAGAGGGATTCAGGCCGATATGCGAATATTAGAGTATGATCAATGTTGTCTGGTGCAATCATTGTGTATCATGATCTTCTTGTGGATTGGAGATCATACGGCACGTCATTGGTTGAGTGAATCTGATTCAGATTTCAGTTCGTTGATATGAATCTGACAGATGTCATGGTGATGGCATTAATTTAGAAGCGTCGTGGTTCTTGATGGTCGGTTTTAATCGTGGTGTGGTGGCAATGAATCGAGCAAAAATGGATGCGTATTCGAGTTCCGAACTTATTCGGATTTGTTAGCGGAAATTTGTAATGAAATGATTGTGTTCGCAATATTAATATGGTTGGCTGGATGATTTCATAATTGCTGATTGTCAGGCGAAGTGTACAACTCAATAGAGAAGTGGTTCATGTGTGTTAGGTTAGCTTCGGTCACCGTCGTCTGTCATTGTGCAAGTAGTGTTGAAGTTCTCCTTTTCAGTTTTTGGATGGGAGGATGTTTAGTAAGTGAGATGGTGCAGAGGTTACGTATTAATTTGAGAGAGGACCCCTGAGCTTAGAGCTATATGATATGTGCCTGATCGGCGATCAGACCGTTCGATGAGAGATTTTGAGGCGGAAATCTCTCGGAAAATTATGCATAATGATATCATCGCCATCCAGGCCATCGGTATCTCTGTCTGCATTGATTCCTGGCTTTTTTAGTCTCATACTCCATGACACCATATGATTTCCTTCTCCAAATTCAGCCATCCCGTTCGCAATTCCTGATTCCTCTCCGAGAGAAAATTTCAACTGCGATGATGCAGTTTCTCTGTTTTAATACCATCCACGACGAATACCTCATTGTATCCAGAAATAATTCTACCCTGATAAGTATGACCTGACCATCATTACACTCAATACATATATTGGATGATATAATGACACGACTAGACGACATCCATATTTTAGAACCCACATCATTACATAAAATTCCATACAAATCCTAACGTAACACCTACGTTTTCTCCAAACCCGGACCATACGAGCTAAGATGATTCTGATTTCCGAATCTCTTTGAAAACGGTAATGAAATGTTCATCTCGATTGTCATCGATTCACGGCGTATTAAGGCTCCATCACGAAAACACCGACCATCCAGGCCGTCGCAGGATCAAATCTCGATTAGATATCGAAACATATACTCACGCATATGATTATTCCCATGCCGGTATTGCCATAAAAACCTCAAACTTTAAATTTGTAGGCTGCCGGATGCCTACGACACTGCACCTCAAATTTAAATTCAACAATACTGTCTCCATATGGTTCGGATCGGAATCATCACGCCGACAAGAATCAACTGCATCGCATCCACACTACAGACATGGTAATGAACATTATCATACGGGCACCAAAATGAAAACAAACAAGAGAATTAATCTGGTCAAACCAGCAAGAGACTCACACGATTGGAATTCAAAAGAGAAACGCGAATACCATCCCTCCCAACTCCTACATGGCAAATTATTATAATTTATTTCGCGTGATATGACATACCTGCTACATTTTTGACTGGGAGTCCTGCCATGAAATTTCCACACAAAAACCACACTAATTGGCTCCTACATGGCGAAACCCAACATGAAAAATTCAAGGGTGAAACCCAAAATGAAAAGTTCAATAATGAAACTCATGTTTATTGGCGAACACTGTACACATGACGTCATGACATTTGAGTCAGATCTTCCTTCGCATCTTTCGTTAACAAACGGTTACGGGTGCTTTTTGCTGAAATGACAATGTTATGTATTGCATTTTCTTTCACGTACGGTAAGTTTCATCGATGATCTTCATCGATGATTGACTTCTGTGCTCTTCTTTTTCTTGAGCTTCGTCGATGATCTTCATCGATGATTGAGTTCTGTGTTCTTCTAAAATGAGAATGCTTTTGTTCTTCTTCTGGTTTCAATCTCTCATCACTGGTCTACTCCGACCCATCCTCGGGGTCTACTACGCCCGGTGTTTATAAGTCTACTTCTCTTCTCGACCATGATTCTGATTCATAGGGCAGAGGTTTACAACAGTTAACTTAAAGTTTATCATGCCGCCATGTCGCAGCCTTGCTTTCAATTGCTTCTGACCGTGGCAACTTTGCGCCGACTTCTGGGTCACCAGAAGATGATCAAATAACAGTTATTAACTTTCGCGACGCTCGAAATACACTTTCGCGACGCTCGAAGTACTTTCGTGCACTGTTTCCTAAAGGATGTCGTTTTATCTTGCTTCGAATTCCCTTTTTTCACATTTACATTTTCCGTAGTAAATTCACTAGTAATGCTTCCTTCTCTTAAATAGAGTCACTTTTTCGTGTGCGAATAATTCCAGTTCGCTTAGGTTTTTGGTTTTTCCTTTTTACGTAACAAATAAATGGTTTTTGGTGTTTCCTTTTCACAAATAAATTCTCTCTTCCTTTTGACAAATACGCACTCATGATTCTATGGCTCGCCTTCCACAGATGATTTTTTCATCACGTAAATTTTTCTGAGTTTTTGTAACTCGTATCATATGCTGGCGGCTTGTCTGATTGCTCGTTCTTTTTTCGCTTCCTGGCTAAGGGTTTTCACAATTAAACTTGTGACCTGCTCATGGGTTCTGAGCTGGCCCCGAATAATAATTTCATTGCTTCTGTTGACCTGATCTCTAACTCCATTGATTCTGATCATACCGTGTTGGTACTACCACATTGCAACCGTCGCAAAGATATTTTCCGATGATGCATATAGATGATCATGTCGTGTCGTTTGAAATTGACGCCAATTCACGATGTTTTTGGATCTTTCTTCGTTGACTGTGGCAATTGTTACAGCAATATCCGTAAATTTATACCAATTGAATACGACATGTTCCACACGATTGACATTGTTCCACACGATTGAAATTTGACAGACATCTATGCATTAATTAGTAGCACGTAAATAAAATCATAATGAATACAAAAATCCAATGAAAGGCTCGGCAGATCCATCACATGACATACGTCACGCAATGGCCAGAACGTTCTGGAAGTTCCACAATGCGCCTTGGTGTTTTGAACTTTTTTGTGACTACAAATTTACCATTTGAAGGACCTGCATCCTTCTGGACCAGTGCTTCGGTGCACTGAATAATGACACAGTTATCCTCGATCTTCAAACATGATAGTCCTCGAGCTTTAAACCGGCCCACCTAACCCACCAGGGCCTGCTTTCAGTGCGAAACCACGCAACCCAGCGTCAACGATGACAGCATGAACGTCGGTACCATCTACGTTCATTGGCACCGTCATTGCGCTCGCAAGGTTGGTGCCTGCACTGTGCACGGCCCATTTTAAACCGGAGAAAATTGTTCTGAAACCAGTCCTGAGAGCGCCATGCGAGTCTCCTTCTTCTTCTTCTCCGTTTGTAGACTCTCTCGTCGCCCTCAAGTGGGCATCTTCTACCTCCTGCAACTTTTGCTCCCGTTGTTCCTTTGTGAATATTTTGTCCAGATTTTCCGGATATTTCACTTCGTAAGGGATTCTCTGGTCCTTCGGCAGAAACTTGTTTTTTTCGTTTTTATCTATCCAGCTAAACCAACGTCGAACAACTGCTTCTCGTTTTTCTTGCTGTTCCGGAGTTAGATTCTTTCGATCTTCCATCGGTTCACTCAATTTCGCATCGCCGTTGTCACAGCGAAGAAGAAGGGCGGGGTCGTTGAATTCCCAGGCTTGAGATGGTACTGCTGCAGCAGGGTCAAGAGCAGGAGCTTGTGGCTCATTTTTCACGAAGTCGCCAGACCTGACAAAATCCTTTTCATCTTGTGACAGGAAGGTAGACTTTTCACTGGCAGCGATAGCACACTTGTGCACAGCTTCAATGATTTCAGAGAGCCAAGAACTCTTCTTTGATTTGGCGTCTTTCGATCCACTTGCGCAGTCTTCATGCTTCTCGGACTCTCGTCTGAGACTTTGACACGTTTCGACGAGCTGTTGCTTGGGACTCACGGAACCATCGTCGAGTTCAGGACGATATCTCAAAATACCGGCATGATGTGGATCTGCTAACTTTGCGTCGGTTTCCTCGCGCCTGGCGAGGAGAGCAGCCCATAGTCTTTCGAGTCTTTCCGTTTCCGGATTCACACTTGTGAAGGACGACTGGGTAGATTCGTTGCTGTGACGAGGACTCTCAAAATCGGGAGACGTGTTCACTGAAGAATGACTGGATAAAGCATCGGAATTGGTTTCACTTCCCGTGCGGAATGCATCTCCTTTGAGATTGTCCAATGAGGTCTCTGGTTTAAGGTTTGCATTGCCTTTGAATTGTTTTTCTGCTGCTGCCACTGCTTGGCCCGCCACTGACTCACAGGCTTGCTGTGTCAACATTTTGCCACTTGCCGCCATTGCAAACACTGTTGCGGCGAGAATCCGTACAACAGGCGTGGTCTTCATTGTTTGTCTGGTTTTTGGTACTTAGCAGAGAAACTGGATCCGATACTTCTCTAATGCTGCGTCTGTATGAACGCCAATGTGAGACTGAAATAGAAAGAATCTGCAATACGAAAAATGATTCGCAATGGGATTCCTCGAAAAATGCAACAAGCTGCACGGTCCTCCGGAATCAGCTGCGCGTTATATGACTGCTACGAGCTAGTACTACCCATGTGCACGACTCACTTACTTGACTCACAAATTATGTCAATAAATTCAGTGACAATTTTGATCAGTAATTTTCAGCCCTAAACGTGAACAGCTCACATTCGATGGCTCTCAGTTTTTAAATGGTCAGTTTGACTGGAAGAAAATACAGGAATAAATGGTACAAATCCGCTCTTACCTACAATGGTAAATCAAGTATTACAATGCTGCCGTAAATTATGTTTGGTTTTTGGTTTTTTCAGTGAAGGAGACTGGAGTCTAATATTTGACGTAAAGAAGTTTACAATAACTTAATATTTGATGTAAAGAAGTTTACAATAACTAAAACGTAAAGGAATTTGTTGCAATGAATTTACACTGACGTTATGACTTGCTTTCAGACACCCGACCGATTTTACTACTAGAAATACCACTTAAGTTCTGTTTCACGTGGCCTGGAACTATTTCCAAGCTTGACTGTTCTCTTATGTGGAAACACTACCAACTACTGCGTTTAGGTTTTAGTTATTTTAGCCCTGGAAATCAATTCAGAGGACGAAATAAATTCAGAGGAGGACGAAACAGAAGATCACTATGAAGATGAAGTCAATGATTGCAGTGTTGCTCTCAACTATTCTATTTGGATTTCGATCAGATTCATGATGAGTCACGCATGCCACTGGCAGCTCTCCAAAAAGGCGCTTCCGCAAGATAACAACAACGCTTCGCCGGTGATAATCACACAAAGATTCCTCTCGACTAACTCTATCCTCAGTCATACAGCTATGTTTGCTCTCTCTCGTATCGCTTTCACACTGCTATGATTCATTGCTCTCTGATAGGATACACAACAGCCAATAACTGCTCTCTTTTTTCTAACCCTGCAACTGAAAACGCCCCGTCAAAATCAGTTCCCCATCTAGCGACAAATTATGCCGCCACTTACGAATCATCGAATCAGAACAACAATAATGGCCCCGCAATTCTGTTAAACAGACTGTTTCGTGTGTCCGGAAATTTCAAATCGTGAGAAGATCGTGTGTTCAGAAATCGTGAAAAGATCGAAAAGCTGTCACTTTATGTCAGACTGTCACTCTACAACCAAACTTTGTGACTACAACCTCTAAACTGTACAGAGTGATGTCGAAGAGACGATCGGGAAAAAACCGTCGCTGCAGTGACAGATGAAAATGTCATGTCGTGATGCGGAGATGAAGATCTCATGTCGTGATGCGCAGATGATTTAATCAGATTACGTCGTGTTGTTTTAAATTTTTGGGTCTATGATGATAACGATAAATTAATTTGAAATGGTGGCGTTCAGTCTCTAACTGGTCTAACAATACTACGAGATGGACGAAGATAAAGGGTGAATGAAACGACAAATTGTGAAACGAAATAATTGAAAAAGTCTCTAATTTCTAAAGGAAGACGATACTAAAACTTTCTTTGCATTCTCAAAACCTCTAAACACGTTGTAGTTCCCCCATACCTTGGAGCCCCTGGCAGTTCTTTGCACAGTAATGAGAAGCATATGCGTCGTTGGACATTGGCTGCATTGTGGACATCGGCTGCATTGAGGTCGCCAAATTTTGACCCGCACTTTGCATGACCCACTGGAGACCGCCGCTCAAAGCAGTTTTGAGACTGCTACAGAAAGCGTGGTCTTCGAGTTTGACCGTCTTTTGCGAATCTTCTCCTGGTATCACTGTCTTTTGCGAGTCCTCTCCTAGTATCACTGTCTTTTGCGAGTCTTCTCCTACTATCACTGTCTTTTGCGAATCTTCTCCGGCCAAATTTGGTCCACTGAATGCAGTGGGATGTATTTTTGCCGTCTCCTTCCAAGTAACTGTATGACTTGGCTTTTCGGGTTTTTCCGCTATAGTTGGAGCACTCACTGTCTTCAGACTCTTCGAAGCAGAGTCTACCGAGTTCTTCGAAGCACAGTCTGCCGAGTTCTTCTCGCATTCTTGTTCGAGTACATCTATTTCTTCTGGAGTAAGTGGGACTTTTTGTTTGACTTTCTTTCGCAGACTCTTGCACAATATTTCTTTTTCTTCTGGATTCTTAGTAAGAAGTTTGACTTTTCCTTGCATACTAAGCCATTCTGCGAAAACGTTATGTCTTTTATCACGTTGTTTTTCAGTTTCGACTATTTCCACGCCATACCCTGTGGTTTGAGGATTCCGATTTAGTACCCTGCGCTCGAGCCAATGCCTAGGCCAATCCTCCTTCGATCCTTTCGCAATGGGATCCCCATTATCGCATCGGAGAGTCAGGTCAATGTCCAAAAGATAACAGTGATGAAATTCGTCGGAATCTCTGTTGGGGTCATGCCTCACAAAAACATTAGGACCTGATTTTAGCGTTTCTTTTTTCAGCGTTTCTTTTTTCTTTTTTGCTTCTTCTGTGGTTTCTGCGACAGCAACAGCACACTTATGAAAGGCCTCGAAAATTTCAGAATACCAGCTCTGCTTTTTTGGTTCGTTTGATTTTGGAAATTCAAGTTTGTATTTGTCGTTCCTTTCAGAAGGCTGAGCTTTTTTTTTGAAAAAATGTTCTTTCTTGCGCTTGTTCTCACTCATCAACTCGTTCTTACTCACCAATTCTTCAAATTCGTCGTCCGACATCTCCTGCCAACAGGGATGGTAAGGATTCGCCAGTTTTTCGTCGGTTTCGTTTCTTCGCGCCTTGAGAGCGGCCCAGAGTCTGTTAACTCTTTCGAGTCTGTCTTCTTCGGACTCTTTCGCGGAGTCAACGGATTGAAGAAGTTCGGAGTTTTTGACTCGAAAAGAAGAGGCTGAACTTGCGACACTCAGCGAGTCGGAATCCTCACTGTTACGAGGACTGGCGTTACTGTTACGAGGACTGGGAAGCAAAGAAGAATTATGGCTGGATGAACTTGAAGCGATAGAATGGGTGTCGTCACTACCGGTTTTGGTCAGAAAGGTTTTTGGTTTTTGCAACGATTCGCTCTGCTGGATTCCGATTTGTTTTGCTGCACCTGTTTGCTCAGAGACTAATGCTTGCTCTGTCACCATTTTCGCAGTCACAGTTACTACTGCTGTAAACACTGCTGCTGTGTGCATTTTCGACGTGATTCGGGTTGGGAAATTTGACATCATTGGTTCTTCGTTTTTGATTCAAATTGGGTTGATATTTTGAAAAGAGTGGGGTGAAAATACTCGAAACTGTTGTTGCACTTCAAACTAATTCAATTGGGTTCAATGGGAATCGAATGTCTGTCAAGACTCAATAGGACTCGAATTTCACTAAGAAATGTCTCTAAGAATGCAATAAGTAAACCGCTCAAGTTCAAAAGTGTTACTTCTTAGCTTTCAAACCGTGGGGATATTCAGATATTCTGTGCTGATAATGACGTTTTGATGACGTTTAGTTCTGAGTGAAACGAAGTGTTGATGACGTTTAGTTCCAAGTGAAGGGGCTCACTGTATGTAAGTCACTCACTGCCGATGTAACGTCGGGCTGATGAAAGAGCTCACTGCACCGATTTAACGTCTGGAAACACTGTGAGTGATGTCGTCTCGACTGGAAAGACTACCAGTTCAAAGTTTCTCTAAGTTTGAAACAGTTACACTACCAATTTTTTTTTGCAGCCAAGTTGGAATACTGCACCGTGAAATTCTCGCATGAAGCCTGGAAATTTGTCAGAGAATCAGTTAGGAGTCGGCGAATCAATGGGATAAAGGAATAGGAGGAAAAGGAATACGCAAAGACAGAATAACTCTCTTCGATACACGATCGCAACGCTTTTGCTTGAATTTATTCAATGAATAGACCATCGCTCGAATAGATCGCACAAATTGGAGTCACGCAATGAAAACTAACGCATTGAAAAATCACGCTGTATTGAAAAATCACGCTACAGTATTGAAAAGTCACGCTGTATATTGAAAAAGTTACGCGATGAAATTTTCTGCCTTCATCTAACTCCCATTGGCTCTCGAATACTTACCATTTGCTCTCGAATACTTACACCATATGATCAACGCTAAAACTTCTAGAACAATTCTTCACATCTTCTCTTCGCTTCGAATCCTGCTGCAGTCCTATTTCGTTTCAGGAAATTTTCGTTTCAGGAAATGCAAAGACACGCTCTATCTGATATTGAATCAGATATCTCAGCAATTTGAAATTGAAAGACCGCTATTTGACACCTCAGCAATTTGAAATTGAAAGAGTCGAAAGACAAATCAGTATCCCCACTTGAGTCACATATCTACAGTCAGAAAATCAAAATGGAAAATATTGCAAATGGAAACCTTGAAGGCTTTCAATTGCCATTTTCATCTTGATCCAGTCCAACCCAACCATCTTGACCCAACCAAACATTCAACTGCCTCTTTCGACACTGCACTGCCAGTCTGTACACAGCCCCTTTCGACACTCCGCTGCCACTGCAGCTCTTGAGTCCATTTAGCTTTTGACTGAAGGGAGATCTTCTCACTTCGGTTGTCAATGTGGAATCAGATTCGAAATCGATTTGATTTGAAATAAAATCGGATCTGACATCGGATTTGTTTGAAATGGATGCATACAAAATGAGAATCTGGCAATGAATAGTAGACAAAGTCTTCAGAATCAATGTACACAAGGTGTTTCAATGTATACATTGTTATACAAGGCGGGAATCAATGTCATACTCGAAGAGAATCACTATAGAATTTCAATGTACACAAGGCATTTCAATGTATACAGGGTCACGATAGCCTACGAGACAACGACTGCAGTTTTCAGCTATTGTGATTTGTCCTCGGTTTTTGTGCTTCAACGATTTTCTTTTGAAGATCTTGCTTTTACTTCAATCTGAAAACAGCTTTCGCTTGTCAGATTTTGCTTTGCATCGTACGAGTTTCAAGTTTGCGTCTCCTACTGCACAATTGCTACAAGTTTGCGTCTCCTACCTACACAAACGAATGTCCCACAGTCTGCGCAATTGCTACGCAAACAGCTATTTAGCATTTGTGTTTTGCGAGTCGCTTTTTTTTGCATCATTACGCCGTGTCTTTTGCATACAGCTGGCACGTCAGTATTGCTATGCGGAATTCTGAGCGGTACCATGCTATTGACTAGCACGAATTCACAACTATTACGCCGCCTACATACGTTTGTATAGTAGACATTGGTTTACAACGCTCATTCTCAAAAGACACATTGGTTTACAACTCATTGAATAACTTCTCACATCAGAAAACTCATAGAATAATTTCTCACATCAGATCACTTGTGGCTTAAATGACTACTGCCAATGCCATGCTTGGAATTGGAAAATCGCTTTGAAAATGAATATCGCTTTGATCTTTGACAATGACAGACAATGCTTTACCGCTAATAATAATCAGGTGTTCTGAAATCACTCGCTATTTGGAAATCGCTATTTGAAAATCGCTTTTTGATTTGACAATCTTACCTTCTAAAATGGGAAATCGCTATTGACTAATCGACTTCAAGTTTCTGAAATTTCTGAAATGCAAGTTTGGCCAGCTCTACATACGGACACACTAATTGCAATCACAATGTCCTCGACTATCGAAGGAGTACTGGAGGCCCGACTAACGAAAACCCACCTTGAACCGGTTATCGAAGTCCTGACACGACTGCTTATGGATGTGTGATAGTAATCATAATATCAGTCGCAATTGAATAATGAATTGGGTAAATCTGACAAATCACATGGGTAAAATGATATCGTGGGTAGAGATTCAATGTCAACTGTGACACATGGACTTGGGATCAACACATGGACTTCGAAAGATCACGATGTCAACTGTGACACGTGGGTCTCGAATGTGCGATATGGAAGTCGGAATCATTGTCACCTATATGACACGTGTCACGTATATGACACGAAGAAAGCAGACTAGCAGAAACAGTTATTCTCGTACTGTGGCTAATCAGTTTCCCTTTGGTACACTACCTGTAACATCAGCAGAATGAAACTAACTTCAACGGAATGTTTCACAATACGGGTAAAATGCTCATAAATGAAAAATGTCTGGCGGAATCATATCTTGTACGTTTGCTTCATGTTTGCTCAATGTTTGCAAGAACTGTGAAAACTCAAAATATCTTTTCCATCAATGTCTAAGTCTAAAGTCTTTTCTTTCTAAATTCTTTCTAAATTTGTTTCAGTGTTTCAGTTGCAGTGTGGTCAACAATCCATCGAGTTATCAAATTCAAATAGGTAGGGTAGTTGCTCATTTTGTAAAATCTCGGGTAAATACATCTGATCATTGGAAGAGGCATAAAGATCTAATTTGAAGAGGAATATTGGCGATCCCTTTTGTTTGGTCAACTTTTTCGCTTTTGGTCAACTTTTTTGTTTCTTCGGTCAGCAATTTTCAATGATCATTGATTTTTCTTTTCTAAATTCTCTCTCAGCTCAGCTCAGCTCTCTCATAAATTCCAAATTTCAAATTTTATCTTCTCAATCGAATAATGGTATGGCTATTTAGTACCGAAAGCGTTTTTTTGCTGGTACCAGCCCCAAAACTATTTTCTTCGTCTTTTCTTCCCAGCCCCTAACTGCATTTCATTGATACCGAAAACGCTACTGGTACTTGCCCTACAACACGAATTTCTAAAATTGTCTCTACGAGAATTTCTACCTATTGCTACCACTGTCTCTAGTAACAAGAAACGCTCGCTCAGAGTCACTTATAGTTGTGACTGTCACTTATAGTTGTGACTGTCACTCATAGTTGTGACATTGTGTTAGACACAGAAAAACTTTTGAAAGACCGACTCGTGCATGCTTTCTGAATTTTCTCCCAAAACTTTTTTATACACCTTCTCCTCTTTCTGAATTTTCTCCCAAAACTTTTTAAGAATCCACCTTCATTTCGTCGACGCAACTTCTCAGGACGTCAACGATCATCTTGTCAGTCTATCCATTATCCCAGCACTATTCTAACTATCCAAGCACTATTCTAACAGAGTACTTGAATCAGACTTCTTTACACCTTTTTTTTTCCCACACACTTCTTTGGAATTTCAAACCGAATTCCAACCAGCTCAAAATTCAAAAACATAATTCAGGATTCAAAAACATGCCAAAGCTGCCCACAAGAACGAGATTGGTGGTTCTTCTTTTTTCCAAGACTGACTCCTCTTGATAGGGCTCAGAGCTTCATTCCAGGTCCCACCATTCTCACGACATGCTTCATAACGTTTTCTCACTTCGATTCTATGATTTCTCTGTTCCTCCGTTTCGTTTTGGCGGAGTCTCATCTCTTCCTTCTCACACTGAGCTTTCCATTTTTTTTCCGCTTGCTTCTTTTTTCGTTCATTTTCGAAATCATGTTGCGCTTTCAGCAATTGTGGAGGGAGGAGGCATTCGTGGATGAACTCGGGCACTTCCCCATCTTCGGTATTCAACGCAAGACGACCGATAGAACTGCTTGCGATTGCTTTGATCACGTCTTCGGCGGTTGGTACTTTCTCCGTTTCTTCTTTTCTGGACAGGATGCTTTTTTTCTCGGTTTCCTGTGGCGAGGAGCCTCGGTGGAATGGCGAGGAGCCTCGGTGGAATGGCGAGGAGCCTCGGTGGAATGGCGAGTCTCGGCGGAATGACTCTTCCTGGAACAATGGATATAGGGAGGCATCGTGTTGATTGGAGACTTGATTGGACCCGTTGGGCAGATCCTGAAAATGTTTTGAATCAGCAAAGTGCACAGTTCGCGGAGCAGGAGCACCATGTCCCTCGATTTCTTCCTTGTCTTCACCACCCGTTTCCTCCCTCGACAAACGAGCACTCTGACCCCAAAACTCGTTAGCATACTGTCGTGGCATCCGCTCCTTGGTGTTAGTGCTGACCATTGCCGTCCGCTGGAGCCTTTCCTTGATGTTAGTATTCCGCTCCTTCAGCGCATCCCAGCGTCTTCTGTCGTTGACATTAGTAGATTTGGTGTCATCAGTGTTTAATTCAATACCTACCGGGTCCGGAAGACTCATTGGACGCGACACTGCGTGGTCTTGCGAGCTTCCTGCGGCATTCAAATTGGAGGCGGTAAAGCGAGGAGTACCCGGATCACTCACCATTGCACGACGCTTACCGTCAGCATTTGTATTTTTCGCCGTGATAGTAAGATTGCGACTCACATTGGCAGGATTGCGACTCACATCGGCAGGATTGCGACTTGTATTTTCATTGACATCAGCATTGTTATTCTCTGGCGCTTCATCGCTGTCTGTCTCCGCCTTTGCCAGGGATGCCAATGAAACATACTCAAGCGGGGACATGATCTCAGCCTGAGACCTTCCCTGATGTGCCGCTCCAATATCATTTTCGTCGTTCATCAGTCCGGTGCCACCAGTGCCGTCTTCGAACCCTGCAAAAGCTCCGGAGGAGGAACCAGCTGGAGAAGGAAGCCGTGTTGTGTCACCTTTTTGGGTTTTCCCCCCTTTGCTTTCACTGGCTTTAGGAGAACCTCGTGTTGTTACATTCATGTCTGCTGACCCACCGCTGTACCTGGAAGCGTGAGAACTCTCATCACTGTTACGCCGCTGCAATTCAACAGGTTGCAGCTGCTGCCACGGCATGTCGGACCGATACATCCTCTCGCGCTGCATCCGACGTTCCGAATACGTCGTGCCCACGATGGGCGGCTGGCGCGATGCCCTCGTCGAGGGGACAATGACACTGGTAGTCCGGTTCTGTGGCGTCTGTGGACCAGAAGAATTTTTTTTGGCCAACGTTACTACGGAAATTGCCACGCATATCTGGGCGCTTTTCTTCACCATCATGATTCGATGTTCTTGACCTGATTCAATGCAAATTCTTGAGATTCAATGCAAGTATATTTCTTCGGATTCAATGCAAATCTATTTCTTTGGATTCAGCACAAGACTGTGTGAAAGCCCAGGGTGTTATCGTTCTTGACAAATTCAAAATTCAACACAAATGTCTCAAAGATCGATCTAGGACAGAAACATCCAGGGTAGAAACACAAGACAAGAGAAACAGTTTTCTGATACTTGGTTTCACGATCTAGATGACAGCTCTTTCGTGGCAGGTTTCTCTTCGAATAATTTGCGGGAACGTTAACGTTATTTTTCTCAAATTCTTCATAAATATATCGTGAAGCAATGACAATTTTGAATTGAAATTCTCTTCACAGGTAGTTCTTCGACCAATTACAATGAAACACGGCTCGTTTTCGATGTGGACTACAATGAAACGCAGCTAGTTTTTCGATATCCTACGGATAATCCTACGGATAGTCGACTCTAAGCCTTGGACTCAAGGTAATAATATATCGTGGAATATAGACCGTGCAATACGGATAATGGCAATTCGTGCAATAATGACAAAGCAGTTCAGTTCAAAGCAAATTTCTATCTAAAGAAAACAGTGACTGAAATCTTGACTCGATTCTAGGCAGAGATAATATAATAAACACAGGCAGAAATAATATAACGAATATAGAGATTGGTGGAATCTTCTCGAATTTCAGCAGAAAGATCCTAAGTGTAAGAGAAAGATCCAAAGCCTTTGAACGTAAGCTCACAATTGATTGTGACCTCTGGGAAAGACTTCTTGGAGAGTGAATAGCAGACTTCTTGTTCTTGTAATGTTAAAACGAATGCCAGATACTTCTGGAATCTGAGTGCCAGATTGGAATGCCAGCAAGACTTAAGTTCTGCACTGAATACCAATTTAGTGAATGGAAGAGACTTCTCTGAATGGAATACCCAACTGAATAGCCCGACTGAATAGCACCAAATTGAGTGCCAAATTGAATGCCAGCAAGACTTCTGACCTCAGAAACGGCTCTGACCTCAGAAACGGGATTATTTGGCCTCAGAAACGGAATTATCTCAGTTTCGGTGGTAAGGATTTCAATTTTCCAAAGATTTGCCCTGGGAATCGTTAGTGATTATAAAGTTGAAATCAAACAAAGAAAATGATAGGCGTCAAAGATGTGGAGAATGGATTTGCAATGAAGCTTCGCACGCTCTCTCTTTGTATCTATAGCACTGATTCAATGACTATTCATGCGCCGAAATCCAAATGATGTCAATGAAACGCATACCATTTTGCAGAGTAAAATCGATTGGAAATATGATCACGCTCTCCCTACACAACCAATGACAAAATGAAGTCGCTCCTTTAGAAAAGTTCTACTCGCTCTAATTTCTCGCCCCATAAGGACAAAATCGCTCCGCTCGATAGTCTGAAACCTGCAATCATACACGCAGTATACTTCTCGCTTGGAGAAAACTTCATCACCGTTTCAAAATGGTTTTCGCCTTCACTTCTCTTTAAGTTTGAATTCTATGTTTCTCGCGAAACTTCAATGCTCCTCATGAGTCATGACGTTATCCCGATACGCCACTTCGACATTTTTTCGATCATGGTTGCCGTTGCGCGGTTATTCTCAACTCGCAGGCTCATTTCCATGATTCAATGCTATTCGATGTAGATTCTTGCCATTTGTGACTCCTAGTTCACTCGATTTTTGAGTCCTAGTTCCCTCGATTTATGACTCATTAAATTGCGCCCGCACTACAGGCTTTCATTTGCAATGAGTTTTGCTTTGGGAGACTTTCCAAAGCTTAAGTTGAAATTCGCGTTTTTCTTTCCTTTCTCTAGTATTGACGTACTTGGTGCAGCAAAACACTACACCGAGTTAACTTTAGATGACTGAGTTCTTTTCTAGTACGGTCACATAACTTCTGTATAATTTTCGAATCCTACGGGTACTGCTCTACATTTGATGCTAAATTTTCGAATCCTATGGGCAAGAAATGCTCTACATTTGATGCTAAATCTTCGAATCCTATGGGCTTTACAAGAGCTACTCGAGTCTCTATTTCAATTGAATTTTGATAAGCACTAAAGTTACTTTCGAATCCTATGGGTATTACACTGCCTGACTTTTGCCTCCTGCTATTTGTGGACAGTTTTCAACTCCTGAAATTTAGACAGTTGATACTTTTTTCCACAGATGCAATCTACAGACGATTTTTCTCCACCACTTGGAATCAATTTTCAAACCTTTAAGCTTCTTCTGCATTTGTTTAACTTTATTGCTTTTTGACTTTTCGGTTAACTTTTTTGACAAGATATCAATGTTTGCATAGTGTTTGCATATTGTTTGCACGTGGGTATGACTTGTATTGAAATTTATTTTGATTTGGATTAGTTTTGACCATACGGATAACTCGATCATGATGGCCTTGTTTTCTTATAAGTTATTGGAACTGACTCAGTAAATTTACGACGCGATGCCAATTATTTTCTTAGGTAGGGCTATTTTCTTAAAGTTAGGGAGACCTGCAGGCTCCTGAATGTATCTGATATAAAATCATCGGAAGAACATGAAAGAAACTATTGAAACTCAGAAACTTTAAGTGAATAAATTCCAGGTAGCGAAACAACATGCTGACTGCATGTACTGAATATGCACATAAATGGAGATCTTGACTGTTTTAACGTTACGAGAAGTGAGCTGTGAGATCGTCTTTTAACGATTTCAACACTGGAAGTAAGATGAAGTCATGTCATGCATGATGAAGTGATGTCATGCATTTTTGTCAAATTGTCATACTGTCAATGCTTGTTACGTGGTGATATCATTTCACGTGGCGATATCATCATTGTCCAGTGGAATTGAAACCACGTAGGGTATGTATGAAACCACGAAACTTAGTTTAACTAAGTGTATGCCTGCTGTGATAAGTACCAAAAAATTACAATAAGAGAGAAAAGATTTTGCTATGAACAGGAGTTTGCTTTTAAATACGTCCATTCAAAAACGATTGTGGTTCGACAGCAGCTTTTAGCTTGATCTCTGCCTTTTCGAGCATTTTCTGAGCGTGAGCAGAGAGGTGGTTTCCATTGACAGCTTGTGTAGCAGCCCCTCTAGCATTGATATGATCGATTGACGTTGTTATACCACCGATTGTGACTGTATTTGGGGCTTTATTTTTAGCAGTGTTGCTTGTGGCAGTATTTGATCCTGTGGCTGTACTTGCATTACCGGTAACAAGAGAAGGTCTAGAACCAACAACTTGAACCGTTGATGGCCGTCCACGACGACCTCCGATAGGTCGTTGAGCTGCTGCGCCGCCCTGCTCCATGAAGAATGTCGGGTTTTTTGTCACGGCAGGAGCTACAGGACATTCTTCATCCTCAATGGCGCCGTTCTTGTTACCGAAACAGTTACCAAGTGAGTTTCTCACCGAATTCCGCATGCCTTCTGCCTTATCACAGATTGCTGTTGTGGTATCCTTGATTTTCTTCTCCAATGTCTCTGCCACCGCAACGACACGTTTTTCGTTTTTGCTGTAAATTGGCGCGACTTTCCCCAGCAGTTCTTCTTTTTTCACCTTGTCGAAAACCGACAGTCTTTCTCCGGTCTCCTTATCAAACACCGGCTTGTCCGACTCTCTCTCTTCTCCTCCGAATTTCTTCTTCAACCCCGCATTACATTTCTCAACACAGTAACATCCATAATAAATCCCCTGACCAACCATTTTGGCAGCATCTTTGAAGCAATTAGGCTCCTCATACGGCGGAACCTCTCTCAAAATCGCTTCCATTCTAGCGTCCAAGTCGACAGATCGCATAGAATCTGTCCCATGACTTCTCCGGTTATATCTTTTGTTACGGATTTCAATTCTTCGATCCACTTCTTCCCTCGTTTCGATGAAAGCCCCTTTCCATCCTTCTTTTTTGTTGAGGGAGTCTTGTCTGAGTTTTTTTTCGTCCTCCTCGCACTGTTGCTTCCACGTTTTTCTGGGCCATCCGTTGACTTGGGCATGGATGCTTTCCTGGACCCATCTGGAATAGGAAGAGGTCATGTAGTCGTTGGTACGAGGGCAGGTGACGAAGTTCGGATCGTCTTCAAGGCAGGTTTCGAAGTCTGGGTCTGGGAGAAGATGTCTTTGAACGGTATTCTTGAAGTTATTATTCTTAGTGGACATAGTGCCGTTGTTAGCAGTATGACTTTGATTCTGATTCTGCTGTTGCTGCATAAACGCTCTTGATTCCGTTGCCATTTCTGATAGTTTTTCTTCCGTTTTCGCATCTCGGGTGAGAAGGGCTGCCCACAGTCTGTCACAAGCCTCCGAAGTGGTAGTGGAGTCGGTGGCGTTGGAATCTCTTGCACTTTCAGCAATTTCTTCAATCGGGAGATCAATCTTTGCAGTCGAATTAGTTTCACAGGGCGGAGTATCGATTGCACATGAGAAGAACAAATCTTGGGAGAAATTTCCATCGTGAAAATCGGCGAGACTCTGTGGACGCAATTCAGTCTGAGACTCTGTTGGTTTCAATTCACCTTTCAATTCCTGATTGTTCCCGAAAACCTTCGCTGTAGCCTTTTTCATCATCTGAACCAAATCTAGCCTGTCTGGAGGGACAACAGATTTTGTACTCGATTCGGATTTTGAAGCAGTCTCATCGGAATCGGGAGAATCAGATCTCATGTCAGACTTCGATAATAAAGATGACTTGCCAGAGTCTTTCGATAAATTCTTGACCACAATTGGCTCCTCTGAGTTGTCCGGAAATGGCGAAATTTTGTTCGTCGGTGTATTCAAATTCCGAGACACAATAGAACCCATGATAGGTTGCGAGTTGTGGTATGGAGATTTGTTCGTCGGTGTGTTCAAATTCCGAGACCGAATCATGCCAGATTGAAGTTCGGAATTGTGAAACGGTGACATATTCGCAGAAAATGGAGATTTACCACCTGAAAATGGCGACTTATCCGACAGACTTGCGGATAGAATAGGTTCGAGTCCTGGCATAGAGAGATTTGATGACAATGCGGAGCTTTTGTTCGATCGAATCACCGGAATCTCGAGGATGGTGTCCGCTGAGGATCTGGGAGATTCGGGTTCTGCTACTTGAGAGAACGGTCCAGAGTGTTCGGACAATGGTACAGAATGCACAGAAGTGATAGAGCTTTCATCCAACATATTGTGAAATCCATTTTCGAACTGAATATCCGAGGGCTCGATGTGCATTGCCATTGTGGCGGCGGGCTCGATGTGCACTGCGGCCACGAAGTTTGCACATCCTGTCAGAGTGACAAACTTTGTCACTGTCGACGTCATTTTGTTTGGTTTGTGTTATACTGATCACTGATCAGACAGACACCAACGAATATTTGAAGCTTGAAACTAGCTGACGGAACGGGATATGGATACAAATCGAACTCTGAGTTTGAGTCACTCAAATGAACTCTCTCAAATCAGAGTCTGGCAATGAGTGGTGAAGCCGTATGGTATTCAAGAATCAACACTCCTTACAAAGAGAAGATAAATTTGGGAATACATGAAATAGAAACGAATGACTATGGATGTTGACAAGAAACCGAATTTCTAGAAACGTTACGTTGCCCTGTTGTGGTTGAAGTTTGAATGATGATAGTTGAGTTGAATGCCATGAATGGAAAGATTTGCACATTGCAGAAGAAAAGAGTGCTTCAATGTTATGAAGGATGTCATGAGGAATTTCATGAAGGAAGGAAATCAGATAGAAAAAAGTACTGTCAGAGAGAAAAACACGCTTTTGCCATGCCGCATGAAGATGAAAAGACGCTCCTGTAATCGCTCTTTTGCCCATGATAAATCAAATGAACTTCACAAAAGAAAGATATTGCTATCGCTTTTGCTTTGCCGCCGTTCAAAAAAATTTCGAATATTTTTCACTGCACATGATTCGCACGCTTACTACCAATCCAAAAACGCTTCAAATACGCTGTAAAACTCAAAAATCGCTCCAGAATCTACTTCGAATCAAATTGAAATACCTACTGGGAATGACGAACAAACATTGTGTCGACACTCCATGACAACACTGAACAGAGAGAATTCAATAAGTCAAATTGATGCTTTCTCAAAGCGAGTCTCGCTATCATGTCACCGAATCCAACTCATTTCTCGAAATCAAAGAAAAAACTTTCTTTGTCAGATTTTGAAACAATATACATATTTCTGGCCGGCCCGAAGGCCGGAGTGGCATATAACATTCCAGCAAGAAAATGCGAACGCTCGAATTCTTGCTGAAATCTTTGTGACACAGGCGCAAACAGCAATCTCACTTTGAGATCTTTGGTGCTTGCCCGAACTGATGCTTGTACACTGTTCCTGCAGTACTCTCATTACTTAATTGAACTTACGCGACCCTCTATTCAGCTCACCCGAGCTGATACTGTTCTTCTCATTCGAGAAAAGTTTGCTCCAATTTCGGACCTCTCCTCTGCCCTCAAAAAAGCGTCCGTATGTCCAGGGTCCATACACGTTCTTCTTCCGACTCCGATGGTGACTGAAGCTCCTCCTGCCAGCTTTTTTCGCACTGTTCTGGTTCCATCAGGATTTCGGACGTGTTGATATTGCTCCGCGTCTTTTTTGTCCGAGTTTGCCGAAGCATCGGAAGCATCGGGACAGCTGTTCAGCAAATCTATGTCGACCCAGTCTTTCACATGTGCTGCGATTGTGACGAAGGTTCCTGGAATTTCCAAATAATGCACTGTTTTCCGGGGGATCGTTTTCGGTCTCACCATTTTTTCCGAACGGCTTTCTGTTTCGGAATTGCAATCCAGGGATGGCATCTGTTTGTCTTCTGGGCTTGATGCGCCCTCACTGTGGTTAGAATCACCGGCATGAGAGTCAGAAGACTCCTCTGTGGTAATGGTATAAATGTCTGTGGTATCGGAATTGCTATCTGTGATATCTGTGTTGGTGTCGGTGTCACTGCGAATTTTTTTGATATCTGTGTTACCGCCGGTGTCACTGCGACTTTTTTTGATATCTGTGTTACTGTCGGTGATACCTGCCTCTGTTGAACCAATGCGAGTCTCTGCAACCTCGTCAGCAGAATGATTGTCATGGATGATGCCTTTGTCGCCAGATCGCGCTTGAAAATTCATTCCACGCTTTCCCTTTGCTTTCAATGATGTAGAAGTTTCATCCACCGGCGACTCGCCAATGCCAACCGCGGCTTGGCAATCCACGCAAAGGAATGCGCTGGCGATTACGAGGGACTTGGATGCCATGACTACCTGCACAAATAGCAAAAACCGACTGGACACTGGAAATAGGAATGCAGAACGTCCACCCAGTTGGAGAAACAAAGAAATTTATGACAGATATCTATGCCGATCCCCACGCTCCCGATGAATGCTACCGACGATTTGCACGCTCTCGATGAATATTTCAAATGCTCTCGATATCGCGCCGAACGAAGAATGATGCTGAAAATGGTTATCGCTCCGTTTGAAGAAATCACTGCCACTCATAAAAGATGTTGCCATGTTTTCCATATGATCGCTAACACTATGAACAATCAAGCTGCATCCACTGACACCTTCAACAAACGAGCCTTGAATCAACTTGCAAAAAATACCAACAAGACAATGCGAACTGTCGCATAGGTCTTGTTGTCAACAATGTTGAAATTGCAGACTACGTGCATGGAGACTATTCAGCGTTGACAAGACAAATAAGTCGGAATCTATTTGGTTGAGGCACTTAGAGATGTACGCAGACGTTTTGGGGCCCTCTTTTAGCCCACAAACAGAGATCTCAGTTGAGATGCAAGGTACTTACCTTTTTGTGCTCCTGTACTGGCAATGCCCCTCCCCGCGCTTTATTAAGCTTGCTCATAGACTGCTCGTTCCTGTACAGAGAGTCAAAACTTGTCCTCTCTTACGACTCAAAACTTGTCCTCTCTTATTACTACTCCCAACACCGGTCCTGTGTAGTGACGCTTTCTTGTACTGACTCACCCGAGCCCGTGTCATCACCTTCATGACTTTTGCGTCACCGCTCTCCTGACATTTGCGTCACCACCCTCATGACGAAATGTCCGAGATCTTCTTCTCTCTAGGCTGCCACCCTCATGACGAATCGGAATTGTCCGAGATTTTCTTCTCCCTAGGCCATTTTTCCCACCGTTCCCGCCTTTCTATCCGCTCCCGTCTGGCTGGGCTGGTTTCGCCCTCTCTTTCTTTAGACTCTTCTTCTGTACATCTGAGGCGCCAAGTGAATACAGAGCCTTTCCAGACGTCTACTTTTGTGTTGTCGTCGTTGTTTTCAGTGTTGTCATGGTCGACATCATCGGGTTTACCGACTTCTGAACCTGTTGCGATCGCTTTCATTGACATCTTAGGTACATTCATTTGACGTATTTTTTGAGCCAAACGGGCTTCGGTATTCAGATTGTGAATCGCAATCCATAGTCGGCTGGGAGGTGGTTCGTCATCCAGACTTGCAGCATCATCATTGATATCCAGACTTGATCCAGACTTCTCTTCTGTACATCCCGTGATGTCGCTCTCTGCTGTGTCTGTGTCGAGTGTCTCTCTGTCCGCAGTGTCTGTGTCGAGTGTCTCTCTGTCCGCAGTGTCTGTGTCGAGAGTCTCTCTGGTAGAAGTGTCGTCTTTGGAGAGTATTGGAGCCTCCTTGCTACCATGAGACCTAGTACTACTCTTTGTGCTTGTCTGTGACTGTTTTTTTCGAAAAATGCTTCTTGGCAGATTCGCCGTGTGTTTCCAGAAACGCGAAAGGGGGCTCTTCGAACCCACCTTCTCCACTTTTGGCTCGCCATTATCCACTTTTGGCTCGCCTTTGGTAGCCGTCGTGGCTTTGCAATCCCCGAAACTCAGGGCTGCGATTACGAAGGACTTCCTCAACATGGATACTTGCGGTTACGGTACCGTTACAAATGGAGATTACCAATCGCTTCAGGATGTACTTTCTTGAAGACTTCGTAGTTTCACACTGTAAATTACAGATTCACTGGATGAATGGATGCAGCAATGCCGAAATGATATGAAGACGAGAGCAAATCTCTGATCGCCCCGATACAATGAGATGTGACAACCCCGATATAATGAGAGAACAATCGACCCTAACCGCCGCACCCGATGAAATACGCTTCCGATGAATCATGCTCCGGATGAATATCCCAAAATTATGCTCTCTACATCGCGCCGAAGGCAAAACTGTGTGTCTTTGATGGCCATCGCTCCGTCTAATGATATCGCTGCTCGATAATGCTTGTGTCAACCTCTGTAGTATTCGTGTTTGCGCCCAATGACATTCAATAGTCCGGAACACCAAATCATAAGCGACGAAACGAAAGTCGAAAAAGTGTTGTCACTCGAAAGGCGTGTGCGTAATACACTCGTACTACTCAAATAGATTGCGAGAGACATTTTATCATTTCAATAAACCAGTGAGCTTTTGGCTTCACAATGTCTGTAAATTTAGTGTAACCCACTGACACCAAGGGCTTTGAGATTTATTAGCCTGCTTACTTGCGGATCCATTAGGCTCAACCCTTTGGAGCGCTGTACTACGGTGCCAACGCACCGTCACAGATCCGATGAGGCTGATATAACGAGCTTCTTTTTGAAAAAATCTTTTTTCATTCCGAATCCAAACTGCTTCTTATTCTTTTTATTTTTGTTTCTGTTTCCCAAACGTGTTACAGACCCGATATTCACCGCTGTAAGCACTTGGAAATCGACAACATTGCTTGCTGAAACCACGGGAGCTGTTGCCTTTTTGCCCATCTTTTGGTTCGTTCCAAGCGTTTCGCCCTCTGGAGATAATTTTCTCCCGGCCGAAGCTTCGTCTTCTCGTCGTTGCAGATGTCCGACCACTTTTCGCCGTTCAGTTTACGATCTATATGCACCATAGAACTTTTATTCTCTTCTGGACAGACGTTTCCTTGTGCCAAGTTTTCCTGTTGCACATGGTTCATAGCAGCTAAACGCCTGTCTGCGTCCTGATTTCTCTCCGAAATTGCTGCCCATAAACGGCCAGCGCGTTCTTTGGAGAGTTTTTTTTGTGAGCTTTCACTCAGAGCTGTTTGATTTTTATTTTCAGAAAGATTGTTTGCTTGATTTTCATTTCCAGTTGGTTGATTTTCATTTTCCGACTTCGCTATACCAGCAATACTTGCCTGACCATGCGATTGACTACCAGCTGGACCCTTCAGAATTGTCATTCGTGTTGAGTCTGTATCTTCAAGCTTAGCGAACCCCGTGGTTGGAGAGGCCTGGATGTTTATGGCTCTGGAATTTTCCTTCTCATCAACCGTGTTTATGGCTCTAGAGTTTTCAACTGCTGAGTCAGCAAATGTAATTTCCACCTCCACCAGGAGGGTCGTTGTTGTCATGACAACTTTTGCCGCGAGACCTCGCATCTTCATTACTTTTTACTGATTGTAAACACAAAGCCTAGGCTAGCTGTAGACACCAACCAATAGTAGCCCACTTCGATCAATGTGAATCAAACTTGATCGTCTGGTGTTTGAAAGTTGTGGTTTGGGAGGAGAATCGAAGTATATGGTGATGGCAGATACTTGGTGTAACGACCGTCATCGCTCTCGTTAGTAACACTCTCGGAAAGACGATGAACGCTCTCGATATTATGTTCTCGATAATGCTGCTCGGTGCATGTGATGCTGCTCCGTCTAAGACTAATCGCTGCTCCGAAATGGAATTACAATTCTTTTTACTGCTCGCTTTTTGCACCCGAAAACAATATCCCCGAACATCAAATAACACAAAACGAAAAGTGAGAGAGCTTTCATAGTCATTCAATTTCAAGAGTCAAAAACGGCGTGTCCAAGTTACAACACACGGCGCATACTATAGCTTGAAGTTACGTTTTGTAAGAAAATAGTATGTGAGCTCTTTAACGAGCGTGGTGCTGAGTCTTGACAAAACAATTTGACCATCAGATTGCTCTTGAACTGCAGAACTTTGTCTGTATCCTAAAAATCTGAATCCTGATCATACTTATCACGAGACCGGACACTGAGGCTTACCCCACGAAAAAATTGTCCGCTTTGGAAAAACTTGCCTGATACCAAACTGGTTCTTAATACCTTCACTGTTACCTACCTTGGAATCCACGAAGTCGCAAACCGCAGCAACGCGGCGAATACTCCTGAGTCACTCTCTCGTTCCCACTCACCACTCTCTCGCCCCCATTCTGAGATTTCCGACTGGATAGGCCAAGACTGGCGTTGTTTGTCACCTGATATTTCACTCGACGGCCCTTCACTCGAGTTCGAGCGTGATGATCCGCCTTCATGGACCGGTGAAGCGCCATCCGATGAATGATCGTCGATAATCATACTTGGCAACCCCCGAAGGATCATTGCTGGGTTTTGACGAGTGTTCATTTTTGTCGGTGGACTAAAATTCGTTTCTTCTATCATAAATTTGTCTACCATCCAGTCGGGTATCCAGTCGAATACTGTCTCCAATGTGCTCAATATCCTGTCTCCAATGTGTCGGAGTGACTTTCCCATCCTTCTCTCCCCTTCTTCTTCTATTTCCTCTTCTGGTTTCCGAACTTCTTCCTCTTGTTTCGCCAGTGCTGGGGCATTTCGTTGTTGCCTGTGATGCATGGTTGCCAAGCGGTGTTCTGTCTCTGGAGTCCGCTTCTCTAATTCGGCCAAAAGCCTGTCCAGTCTTTCCTTCGATAGTTTGACTGGCGGTGGAGTTTCACTCTCGTTTTCAGCTGGTTCATTATGATTATCGGCTCCAGTTGCTTTTTCATCCGCTCCAGTTGGACCTGGATCACGATTGGTATCATCTCCTGTGTTTGGAATTGACTCAATTCGGGTTTTTGTAGATTCTTTGGGATCCTCACTGATTCTGATTTTTATTTTGATCTCAGACTCCCCCGAAATTCTGCTGCTTTCACGTCGTGACTGGAGACGTTGGACAAAAGGACTTGGAACTTTTTTCGGATGTTGCTTGGCAAAACGCCGGAATTTATTTTTCGGAGAACTCTCCGTCGACGATCTGGGACTTTTTCGACGCTCCGGCGATGTAGAGCTGGGACTTTTTCGACGACGGTCGTCAAAATAATGCGTGATGCTTTTCGGACTTTCCAAATTTTGAACCTTGGAATCCAAAAACGGTTTCACACTCAAAAACGGTTTGACATTTTTTTGAGAAGGGAAGACATCGGAATTATTATTACGAATGTCTACAGCATGACTTTCACGGGGGATACCCATAATATGATTTTCGTGCCTAATGTCTATTGCGAGATTTTCACGGGGAATGTCTACAACATGATGGGGGATACCCACAGCATGATTTTCATGCGGAATGTCAATGGCATGCCTTTCAAAATTTTCATATTTGCTATTTGCAGCTGAGAACTCGACCAGGAGGGTTGCTGCTATGAATGTTCTTGCTGTCAATGTCATCATACATGGCGCGATACTTCGCATTTTTTGTGCAATGAGTTTCATTTTCGCAGTAAGAAATCGACTCTGTGTGGTTGTAGTCTAGAGTCGACTAGTTTTCAAAATCTGGCAAATCCAGGTGATACTAAGAATGATTTGAGAATCGTTAAATAATGTCAACAATGAACAAGTATTCAAGTATGGGCAAATAATGTTTTGGTAAAATAGATTTCAAAAGACCGCAAGCCAAGCCGTAAACACGAACAGCTGGTTTCGATCGAGATTTTGCGCTGGAAATTGTGTCAGAGGAACAGGAAATTGCGTGAGAGGAACTGGAAATTGTATCAGAGGAAATTGTGAGGAGAATGCTGAGATTGCTGATGACTGCTGCTCCGTGATATCAGTATGATTAGAATTGCTCCGAAATGATTTCACTTTGAAATTTGAACTTCAAATTTGAAGAAACCACATACTTATGATATGGATGATACAATGCTGCTGCCGACGTCACTGACATGGAACTCGAAAACAATACTGGTAACTAACAATACACCATGCTACTCATTTCGTTGCGAGATCTGTTCATTATCGCTACAACGACAAACTTCCTTCTCTGGATTCATATACCAAGACATCACTTCTACTCAATTTCTAAATTTTTGCTCGAAGCCCTCACGTCATACATGATTGTCACAAAATTTTTGCCAAAAATGACGACTGAAAAAACAAAAGTTACAACGATGACACAAGGGTCATACTTATACAAATTGAATTCTGGCATTTTCTGAGACTCGTGATGCATGATGACTGAATATCAATGACATTTCAAGAAACAATTGAATTGGATTATCCTTGTAACAGTAAAAAAATGGGCCTACAGAGAAGGCCAAACACGACTTGAGATAATTTGTCTGATACGAAAGTGGATTGACACAGATACTCGTTGAAACTTTCCTTTGCAATAATGCTCGTTGAAAACTGATTAAAATCAACACTCGTTAAAAACTGATGGCGGAGCGAGTCCTAAAATCAATGGCTCTGTGGCCTATGAAGAAGAGAAACAAAAGTTAGATTTAGACTTTAGTATACTAAACGCGAAATTTAAACCAGGGGCATACTTGCCCCTCAAACTGTACCAAAATTTTTATCAAGCTTCTTTGAAACGTCAGGTCAAAAGATTCAAAAGTTCAAAAGTGCACTATAAGATCACGATTTACAGATTTTTGTCGCCAGATCAGAGTAACGTGAGTTCAGGAGAGTTCGTTTTACTATCACTCATGCCAGCCGTGGTTTTGCCAGCCACAATATTAGCAGCAGATATCAAATCCCATCTGGATATCGATCCTTTTGTGAAAGGCTTCTCCCTAAGGATAGAGCTGATTGATCCTTTCGAGCTGCTAGCCTTCAAGCTGCTTAATTCTTTCGAGCTGCTTGATGAAGTCTTCGACTCTATCTGACTTCGAATGTCCGAACATCCCTTCGACATAGCTTTCGCCACAGCAATCGACGCTTTCATCATTTTTTCCAGAGTCACAGAGTTTGATCCCTTCAATTCCTTCACCCAAGTTTCAGTTTTGCGTGTGAGAGGGTCTTCTATTTCTTCATCTGAGTCCGAGTCTGAGGAATCTGGGGAATCGGAATCTGAAGGCTCGAGTAATGACGTACCTTTCGGGACTTTCTTTCTTTGCTTGCTATAGATTTTTCTGGATTTCCAGTAATAATTCGAATACATTTCCAGCAGTTTTCCCCTTTGCAGTTTTCCACCTTGGAGTTTTCCACTTTTTGTTTTTCCGTTGACTTTATCTTTCTTTTCATCGAAGTAACAGTTCATCTTTGCATCAAAAGAAGTGAGAGTCCTGGCATTGTCATGATTTCTTGCGCCACAAGTGACAGTCCCATTAGGACCTGGTCCAGGTCCTGGATTTCCTCCACCAGGTCTTCTTCCAAAATTTCCACAAACATCACCCTCCATGTTTGCGCCCTTGTTACCGCCCTTCTCACGATAGTCATTACACTCACAGAATTCACTACACAGAATTTGTAGAAATCTCCGAAAATTTTTGCACGGCCCCCTCATACCAGGGGGATGATACTTGAAGTCGTACCGTGTTGATTCCTCCTGACACGCGCTTTCCTCGTGACACACATGAAAACACGGATTATATTTGTATTTCTCATACCGTGCCATTCGTTTTCTCCGTTCTTTTTCATTCTCGCCAGTTTTTCTTTTTTCCGTACTCTTCTGCGCAAACATGAACCCACCACTCTTTTTTGGTTTTCCAAGGTTGTGAGCGGTTGGTTTTCTTTTTCAGAAGTCCTGTGCCCGTACTGAAAGCATCCGCCAAATCCACCCTCTCCCGTTCTGACAGCATCCAAATGGGAATGCAGTTCTGCAAACATTTTTGCAACCCGTTGAGCCAACAGGGTGTTCCCTCATCCGAGTTTCCTGGAGAAAAAGTTCCAAGTTCAGCGGATTGCCACAAGCATGCATAATCATAATCTCGCTGAGATTGTGATCGGCCGTCGAAAGAGAACCGTCTTGGTGATCGAGGAGATGACTCGCGAAGCGACAACTCTTTGTCTTCAGGTTCGATGTCGGAGTGAGTACAACGATTAGTATTATTGGTCATCAATTCAATTCTGGAGAAGTTAGTTGCGATTTTGCGCATCGTTTCACATTCGGCTTCGAGTGTGGCATACCTGGTTTTAGTTCGCCTTTTGATCTCAATCCACAAATTCTGTGTTCTGACTTGTCTCGCGATTTCTTCTGGTTGTTTGTTTTTGACTGGTGTGCTGAAAATTTCGAACTCTTCTGATTTTTTGCTCGTTGTGACAGTGCGACTCTGTGGTTTCTGTGTGAGCCATCTCCTGTTGTGTGCGGCGGTTTCTTCAACTGCATCGTGTCGTTTGATATAGTAGTCCTGCCCTTCTGCATGCTCCGTCTTTTGTGCGTCTTGCTCGCAAACGAGTCCTGAACTTCGGGAACTGTGAAGCCTTGGCCTGAGCGTCAACACGCGTTCTTCGCCCCCGGGAGTGGCCTTTTCAACCTCGCAAGAGACTCTGTGCTTACTAGGGAAGGAAAAGCTACCCCTGCTTGTCACAGCAGCGCTGACTTCGCTCAAGGACGTGGATATTTCGGCACCACACATTGAGTTGTCTTTTTCACTTCGCATTTCTCTCATTGCCGAGAAACCAATGTCTAGTATGCTATCTGAGTTCGTGCTGCTAGAACTGTCTGTATTTGTTGTCGTGAAAAAACTGCTACCACTGTCTGTATTCGTTTGTGCAACTGCATTTTCTTCATTTAGCAGCGCAGTCTTTTCAAATTCTGCCTGAGTCCTTGTTTTCTCCCTCTGATACTGATACTGACACTGTGTTTTCTCCCTCTGACGTTTCGACTCTTCTATCTGTTGAAGTATTTCTTCCTTTGCTTTTTTCGCTCGTAACAGTGCTGCCGACGGTGAGAAATGTGGCTTTTCGTAATAATTTTCCCGTCGTTCCAGTAGCGGCGGCGACGAGTTCGGCGAGTTGTTCTTGCTACTGAAGCCCGGTTTCCTTGGTAGTTTTTTTGGTGACATTCTCGAAGACAATGAGGGAAACGTTGTCATTGTAGGGCTTTTTCTTTCTTCTTTCTCCCTTTGTTGTTCAAATCTCGTTGCAATTTCAGAGACCCTGATACTCTTCACGATATGACTATCCGCTGTAAAAATTTGGACCTTGGAGTGTTCTGTTTTTGTTTCTGATTTTTGTTCTGGACCTGGTAAAATACCATTCGGAGTTATGTTTGTCCGAAATAAACCCCTCCGCTTTGCTATCGCCGTTTTCAATTTTGGATTCAGAAGGAGAAAAAAGCTCGTGGCTTTCAAAAGTATTAGTGACGACTTGCGCATTATCGTTGTCATTCTCCAACACCCGGTAGTTGAAACCATTGATGACAATCGGACTCGGATGATTGGGACCAAGATGATTCGATGATGATCGGACTAAAAT
>Ga0099797_100149_pt1 | contig 43950 bp, 35 predicted proteins | sample Uncmet_Sort48C_1_FD_89871 | JGI IMG/M metagenome (GOLD analysis project Ga0099797, IMG submission 89871) | Marine eukaryotic communities from CALCOFI LINE 67, Pacific Ocean - C012_Sort48C_1 | ecosystem: Environmental > Aquatic > Marine > Oceanic | place: Pacific Ocean: Monterey Bay | collected...
TTTCGAGTTAACAATACATGTCCCTTATGCAAAGATACAGGCATTAATTCTGTATCACTGTTTTCAAACGCTAGAGACATGAATTTTTATTTTAAACGGGCAATGACATGGTCAAGAAGGAAAGATGCCCCTGCAGATTTGAAAAATGATGCACAAAAGGTCAAGCATCTGAAGAGTAAGCTCAAAGTACATCACAAGCAATTAAGCAATTTACAATCCTCAAACGGCCAATACAAGATAATCAATAAGGAGATACGCAAGTTTAGTTCACTAATCCACCAAACTGAGTATAGACTTTACACAATGAAACGCATCCTTGCAAATTATGTGAAAAGTGTTTTGATCATTCCAATCAAGCGTACAATCAATTGAATAAATCAAGAACAATAAGTGAGAGTGCGCAACTGTTTTTAACCCAAATTTTGCATATGTTGTTGTACATCACATGCACATTCATATACCCAATTGTAAGTTCTGCAGTTTTGAAATGGCACAATTGACACAAAGACACATCATATTCCAAACTGTAAGTTCTTTTGTGTTGACACTTGCATAACATAAATCACATTCATCGTCCATGGTTTAAATTTTAAATTGCAGAACATTTTATGCTTTTATATGTTCACCAATTCAGCCAAAAAGCAGAAAAGAAAAAAGCTTGCATCCATCCATAAAATTCAAAACTCAGTTCTCGAAAGGCAAATCATGTCTCAAAAGATCAGCAAGAAGGAAGGTCGAATGGAGATGGAGCGAGGTAGATTCACGCAGAGTGCTTTTTTTGTTCGCATGGATGACAATTTCAATTGGATAGCTAGGATACCATCCACTATGCTGGGTGATGCACAAACACATTTTACTGAAAAAAAAATTGACGGGATCGATCTACATATACAACTTTCTGAAGAATTTCCATTCAAACCACCCCAAGTTCGAATACTGCAACCAAAGCTTGTATGCCCCATTGTATTTAGCGGAGCACTTTGTCTCGAAGTCCTGTCTGTGTTTGGATGGAGTCCAAGTATGTCCATCGACATGCTTTTGCATCACATAATCGATCAGTTGGTGATTCAAAAGCCAGACGTTAAGATCGGGTTGTACACAGAAATTGAGGCAGCCAATGGTAGACGATACATTGACAGGGTGCACAAGAAGGGATATTGAAGTACACCTCAAAGTGTCTGGTATTAAATTTTGGCAGCTAAAGTGTGTAGAATGTTATGCTCTCAGTTTTGCTCTTGCAAGCATGTCGGCAGAAACAAACTCACTACATGATGGAACAAATCTTACATCCGGAAAAGCAAAGAGATGAAGCTTGTACAAAACACTGTCAGAGACTTGATCCCTTTTTGGGCATTTTTTTATGCTTGCTTTGTAACACTTTCGCAGTATCATGTTGCAAAACTGGACAAGTGTTTTTTCGTTTTCGATTGTCACAGTGGATTTCAGTTCCAAAGCTTGCGATATACTGGCAACATTGCAATGTAAAGATTTATGGGCGTAATCATAATTAATTGATCGTTTGCTCTTGTCAAATATGTGCTCAAAACCTATGTCATGTAACATTTGATGACATAGTGCAAGCTTAATTCCATTTGTAAATTTTTGCATGTGATCAATCGCGTACATTATACCACTTGATGTTAAGTTTGCACCTTCATGATGCATTACCTCAGTTATACGATTTTGAATAGACTGGGACGTGAGTTTGTTGTCTTTTGGAACTGTGAGGCACAGACGAAAATATGCATCTCTTGATGATGAAGGTTCACATTGTTTCAAGAATTTACGTGTGATTTCACTTGCAGGAATGGCATAGAACTTTGCCAAGATTGATTTTTGTAACACAGAATCAACTTGCTTTTCTGCTGTTCTAAGCTGAACTTCACATTGTATTGCATGTTTGTCAGCAATTTTGGAACTGTTTTCTAAATGCTGAAGCTCGACAATTTTTGAATCAAGACTTTCTCGAAGACTTGGGTTTTCGTGTACCCTGTTTCGTAAAACGTCAATCTCTGCCTCTGCAACTGATTTACATGTTTGTGCATGAGAAGCATCATTGGATGCATTTTCAAGTGCCTGTCTTTTCTCTTTTATGTTTTCAGTAAATTCTTGTGGATCAACATCGCATTCAGCATTTAAAATACTTTCGTAAAACTCAGCTTTTTGGTTTTTTAGTTCTGTACGTGCACATTTCAACATAGACCGTGCCTCTTCGTTGATATTGTCAGCCCATGTGTGTCGAAGTGACGATATGATGTATCCTTTCTGAAGTGCCTGACGCATAAAAATCTTTCGATAATGACGCTCACCATTGAACGACTCGAGAATGTTATGGACAGTGCCAATAAAAAATGGTGTATCAGCGTAAACTCTTGACCAATCTTTCGCAAATCCTGTAATCACTGCACCAACATCATTCATTAAGCGTGAATCAAGAGCAACTCTGATTGATGTGGTTACATGCCTAACCATGTCATCGTATGTCCACTCATCCAAGTCTGTGTTCAGTGTTGTGTTGTCAAAGGTAATGTAAATTTCTTTTGATATGAGTGTACGAATCCGTGCAAGCATCTGATGCAGTGCCCCTGGGGTTGGTCCATGTGATGTTGCATACACGAATAAGCGCTGAAAGTGTAAAATATCGATTGATATACCTGCCTGCAATGTTGCTGAGTACATGAATACATCCACTTCTGATAGCTGACTATGAAACTCCCGTTTTTGTTCGGAAGTGCTTTCAGACCAAATCAAAAGTACTTTTTTACTTGGCCATTGCAACATGATGAGCTTTTGAAGGGCAACAAGCCATTTTGCATTTGTGCTTGTAATTGCAATTGCTTGATTGCTATTGATTGATTCAAACATTTCATTTATCCATGATATCATGTTTGTTTCTTTCATTTGTAAGTTACTTCGTGTTTGATATTCGTTTGTGATGGAAACCCAGTCGTGTGGCCGTATGGAACGTAACACCTGCCGTGCTCTTTCATCAATTGCAGCATCCAAAGCAAATACATGCTTTGTATCACGAATTAGCTTTTCGAGAACCAGCCAGCACATGCGTTTCTTTGTTGCACATACACCATTGAACTGTGCCAAGATTGATTCCACTTCATCAAGAATTAGAAAGTCATAGGAAACGTCATAGATTCTGTGAAGGCTATTCACCTGGCATATCAATTTTGATTGTTGTAACGTGCCCTGTACATTCGAGTACAGGATGAATTGCATTTGTGATGCGTTGAGGTAATTCAGCATGTAATGACCAAGCTCACATCTAAAACAGACAATAAGTGTACGTGCATCAGGATTCTTTTCAAGTAACTCACGCACACGATATGTTTTTCCTGTTGACATTTCTGACTTTATTACTTGTAATCCCCCAACAAGTGGAAGGTCAAATGCACGACAATAGCGCTCATTATAGACAACACTGCGTACTGAACTCGTTGTATATTGTATTGGTTGCACTGCGGGTATTGTGTCACCAGTTCCTAGTATACGTTGTAGTTGATCGCATTTTGGTGAAAGACATTTGTATATCAACACATTATCAGGTCCAACATAAACAAAGAAGTTATTACGGCTATGTGTACATCCTGACCCCGATAAGCATTTTCTTGTGTCTCTTGTTTTGAAATAGAAACTGCAGACAGGTGTTGATTTCATGCTATAAAAGACACTCGTTTCATCACCATGCTGTCGTATTAGTTGTGTCACATTTTCGGGTGTAATGTTAGCTGGAACATGTGAAACTGATGGTGGTGTACATGCCACTGTCGGACGTAAATTTAATTCATGTATAAACACCTCATCGGTATGCAGTAAATAGTCGTCAAATACAAAATCGGATAATGGTAGGTTGTTCAGGTTAACTGGTCGTAATGTGTTATTTTTTTTTAGTTTGCTAGATAAAGGACATCGGAACAAACAGTTTCGTGTGTAAGGTGCAGGGTCAACAAGGGAACTGCCACATACACGTACATGCTCCCTAAATATTTTGCGGGTTGATTCATTTTGAAAGCATATGTGAGGAAGAATCAAATGAAAACTCAATTTTTCTTCCGTGCATGCAGAAAGAATTTTGAACTCTTTTTTCTTCACATATATGCCAAAAGAATTCATGAACCCTTTCAGTGTCTTCAAGGTTTCTCTCAAGATTTGACATTCGTCATCGTTATCTGATCGTTTCTTGTCTACATCGAAATATACACGTATCTTTTCATTACGACATACTTCATACACATTTAACAATTCTTTACAATTTTTTTGTAGGTCAGCCAGTGTATTTAAACCTGCATACCTTTTCACGACTTCATTTGTTCCCATGCTCATAACATCCTGCGCAAGTACAAATGCATACGACTCTGTTGTATGAAGCCTGTATGTCCATGAAAGAGGCATTCCCAAACGTAACAATGCAAATACATTTTTTTACAAAAACAAAAATCATTGCACTTTACTCATGTTGCTTTGCACGTTGCCTCTTTTTGAGCACTCTTGAATTAAGGTCCAATGTTATTCAGTGATTCCGACACTCGCTTAGACCATCCCCTTGGATCAACTATAATGTGACCTGTTGTAACGTCGACCAAATCTGGCATATCTTCATTCTCCGAAATCCCCCCATTTTGCACCATTTGCAGCACACTTGCAAACTTATGCCTCTGCTCAGTGATGTGCATCTGGAGCACATAATCATTTATTAATGCATGCACATGCCAAGGCAACTTGCGCATTTGGTCTGTATTTTGTAGGTCTCTTTCTACTCACCAAGAAAAAAATAAATTTCCATATACAATGTCAACAATGGGCAAATACACTTTTTTGATTCACCATTCACGACCAGCATACCCAGTATATGGATCTCCATTCCATGCCTCTTCTTTTTGCATTAGCTTCGCATGCCGCCGTTCATAAGGTCCTGCAAGCATCTGCCACTTTATGTTATACATACTGTACACTTTATTATAAGTAACAAGCACCAGATGACCATATTTGGATGTACCAACAAGTTTGATATCTTGCAATACCCCCTCCTCTACTTCAATAGAGGGTATTGCATATTTCGTACCTCTATTATTCAATAGGGGGTCACGTCGAACATATTCTTTCAATTTCTCCCTAACTACTGCATATCCAATGCGAATACTACGATGCAAGTTTATCATAGAAGTGGTAGATGCTCGTAAATCAACAAATTCTCGTAATTGCGCCAATGTTTCGTCAGACACAAGCTCAATATGAAAGTAACCGATATGAAAGCAAATCTCAAACTTCATTTTGGAATTATCACTTCCAAAAACACGTACTTTACTCGTTGGTATTTTGAGTCTTTCTGCCATGTCTTGGCTCATTTTGTTGTTCAACTTCACCATAGAGTCAAATGTGTCTCCACCATAATGGTCATTTAACTTGGCCACAAAAGCTTCCGTATTTCGTGGTCGGTGGATTATGACTTCATGAATTTTTGGTTCAAATGTGCTCATTTATTAATTTATTCTGATTTATATTTTTGTTTTCAAATGAATAATGCTGGGGATGTGTACTTGTGCTTATAAAGCGAGTGTGCGTTTGATCCATCAAAAAACATCTGACATATGGGTAGAAAGATGCAGAATGAAACAATTGCTGTATATTTTGACGGGGACAATACAAGTTACTTACACGTAAAATGTGTACTTGATGAAATTCGGAGTTATGGACGTATAATCATAGCACAAGTATATGGTGATTGGTCCCATGAAAATATGAAAAATTGGCTAAAAACAGCATCAACATATGGTGTCACTCCTATTCAATGTGACAGGCTTAGTGGAAAGAATTCGTCTGACATAAAGCTTTGTGTGGATATCATGAAAGATCTGCACACACTTGAAATTATCTCATTGTTTTACATTGTGACAACAGATAGTGACTATAGGCATGTGGTTTGTGAAATCAAACAAAAAAACAAGTTGGTTCATTGCATTGGCAATGAAAATGCCAACATAGCACTTAGATCAATTTGTGATAAGTACACACATATAGCAATATTGCACACTAAAAGAACACTATATACAAAAGATGATACTGACCTCATATTAATGTATCGAAACGAAATCAACAATTTACTTATTGACAAAGATGATATCAATTTGTCGTTAGTGAGGGATAAATTGTCCGCAAAGCACAATTTCGATTTACGAGAGTGGGGCTTCAGTAGTATGAAAGGTTTCATGACTTTGTTTTCGGATCTTGTCAGGGTTTTCACAAACAGTCATGGTACAAGAGTTTCTTTATTATGAATCATCCTCTTTGCTGCTGATTTCTTTTGCTTGCTCATCTGCAATGCTCATGTCATCCCATAACTCAAGACAGAGGACAAACATTTTGGCATTGCTTTTTATGACGTCTGGGGTGTCTGTGATTTGTGTATCAATGAAACCCTGGAACTCGATGAGCACTTGTTTCCAGACCGGGAAAGTATCGTCCTCGTCGATGTTGCAGAGGTACATGCACGCATGTATTGCTGAAAATGCGAGAACGGAACGCCGCGTTGAAAGCCACCATGATGCAAATTGGCGTTGTGTCTGGGCCATGATTATCATTCGTTCACAGGAGGTGACGATGACCGACCTCAAATCTGAGCGGTGGTGTGGAATGGCCTCACATATGCCTTGTACGATTTCTCCTACACTCACGCAAACGATGTCCCAGCCAACCAAATAGAGCACGTGCTTTTCCATATCGTGTAAATCCTTTGTTGTGTGCATAAGACTGCAATGCATGAGTGAGCGTGGGTCCATGACTTCAACATGTTGCAGCTTGAAGATCACGTACACACAGGCAAGGCCCATTAAGCCTATAAGTCGATCTGTGAAGGTAAGACAGCGGTCGGCTAGAGTGATTATCTTTTCACAGTCATGCGGGTGAGCATGGAAGCTATTGCTCACTTTGACTAGAAACTGCATGAGCACCTCGCGCTTTTCAAAGCTCACGATCGTACTACCACTAGCAGGTTGGTTTTCCATCTCGCGATCAATAAGCGATGTGAGCACATCTCCAGCATGTACGGTATGTAGCGAAGTATCGTCATGCTGCTGAGTCTGGTCGTATTGGTGCGCTGAGGTCATCATAGCGGCGTTAGGAAGGGCGGAAGTCACCGGGTTTTAATACCTCAGGACTTTGTCCACAGTCTCCATTTTAACTAATAGTAGGTGCTATTTGGGGAAATATCTCGTCTATTTCTGTGAATTGCAGCGGGTATTTAAAGCGAGAATCTTCGCAAAGTTAGGTCTCATGTCCCCTCTCAACGTCGTCATGGTGAATCCGCTAAACGCCGTTGCGGCTGGTGTCGACGATGACGCAGATTGCGTCATATCTGAAGAGCGATGCGAATTGAAGGTGCTCACGCTATTTTTCTTTAGCGGACCTACGCCAAGCCATCTGTGTGCTCTGTGGAATGTCATCCAGACGGAATTGCGAGATCGCATCGTCGCGGAGAACTCTGGTACCTTACGCGAATGCGTGTTCAAGCTATTAAAGGAACGACGACCGCACCTCAATGATCTTCGCGACATCTGCTGTGAACTCAGAAAACAAAAGACAACGCCAACACCCGTACTCATCGCTGCACACGAGCTTTTGCGCGATCGTATATGCCTCGAGCTCTGTCAATCTCCAATGCAGTTGTTCAAACTAGTGGCTCTTCTTCAAGATCAAATACAATACATACACGGGAACCGTTTGGCGTTCACGGAAACGGATTCATCCACACGAGAGGACTACACGAGGGGCCAGGTGCTAGTGGAAGAGTATCTTGCACAGGGTTACATTAACACGGAGAAGCACGTGCTTGTCAAAAAGCTTGTGGGAGCTACATCGCCAAACGCCATGAACAAACCTCTCAGTGATGTCATCCTTGGTTTGCTTCGGCATGCATCCTGGTCAGATCTGCAGATTATGCGAGCACGTCTTTTCGAGATTCGTGCACCACTCTGCTACAGACTGGCTGCCTCGTTTGCTCTCCGAGACGCTGTGATAGCACTATTTCCAAATGTTTCGGTGACCATGCTTGTGGAACTGAAAAAAGAACTCCACTGCTGCATTGAGTTGCTCACCCAGAAGAAGTCAAAAAAACCAGAACCTTTGCACAAACCGAATCCGACAGCAGACGATTGCATCGCCAACACCTTGACCAAGAAAAATGAACTTTTGCACAAACCAACAAATCTCCCATCAGATGGATGCAATGCCAAGACCAAGAGGCAAAAAATTGAAAAAAATTGAATAAACAACTGTTTGTGTTCAGAACAAATGATGCATATGTTTTTCAAAAAGAGGCATGTATGCGTTCCAAATAGTTTCAAATGCATTTTGCTCTCCTTCATCAATGGTTAGAAAGAGTCTCATATGTACCCCAGATAACTCGTCATCTCTTGGTCCTCTATGGAGGTTTTGTTGTTGCTGAATTTTTTTTCTACCCAAATCAAGAATATGCACTTCTTCCGACTTAGGTTGTACACACAATTTGTCGAGTCTATTTATCTCTTCCACATTTTGTAGCCTGCCACTCTCATGCATTCCGTCAACATGAAGATTCAGTTCTGGTAAGGTTGTTTGAACTTTTGCAAGATTGCATATTTTTGTGAAACAGTGTTTGGTTTGTGGTACGCAAACTGTATAAAGCATGGAAAGGTACTTATTGTCATCAAAATGCCAAAATGCATTTGGTGATCTCACAGGATTGGATGTATTGTCTGTCATGCTTATTCCAAGAGCAGCCTTCTTATAAGGCACCAATGGTGTAAATGGTGTAGATGCTTCAACAAAATTCAACACACCAAAACCGCTTCTATGTTCTTCTGTAAGAATATCTCGATGAATGTCAGCAACATCAAGTAGGGACTTCAGTGTTACAACACTCAGAGGTACTGACCCAATTATTTCACATATACCAGATGAAGTACATGACTGTTTTTGTTTCTGTTTACAAAAAAGAATGATCAGTACTTTAAAAGTGTGCAATTGCATGGACTGACCCTGCCCAGGGTCAACGAATCCTTTTTGGTGCCAATCAACCTTAGCATACATATCATTTAGTATACCAGCAATCTCTGCATCGGAATGCATGTCATTTTTTCCTCCAAATTGTAATGTTGGCCCTGAGTTCAAAAGTTGCTGGGCTCGCTCTAAGTGCCGCCTTGCTTTTTGCATATATTGTACAACACACATTTTTTTGATTATTTTAGTTTCAAAAAATATTGTTTTGTATGGTAATATATATGCAACGTGCACTTCAACATCTGGATCGTGCGCAAGAAATAATTGAAAAAGAACGTTCGAGAAGGTTTGGAGTACTTGTCTTCAAAACCATTTCTGATGATTCAACAAAAGGCTTACCTTTTGATGTGCGTCAAATAACACTTAGAATTGGTAAACTTAACAAAGATGGCACACCGAGAAAAGAAAGAATAACTCCCATGAACACCGTCTGGTTTAAACGATCGGTTCAGAGAGACCTTTCAGCAATTGGTTATAGCAATCTCAATTTACATTTTTTTTCAGTTCAGCAAACAAATGAAAGCCAAACAACATTAACAATCGATTTTTGGGTACATCACCTAGAAGACAATCAAATCAGTGCTGCACATGAAAATAAACATGAGGAACTTCAAAGAATGCTGTCATTGTTGAAAAACCCAAGTGACTCTGCAAGAGTAAGAATTGCACAGATTGTGCAGAGATCCCTTGAAAAATCCTCAAAATTTCTTAACATGCTGAAAATTAACAGTACACAGGTACGATTGTATGTTGAAAACACACGCAACATGGTTCACTCAACACACGTACACGAGAGGTTAAGACTACTTAACAAGGCAGCTTTGAATGATCCCTCTGACCAGGAACTTAAGGATGTAATGGAAGAATTAAATGTGAGTCAGAGGTTAGATGATGACCCCTTAGATGGAGCAATGAACGCACTAAAAAATTGGTAATTGTAGTACTTTATTTCAAGACAAATAATATGTTGGATCAATTTAATCAATAGTGATGTATCATACTTCGAAATGGTTCATTCCAAGTCAGGATGTCCCTCATTGATGCACATCCCCTAATTGTTGTAATATTCACTTGAAGCTCATCCTTCATGGTATCCTGAATTTGAGGAGGAAGTTTTCTGAATCTTTCGAACGCATAATTGATTTGCCTGTTTGTCACTACTTCTCTAATGAAAAAGTTCTTGAAGTAAAGGTATTCTTTTGACAATTGAACTTTTGCCTTTGGAATGACTTCATGTAACACCTTTGACGAGATTCTTAGTGTCTGCCTAATCTCAGCTGTTTTGAGGTACTTCACCACACACTCTATTGCAAGACGAGGAAGTTTGTCAAAAAAATTGACAAACGGTGTGCAGTTCTGATGAACATGACAAAACAATGTTTTGGTCTCATTCTTGCAGAAGCGTGTTTTCAACCATGCACGGCATCTCATGTTCGGTGACAATTGAACTAACAATTTCATGGAAAAAATCTTTTGATTCGTTACAAATATTCAAATGTTCAAGCAAGACATTCAATAATGGCCCGTATGCAGTAACAATCCTCTTTTTGATTTGTTGTGGGAATTGCTGAAAACACTCAAACATGATATATGCATCTGCAAATGTATCAGTGTATCCCAGCTGATTATAGGTAAGAAATTGACCGTCTACGTAATGCACATCACACAGTAATTGAATTTTCGAAACAAACTCTTGGTATAATGCGCATTTGAAGTAATCAGCCTGTGACAATTGACACGTGTATTTACAACAATTTCGAAACGCAAAGTACGACTCATAATCTCCAGTCAAATATAAACACACATTCTCCATGGTTTCGATTGGCAGATTGTACAGGCCCATAACAGTCAACAACAAAATTTTTCAATCAAGTAATTTATTATATTTGTGTGCGTGTTCTTGTAATTTCAGCACTTGCACTACGTAAGGCGGTATATTGACCTTCACAAGTTGGAGCATATGCAGTGCATTCAGATGTACGCAGTCCCATTTCAGATCCTGATTGAAACACGTCCTGAGCACCCATGAAGATGAATTTCCAACCCTTGTCACGCTTGGCAGCTATTGATTGTTGAAGGTGTGTTGCCTTGCATCGACTTGAGTTTTCTTGACCATCAGTGAATACAACTATGATAGGTTTTGTACTGCCTGTCTCTTCATGTGTTTCTTCGAACACTTGTGCATTTTGTATCAGATGATCCATGGCATCATGAAGTGCTGTCATACCACGTGGTACGAAATACCCACAATCAAAATTAGGCGCATTAATTAATGGCCCATCGTAGACTGTTTCCACAACTGTGTCAAATTGTGCAATATGTAAATGAGCATTGCCAATGGCACATTGCTCTTTTACAAACATATTGAGACCTGATCTAACTTCACTTACCATACTCCACATAGATCCTGATCGATCAACAGCAACGCCAATGTACCCCATGGGTGGTGAAACAATTTTCACCATTTCAAATTCAAAGTCCATTTTTATTTTGATTTGTGCTGCTTCATTTAAATAGAGAAATTTTTGAAAGTGTGCAAAATGCGCAGAAATCAAGAGCTTGAATTGTTACAGCTCAAGATCAAGGATCTGATGATCAAAATGAAGACCACCAAGAAGGACACACCAGAATTTTGTAATATCAAACGGAAATTGTACCTTACGAAAAGGGCACATATTTTCTTTCAGCAGTGATAGGCGTTAAACAATGTGAAAAAAATACCTTCATATGCATGGAATGCTTTGCAGATGGAAGTTCATTGTTCTCTCGTGCTACTTGCAGTGTGCACAGTCATATGAACACTACTTACTAACACACATGTTGTTGTTCAACCTATCTTATCTTCCAATTTATCACATACGCAAGTCTAAAAAAATAGATAAATGTGCAATTTGTCTTTCCAGTGATAAAGGCACAATAGCACAGTTGCGTTGCAAGCACCTCTTTCATGAAAACTGTCTCAAAGAATGGCTTAAGGTTTCATCATCCTGTCCATTATGCCGCATTCCTTTAAACTAGTTTATCATAAAATTTAATTCACAAAAAAATATGTACAAACATGAAATGATAAGCACAATTATTGCCATTCTTATTATTATTATTTTCATTGTTATGTTTTTCACATGGCCAGCTATGTTTGCAGTTGACATCATGACTACCAAAAACCCATGCTATGTTGCAGTGATATATAACGACAAGTGTAAGCATAGCAGGTCTGCACGAGAAAAATTGAGTAACCTTCCATGGTTGTCTTGGATTAACGTGAAACACATACCAACTATTGGTGTTCCAACATGTGATGGTAAATTCACACAAGAACTGTTTTCCTCTGGAAAAAGAATTACAGCTGGATCTCAAGCATCAGTTTTACAGGCAAATTATATATCGTTTCTCAAAAAAAAGTTTGATTTTCGAGGCATGACTCCTCACTTCTGCCAAGTCAAAGATGGTCAAATAGTAGCGTCATGCACTGGGTTTCCATGCAGTTGGTACTCATAGGTCACTCAGTTGGGGTATTGGTATGGTTCCTTGGGGTACTGGCATTCGAAAGAGAATCTTCTAAAACTGTGAGCATGTAACATACAACACACACTTCAATGCGTCCTGAATCTGTTTCATGAATCATCCAAGTGTCAACATTTTCACACATACACTCAACCATTTTTGAACTCAATTTTTGCGCAATTACGTAAATATGTTACAAACTTTTATGAAAAGGCATCTTTAATGAGAATTGAAACATTATGCATTGAGGGGAATGCACTGAGTACAGTACATAGTGTTGGTGCTCTACAGTACCTTCTCGAAGCAGGCCATCTCTGTGAATTGAAAACAATTTACTGCTTTTCTTTCGGTGCTTTGGTTGCAACTGTCTTTGCTGTGCACAATAATTTCAAGCAAATTCTTCTCGAAATTCAAAAGCCCCACATTGCACAGGCATGTAAATTCATGCACAATTGCATTGGACTTGCAATTCTATGCCCTTTCATGCGAAAATACATGAATCAATCACTCAGTACAATTGTACAAACACTTCTACCCGAAGGTGTGTCCACATTGGGAGATCTGCAAAATTTGAGCGGAAAACGTATTCGAATATTAGTTGGCAAAAGCCATTCATGTGTTACCCAGGTTTTTGACTCCACTCGCCATCCTGACACTGCCCTTGTCGATCTTTTGGTTGCCACATGTGCAATTCCGTTTATATTCAATCCTGTTATGATTGAGGGCAATTCTTTCATGGATGGCATTCTTTATTCAGGGTTTCCTCACATCACAATAAAGAACCCACGACACTGTCTTTTGATTGGATGTCAAAGTCAGTCTCAGCTTCACTATGGAATAAATGTGTTTCAGCAGCTTTGGAATCAGCTCTTATCTGTTCAAACAGAACGGATGCTGGCTCGTTCCAAGTCCATAATGTACTTCCGTATGCCATGCATGGCAGGTGTTTCCATTTATGCAAAAGCTCGTATACTTGAACGTATGTACCTTCTTGGAGCACTTCTTGCTTCATGTGAAGTGCATATTCACATGAACCCTATTTTGCCATGTGCTCGAATGGCATGCTGTAAGGTGTCAGCTGCAACAATTGCTCTGGAACACCCTTGCACACAGGAGCAACAATTGTTTGCTGATCGTGCTGCATTATGCAACATTAATGTTCTGACAGGTATGTACACAAATGGAATTGCAACGTGCACATGTGGCTCATCACTGCTAAACTGGCAACAATAATGTGAACTATGTTACTATGCATGTAGTAGATGCATCGTCTTCACTTGACTGTTCAACATTGGAAAGTGCCTTAACACCAGCAGCCTGTAAATCAGCCATCTGTGCCTTTAATTTGGCAATTTCATCAGCCAATGAACTTACACTCTTCAGTGTCGCAATCTCATCTTGAAGGGACTTAACTTGGCTCTGTAATTCAGTGATTGCTGTAGTTGCAATAGCACATACAATGTCATAATTAACCTTGTAAAACCCGTCATCAGTAGTACGCACCAATGCTGGATGTACATTGATAATTTTTTGCGCAATGAACCCAAATTGAAGGCCTTCGCCATGCTTGAATGTATCTCTCCACTCGAAATTGTATGCCTGCATTTTTGAACACATATTGATTGCATGAGACCCATCAATCTGAGTGATACGATGCTTGAGCCGCTCGTCAGAAGAAACAAGCATATTAGCTGCACTAATGTTACCTGTGAATTGACCTGAGCTACCTCCAGTAAATGCTCCTGTGACAGTAGCTGTACCATACATGCGCAAATCTGTCTCGCCACTCAGTAATTCAAATACCTTATTCGCACTTGCGTCATACTGGGTAATGTTCCCTCCTCTTACGGTTGTATCTCCGTCACTCTCAATATGGAAGGCTGCATCACTATTTATTGTTCCAATCTTTAATTCACCATCCAATGCAAGGTTTCCAGCAAACTCGATGGAACCATTAGCATTCTGCTGGTCAGGTTGACATACCTTGAATATCTGTGTTGTACCTACAGCATTCATTACTCTGAAATACCCTCCATTTATTGTCGTATTACCATTTGCAAGAACCTGGAACTTGACATTCGTGCCATCACCAATCTCAAAATTGTGGCGCTGATACACTGAACCATCGGCAAGTACCTTCCATTTATTTGTAGCGACAGCAATAAATCCTTCGGTGCTGACATTTCCAGTTGAACCCAACACCTCGAATTTTGTTACTGATGGTGATGTTGAATCATTTTGTATCTTGAATGTGCCAGATGATGTCATGGTAACGGACCCAGCTGTTACTATGCTTCCTGAAGAGGCTGTAATGGTGCACTTGTTAACACCTGTAGCACCAAGTGCATTTCGTAACACAAGGTCTCCTGACGAGGTTATCAGTCCTGTGTTAACACCAATTGTCATTTTCAGTACTTCATCAACACCTCCTAGAACAATGTTATTTGTGTCAGCAAAAATCTTGATGAACTTGTTCATGTCAGTATCTGCTATGTCATTTTCATAGTTAATAATAAATTTTCGATTATCAGATTCTCCAGCGAGTGTACTTATTTCAAACTTGGAATGACACAACATTGTGTTAGCTGAGTGAGTAAACAACCCTTTATGCACAAGTGCACCACTGTTTGCGGTAACCTTAAATTTATCTTCTGTGTCAGCCTGATTGCGAATAACAAATGATGTTGTGTTTGACATGCCCATAATCCGTACAGATGCTTCCTCAGTCTGATGAACTCTAAACAGGACTTTGGTCACATCATCTTGTGTAATGCTGAAATTACCACCATGTATGTTTGTATGTCCATGTTGACCAGAAACTGAAAATTTCGTGGTTGAAGAATTGTCACCATTATCATATGCCACACTGAGCAGTTCATTTGCACCATTTGCCTGTAGAAATTTAGCAAGAACACCAGTGGCCACTTCAAACTTATGATTGGTGCCTATCTGTGTTACCTGCAACTCACCATTCTCCACTTCAATGCTGCCCTCCGTAGTCTTCAGTGTCAGCTTCTTATGGACATCCATTGTGCCTTTGCAAGTAGTGTTTCCTTGTGTTCCCACAACTTTGAAATTATCAGCACCAATATTGAATGTGCCTGTAGACGCCATTGAGATGTTAGCATTTGACCCATCCAACGTAATTTTATCATTTGTGGCACTTTGACCACTACGAAGCACAAGACTGGATCCATCAAGCATATGCACATGTCCACTTGATCCTGTAACTTTCCACTTTGCTGTCCCTGCATTACTCATAACAACAACTGCTTCATCACCTTTAAAGCTTGCCAAATTTGCATCTGCAGCAGCCTTTGGTACAAAGAACCTCTGATTTTGAACATCAACGAGACCAACAGTAACTTGCAAATCTCCTTCTGTGACTGTCACTTTGTTGGTCACATCAAGTGTCCCTTTGACTACAGTATTTCCATTCTGATTATCAACCGAAAATTTAGGAACTGCATCTCCGTCAACTGGAACTGATGTGTCGAAAGGATGGCCATTTGGAGAACTGGCATACAATTCAATACCACCCATTGATTGCAATACACCTACCTGCGAAACCCTAAACTGTACGCTTGTTGTATTGTGTATTTGCAGGTACGATGTTTGAGCACTGCGAATCTCTACAGTACGAGCAGTGGCATCCACTTTGAAAAAGTCTGACGCAGCAGACTCCTTCACAGTAAGTGAAGCCCCTTTATACATTACAAGCGAAGGAACTGTTGGTGGTACAGCAGAACTACTAGCAGTTGTCATCTCAATGCATGCACCTGCTGCAACAGATTCTTGCAAGACCATGCTTTGCCCAGGGTATGTGAGTGCCATAAGTTCACTCGCAGAGAATTTCACCTTGTATTGTTCATTGACTGAATCGTACTTAAACTTAACATCACCATTCTCCACAACAACTGCATTTGCTCCACTAGCGGCAGAGAATGTTGCCACTCCATCCACATCAAGTGTACCTAATGTGTCAATGTTACCAGAAGTATTGATACTGCACTTGGTTTCATCATCTCCGTTGTTATCTGAACCAATCACCGAGACTGTGCCACGCAGTGACGATGTGGACGTCACATCAAGGGTGCCAAGGGTTGTAATATTTCCGCTTGTGTTTACACTGAACTTAGCACCTGCTGCAGACAATGTTCCGGCAGCAACCATGTTTCCTGACATGTTGACCGTAAATACATTTACTGGTGGATCAAGAGTACCATTATGTACAGTGAGTGTTCCAAGTTGTGTAGTTGCCCCTCCAGACGTGATTGTATACTTTGGATTGTCTGAATCACCTCCTGCGCCAAACATTTTGAATTGGCCTGTCTCCATTGTAAAGTTACTGTTGCTCTTCAAGGTTGTATTACCAGTGATTGTATGTATACCATGGAATGTTGCGTTGCCATTTGGTAAAATAACAGTTTTCGTAACCTCAGGTGTGTTGGTCCCTTCGTACATTCTGAACTCACCGCGTGTCATAATATTGCCCGTTGCACTTGCAATTGACGCTGTGTCAGACCCATCCGACTTTGTAAAAGTTGTGTTAGCACAAACAGTCATTGTTGCTGCAAGAGGTGTTGCCAGGCCTGTTGGTGTTGCATTCATGTCAAATACAGTGTATTGCGAAACACCAGGTGCAGACTTCATCAGTATCCTACCTGAATTGAATTCTTGTGTCATTTCATCGCCACTTTGAGTTAAAGAATAACGTACAACATTATCAACTGTCTTGTAGTTGTGCACGTAATCTGCAGTTTTGAAGGTAGTACTTGTGTCATTCATTTGATAAAATTTTGTTAAATTGCCAAATACATGGTCAGTATTATCCCCATCAAGAGAAACTCTGAAATCACAAGAAGTTTCAAAAATACCTGTATCCGCCTGAAGCTCTCCCACTGCATTTGTTGTGCCTTGTATCACGGTATTGCCTGTTGAAGCAGTCACTGTGAATTTCTCAACTGCAGAATTCCCTGTAGTATTTTTAACCGTAATGTTACCACCATATGTTGTTGTATGTCCATTCTCATTAACTTCCCAATGTTTGGCATCAGATGCATTCTCGAGTGCCAGAGTAGAACCCTTTTTCAAGACTGTTGTGCCGTCATCACCTTTGATCTCAAAACGTGCAGACCCATTGCTGGATACTACTTCAAATTTACCATCACCCCTGAAAGTACTTATTTTATCATCTGCATGAGTAGCTTTATATACAACAAGTCTTGGAGAGTTCTCTGCACCAACCCGAATTAAGCCACCAGTAACAATTACGTCACCTGTTTCCACAGTTGTGGTAGATTGCACAGTTAGAGTACCGTCTGCATCAATATTTCCTGTGTCTGCATACAGCTTGAATTTTGACCCAACAAAAAGGTTGGCACTTGTGCCTAAAAGTTTTGTTTCACCTGTTGCACCATTGATCTGAAACGTTTTGGTACCACTAACTCCTGTGGTGTTATACATTTCGAACACTGCGTTCTCATGCATTGTCATCTTTGGACCTGTTCCAGGATGTATCTTCAAAATTGTTGCTTCTGTTGCGTTTCGTATATCAAAGTCTTTGTCACTTGTGTAATTTATCAGATTGCTGTCCAAGGGGGACGCTTGATTTTCATTAATTGTAAAGGCTGGCACTGAAGCGTCTGTACCAGCAAAACATTGAAATGTGCCTTTTGTCATGACATTGCCACTTGATCCTAACACGGTAAACTTGTCAGCTGTACCACTCTTAACACGAAGGTCAGATTTCATGACAGTGATACCTTTGATAGTTGTGTCACCTGTGTTCATGGCAACATCAAAGAGAACAGTATCATCTGACTTTACAACTTTTACGTGACCATATAGGTTAAGTGCAGGTGCAACAGCACTTGTAACAGGATCAGTGTATTCGTTATCAAGGAAGAGCAGGGCTTTCCCATTTTTATTTGCCAGTGTTACATCATCATTGACAGTTAATGTACCTTTACAAAACACGTTCCCCTCTTCATGAGTAACTGAAAACATGGTCGTCGTGTTATTCGTGTTATCTTCCACAAAAATATCAGCATCATGCAATTTAAGGTATTCTCCACGAATATGTGTTATGCCATGAATATCAGTCAAACCATTTTGGTTTACTGAAAATTTAGTTTGTGCATTCTCAGAGGATGCCCTAACCTCATATCCCAGTTGAGAAGAAACAGTAGCAGCGCATCTTATGTTGTTGTCCACAGTCACTTTTGTGCCACTAAAATGAACACCATCATTTGATGTGCATGTGATTGCATTCTCAGCTGTAATGGCAAACTGAAGAGTTGATGCCTGTACATTAGTGAAAACTGGTGTCAGACTTGTGGCGATGTTGTCGCCCGTAATCACTATATTTGCTCCTTGATGTGGAAAGCCTGCTGCACTGAAACCATCAAAATTTATCAGATTTCCATCTGTACCATCCGTGGTAAGACTGAACCCACCTGATGTTGGGTCAAGATTATCTTGTATCAATACAAATCCTTTATTTGCAAATTTGTACCCGTCAGCAACAAACACAAATGAACCCGCCTTGACTTCACCATTTGGATTACCATCAAAGTTGCTTGAACGCACAAGCTGCCAATTTCCTGTGTCACCTAGATCCTTAAGCCAGTATATACCATTGTATCTAGAATTTTGCTCTCCATTGACAAGAATACGTGTTGGCCAGTCACGCCGAATACCATAATTTGTTGTTGCTGTGCTTGCATCTCCTGGAGTTTCTTCATAATAAAACTCAAGTGGTTTTGCATTGAAGAATACATGTTCTCCCTCATGATTTAGATGACCAAACCATCCGTCTGTGAGTGCATCTCCGATTGTTTGTATAATAGGGCCATCCGGACCTGTACCTGGTGGAATGTCAATCTGATCCGAGCCAATGTTCTCCCATGAACCCACACCTGTCATTGTGAATGTCTGTGAAGTTGGATCATAAGCATATGTTTCAGATCCCCTCATCAAATCTCCATGGCAAATGTAATCAACCTGACCCTTCATGTCCAGACCAGATGCAACTGAGTCAACATACGCTTTGCTTGCAATACCGTCATCCTGTGTTGGAATGGCAATGCCTCTGATACTTACTTTTGTTCCGTTTGCCCCGTTAGTACATTGGAATTCAGCTTCACCTCTGTTGCTCTGATCAACAACAAGCTGAAGCAGGGCATTTGCTTCTGCATCCCGAAAATTTATTCTGTCAGCTGCCAACCTTGCTGACGCAGGCATATCTTTGTTTATATGTCACAGAAAAAAAAATTGATTTGTCTGAAGTTCATATTTTTTTATCTTTATATTTTTGTAAAAATGCCAGTTTTTGACAGCTTACATACAGATTGTTTACATTGCAAGACAGCCGTTATTAACAACATCGATGTGAGTTCTGTCATTGCTGTGATGCAGGAAACAATCCATAAACAGCAGGAGAAAATAGACCAAATGTCAAATCTTCTTGATTGGTCTGCTGATGCAATAGAGAAGCTTTCAAATGCATGAATACCTTTTTCTCGCTTTGCGTGCAGTTGGTGCACTAATGCCACATATATCGCAAAGTGTACAGATTTTGACATCAATGTTATAGTCATGCAATGCAAGAATGAGTGTTCCACTGGCTATAATTTTTTGTGTCATTTTGGGATACATGAGCTTGATTTCACACATTCTACCAAAAAGAGCTTTTTGGTCTATGTTGTACTTTCTTGCTGCATCCATTGCCACTGACTTCATTCTTGAATATATTACCTTTTCGTAGTTGATCTCATTACACACATATGACTGTTTTGCAGGAGCTGGTTCTTTAATTTCATTTTGCGCAATTTTGAAATGTACAATGGGGATTGTGGTACTGTTTTCGGGAATAAACGGAAGTTCATAATAACTGTGTGTGCGTATCCATTCATGATGCTTTGCATAATACTCTTCTGTATCACACGTCTCTGCCATGGTCAAAAAAAATTACTACAAAAAAAAATATATCTGTTATAAAAAAAGTCCATGTCTGACACAATCACACCGAGCTTTTCTGGTCCTGCTCTGCCAGCTCAATATACAGATATTGGTAACGAAGGATTTGGTGAGGCTTCAAGCACCTCTCTATTTGAAGAGTCTTCTTTCGCTAACTTTAGTGATCCTGATGCATATGGTGATCTTATGAACGCCAATGTCTGGCACGATTATATGCTCCAGCGGATGGCACAAGCAATTGACAGACAGTCGTTAAACCCAAACAACAGAAAAGGAATTTTGCACTACTATGACACAACACTGATGAATTTTCAAATGCGCATGAAAAATGACAGCCTGTACAGAGATAACCCAAAACTTGCAAAATGGGTGGAGATGTTGATGTCGTGCTACAAACAACCAAAAGGGAGAGAACACCATTATAATTCCCAAGAGATTGCCCAAAGGCGTAAGAGCATGTTACGAAGTCCAGAACATATGCTTGATGTATTCTGGCGTGTCATTGCCGATCGACAGCTTGATCTACTACAATCACGTAATTTGACTGATATACTTGTAGGAAGCCAAGAATTCTCAGATGGTCATCTTTCACAAGTTGCAAATAAACTTATGGAACAATCCAAAGATTTTATGAGACTAAGTGCAACACGACCAATTGAAGGAACACACTGGGCTACTAGCCAAGGTTTCTTCAACAGCATTACTGGGCTACCAAGAACACTACCAGACATGATGCCAGAAATCTTCAAAGGTGGAACCCATAACACCAACGTCGAAGACCTTCGAAATATGCTTCAAACAGGTGTACAGTGGAACGCATTCCAACATGAACAGACAATACGCAGTGCCCTTGAAACGTTCACAACAGGTACCTCTGCATTCTTTTCCCAAAACAATGTCGGTCGCATGTTTGGTCCACGAAGGAGTGCAATTGACTCGCCTGAAAGAATGATACAGTACTGCAAGGTTTTCCATGGCCTCAGGGATATCCTTTTTGACACAAACACACCTCCATGCAGTTCACGAGAAGAATATCGTAAAGTTGAAAAACCACCAAAGAAGAAACATATTCATGATCCAAATTCCGATGACGTTGCAGTCGCATATGGAAGCAGGACTGCAGAGGCAGCATATACACCTGATGTACCACAGTCGGGGCTCACAGAACCACAGATCAATTGTCTCTGGGGGTTCTATGCACCACTAATGATGGGTCTTATGTATCCCTTCTTTTCATTGCCACAGCCAAACTGCAAGCACGCACTCATGAACAACATGCATTCAAGTTTTGTGCTCGCTGCACATGGCATCAGTAATACTGGTTCGTGTTTGATCCAAAATGTAATTCCTTTCCTTGCAACTGTTTACAATTCTCGAAAAGATGACACACCTATGATGGCAAGAATCCGGGCCAAACGTAATCAGGTGCATATTTGTGGTATTGGGTTTGGTAATGTCTCATTTAGCGATGAAGAGCACAGCTTGGATGTTGCATACAGCCTGCAAAATTTTTCTGGCTTGAGTAATACCCCTGTGACGCCAGGTGATATGAGTTCTCAATGGAATATGCATGCAGAGGTTGCTGCAAGTGGGTTTGTTCCTTCAGGAGGACTTCTTCAAGGCATGTGCGGTCTTGCTTGTACCGCCGATAATGCGTTTGAGAAGATGTTTGAATTAGGTTGCAGTAACAGGGAGGAGCAGAGCTTCATGATCACAAATGGCATGGAGTTCTCGTCCGCAAATATTCCACCATTGTTCATTGTCAAAGCGACTGATGGTGACAGTATGTACAATGTGTACATTGATCCAAAGAAAAAGAATGGTATACCATGCCACACAAAGAAGCTTGTAGATTTCTACTTGAAACACTTCCACCACAAAAACACTTTATGCAAAAACTTACATACACACAATTATCTCCTGGAGCGTCTTGACCATGACCGCTTAAGGGAGAATCTACCAAGTCTCAACACAGGCGGCTATAAACCACCAAGAAATCCCTCTTCTGTTCTCTATAATGACCCACCGTTCGTTCCCAATTAAAACCTGGAATATGCATCGGTACGATTTTGTTTAGTTGGCTCTTTAACATCAAAACATGCAAGGGCACGTGGTGAACAGCATGGATGAACAATCCATTTTACCATGCCTGCTTGTTTATATGTGAAAGGCATGTGTGCATAAATATCAAACAAATTGCAGTAGCTCACAGCAGAAGGCAGGATGTTTCGAAATATTTTTTGAAATCGCAGTGACACAAAACAAGGGCACGCAAAAGTTATGCAGTCTACATTGTAATTCCAACTCAAATCCAGTGCACACAAGCATGCAATGGCACCTCCAATTGAATGACCACATATAAGAATGTTGCGCTGCACATTTGGTTGGTGAAGTTCATCTTTAATATCATCTTTTATTGTCTGATATAGTGCCAATAGTCCACCATCCACCATTCCATCCATGAACTTTTTCATTATATTTGTTAAAGGCTTCTGTGTAATGGTGTATGCAAAGGCAATAACAGTTTGAATTTTCTGATGTACAACAATCACTTGTATTGATGACTTGCAAATCATTTTCACAAAGGGGGTATAGCTTTCGTTGTACGCAAGTTTTGTCCACTGAACAGCTTCTTGATGATATGATAAAAGCATTGATCAGTACTCTCAATTTTTTTGTTTCCATTTTACACGCAACTTTTGAAGTAATCTTGTGCCATTGCAATGGCGTTCAAAACTGACTCGTGATAAGCGGAACTATATGAAGTTATGAATTTACCTTCGAAAACACATGTGTGTTTCTGCCTTAGTTCATCCAGATCACTTATCATAGCTTCTTCCCTGCTGGAAATAAGATGACATAATTTGTCAAGATTTTTGGAAATTGCAATACAAGAACCAAAATGTGGTGCATTGGCCTGTAATTTCTTTGATTTGGCAATGGTTTCATGTAACAAGTTCCACATTTCTTCCATTTACATATTACACAAACAAAAATGTGTTAATAATGGTAACATGCCAGCCAGAATTGGAAATCGCCTCATACGCACTAACAGGTTACCATCAGTAATGGATGCAATAGCGGACCTAAAATCATCGACCGATAAACAGTTCATTGTAGGTAACGCTGTAAGAACTTTCAATCAAAGCAATTCACGTATGTTTGGTGCAGCAAGTGCTAAAGGAGAAAAGTCCGAAACACAATCAGAAAAACAACCAGAAACACAACCAGAAACACAACCAGAAACACAACCAGAAACACAACCAGAAACACTTGCTTATAATAACAAATCAAAATGCAATCTTAGGTTTTTAATTTATGTAGGTTCTGCAATACTTGCATTTGTGTTAATTGTAGTGTTATTCATAATGTTTCGTGCCATCATTGTCCGCTCTCAGTTACAGACACATTCAATGCCAGATTCTTCAATGCCTGAATGAAAATGAAACATTCAGTTGCATTCCATGTCACGTGCATAAGACTTCGAGACACACCTTCCAACTGCATGTATTAGACCATTGCATGTCACAAATGGAACGCCATGCTGTTTGTTTCGTTGTGAGTAATGACAACAAAATTCACCATCCTTGCTGCTATTTGTTTTTACAAGCCAGTGAGTTTTTGTTGAAAATGTACTGTTGTAATATGCATACTCACCTTGTTTTGGTGGCACACTTGCATCCAATGGCATTTGCATTTCAAAAATTGCAAAAGTGCAACATTTTGTTCATTGCATTTTATTTTTTGTCGCGTATAAATAAGGCGCGGAAACAGAATTCGGAGCGCGTCACAACTCATGAGCCTGCTTGATGCATGTGGCGAGTTCTGCGTAGACGTCGATGCCATATGGTACATCATAGCGGACCACACACAGCTGACATCTTCTCCTCTGACTTTCAGCTTGCATTGCAGGAGAAGCTTCACCTCTTTTCCCGATACGGAGACGCGCGTGATCACTATCAACACGTTCGTACCATTGTCACTCACACATGACGCGGACTGATCGTTGTTCTTTACAGAGAAGACGCATCGTTTGAGTCGGACGATCTTGTCGATTGCCGTCTCAAGGTTGACGAGGATCTCTACAAAGTCAACACACCAAACACATTCCATGTGACAGAAGAGGAGTGGCATTCCTTTCCTCACGCTAATGCAACAGACGAACTGGAAGGGACTGTGCGGGTAAGGACAGAGCATTTGCACCTTGCGTGGTCGGACATCCCACAACGCATTCGCGATCGACATGAGATTCACACAGCCGTATCGTTCAAACTGCACGGCGAGGAAGTGATAATGAACCTCTTCGATCCAATGCAAGACGGCCATTGTGTCGCGATATTTTCGCTCCATGCCGCTTTGGCGTGTTCTCATGACGCAGTCTCGGCCGCAATCGAGAAGACATACAATATGAACAAGTCGGATGTGAAACGGTCGTATTGGTATGAATGCCCCAACCCTGTGGTTCACTTATTCGTGGAAGATGAAGATGAATGCATGCTGAGCCCTCCAAATGCTTTTCCAAGAAATTGGCACAATGATCACAAAGGACACACGTTCACTCTTCATTATGATCAAGAACAAGAACTGTTCATGTCATCCTCATCTCCAATCACAAATCTTCCATGTTACCTTTGGGATGCAATGATGTTCGAATTGATCCCCGCTCTTTTCAACAATCCAATTGACTTTACCGACTTGTATGTGGCAACACATCTCAGTTCACACGGTCTTTCCAATGTCATATTCGACGCAACAATACGTGCAATTGATTCACATGACTTGGGCCATCAATTTTCAATGCCTGGTGAAACACCTTTTGCACATCTTTTCATACAACAATGCACAGAATCAATGAAGGAAGTATGTCCTCAATGGAAGTTCATGCAGTCGCCACTCTTGTTCGACTCCTCAAAGAAAATGACCATTCGACGTGTTCTTGCCTATCTCCAGAAGAGAAAAAGATCAGTTTACATTTTATATTCAGACACAGAAGATCCACCATGGTCGTGCATCAATGTCATCGATGGTGTACATTGGGGATTCAAGAGACATCATCAAAAACACCTTCATGAGATGGATCTGCACAATGTTCATTTCATCTGGGCTCTTGGTCTCGAAGTGCAATGCAAAGACTTCGAGTACAACTTCGAGGACTTTGACGAATACAGCAATGATGATGAACAGGTAGAACCTGAACACAACCAACAGGATCAATTGCAATGTGAGGAAGTGCTCTCAGACCACTCGGGTGACATTTGTGACTCACCACCAACTACAAGGCACACTCCCATGCAAACAAAATTCATGTCACAGACAACTCATGCATCTCAACAAATATCACAAACACAACCAACACAGCTCATGCAACCACATTCACCATCACCATCACCACATTCACCATCACCACATTCACCATCACCAAAGCCGGGTAAATCAGCTCCAACAGCAATGGATCGTTTTTTACACATTCACGACGACCATCATGTCACCCACAACATACAAAATGAGACACGCAATTCTCAAGTCGGCCAATCTTCGAGTCAATCTGAGGATCCGTATTGCCATGTACAACGTCGTCAGCGCCGGGTTGATCTTCTCGCTTACTGGAAAAAGGAACTTCGCAATGATTTGAATAAGTCGAAAGGGTCCACGCGAAAGGCAAGCAAAGAAGATGGTACAGGTGACTTCACCAGTGTGCGGATATTCACCACGTACACAACTGGGAGGTACTTCACACAATACAAGCAGGGCGAGCCAACAGAGTGGTTGTTCTTGAAGTACCCCGACAAGGCAGGTCAACATGTTCCAGACTCCGAAGAGGCACCAGAGTATGTTCAATTACACAGCGATATTTCCGACATAGACACAAGGACGGCGCAACATCGGATTCAAAAACAATGGGGCAGCGAATGGATTGTAGCAGATCAGGCGGAAACAAATGTATTTAGGCTCGTTCTCCGGGAATTTCACACCGCGATGGAAAAGATTCTTGCCGACGGAAAGGAGTACGTCATGCCAAAGGGTGCATTAACTCGTACCATGACAGGTGGTCTGCCGGCATACCAACCACCGAAACAGTCCGCTCCATCTCGTCGTGATGCTAGCGACGAGATGGATGCTGCTGACATTGAGAATTTATCTTGTGCACTTCGAGCAATTCACACAGCCGTCACATTGGATCCTTTATGTGGTAAGAACTCGGACAGTGCCAAAGAAGTGCTGGCTCGCATCGAAAAACATGACCCCAAGGACTTTTTTACAGGACACAGCAAGAACTGTGATGCAAAGGTGCTCTTCAAACAATTCCTTTGTGACATTGTACCAGTCAACTACAAGCATATGCAGAAGAACGGGTTCAATGTACCAAATGATGCAAGAACCAATGAGATTATCACGCCGTTTCTTCTCAGCGACTTTGTACTTGGTCAGGATCAGTCGGGCAAGGCACTTCAACAGCAGATTTACCTCACCAGTGGGTTGTGCTTTCCACACTGGTTTTTGCTTTTTGTTCGCCAAACATGTATGGGCATTGAGCGAACACTTTACAGTCACAATGACCTCAACAAACACGCGGGGATTCCTTTCGACAACGAGCACATTGCATCTCACCACTTGACAATGAACATTGCGTATCAAGTCCTCCGCCGCAGCAAAAACAAGAGGAAGCGTGCAGACAAAAACAAAGAGAAAGCAAAGATGACAGAAGCAAACAGTCAATGTGGGGCATAAATCATGTTTGTGCCCAAACGACCTGTTTCTTTTGTTTTCACTTTGGGAAATGGGAACCCCCTGCTGCACCCTCTGCTTTCCTTGCATACACAAAACAATTGAAAGGAATCTGCGGATGGTTGGGGAGAACTGTTTGTGAGCAACGTCACTAAAGGTCCGGCTTCGGCCCGGCCTGCGACGAAGCACCATCTGTTTCTCTTTGTCCAAATGCTTGAGATACCAACTCTTTTGGGGGTTCTATCAGGCTTGTGTTATTATGCAAGCCTCATGGAATCCTTCTTGTGTTTCTGCCTCTGCTTTCCTTGCTTGCACAAAACAATTGAATGGAATCTGCGGATGGTTGTGGGAAAGTAGCAACACAAATAAATTACAAGTAAATAAAAATGTTGATTATAAAAAAATGAATTCCAAATCAACAGTTCATCTGCAAAGAGCGGTAGATCTACTTGAAAGATACCAAAGGAGAAAAAGGTTCGGTGGTCCTAACGATGATGTTGTAATACTTGACGGGCCTGCTGAGCCCTTTGATCCTGCCGCACATAAAAGAAAGAAAACTGAAGATCACAAAGATAAGATTAAGAAAGCCCGCAAGTTTGTAGAATGGCTATCAGAGAAATCAAACGATGAATACACAAACAAATCAGATAGGGACATTCAATATGACTTCGACAGGTATCTGATGATGAATGATGTTGTTAACTTGGACCCAGAAGACCCTGAAGCTGACAAAGTCGACCAAGCATTAGTAAATTATCGTCGCGATACATCTAGACTTCTATCATTATTGTCATCAGATTTTGGTCTCTTTGTTCACGAAAACGATGCTGTCTTTAGGGAACTGCGCCTGTCCAACAAGCTCATTGAGCATGTAAGACAGGCAGAGAAAGTTTTATTTATTTTTGATGGAGTATTAGCAGGTGCTTCGGACAGAAGAAATCCGCAATTCTATTTTATTGAATATGACTCTAAAAAGGAACTTACTGAATCTCTCCATGGTACAATTCAGAATTTTTACACAACGGAGATAAAGAATAATGGAAGAATGATTTCCAGATTACAAAAAATAAGCTGGGGGCGTTCGCATGATAGCATACCAAAGGGCCCAGAACTCACAGAAATTGTTGAAAGACATCTTAAAAATATAATTCCTCGGAGTGCAAACCCCATTTTTTCAGTAAAAGATGTTATGAAGGTACAGACTCATGGTTTGTTTGTTCACCCCGCAGATCCAATCTTCAAAAACCTACGTGTAACCTACAGTTTTAACGAGTCCATAAAGGCCAATGAACATGTGTTTCTTGTTGTAGATGGAAAATCAGCTGGTTATAATACGACAGTTGGAAAAAATACGTGGTGGATTATTCGATACCCCTCGAAAGAAGACCTACAAGATGCATTGGCTCCATCGATCATTGACAGTGATTTGTTTAAAAACTTTTACAAAACTCAGATACAACCATGTATGCAAAAAAATGCACAATGTAAACCGTGGGTACACGTGATGAAGTGGGGTGATCCTGGAAAAAAACATGAAGATCTTGGGCCTTATATTGAAGAAAGGTTTCAAGAGGTACTACAGAAGCTCAAGTAAATACACCATGTGTAAATGTTATTTAATTTCACTTTCTTTGTCCCCTTGTAGATTTCGTTTGTTTCTTCTTTGGATGTGATGTAGATCCTTTCTTTGGTTTTTTCTTTGGGTGTGATGTAGATTCTGTATTTGAAATACTTTCATTGTTCAAATAGGTACCTGCAAATGTACCAACCTTCAATTGTGCATTGGTCAAAGATTCACTTGTCATATGTAACTCTGTTGCAATAAATTCTACATCTGTGAAATTGGTATCTTCAAAATGACAGTCGGTCATTGTACAGTTCTGAAACCTTGCACCAGACAAAATAGACTTGTCGAAAGAACACGAAGTAAATGTTGTTTTTGTGAATACACTCTGACTTAGATGTACTTTTGAAAAGTCACAATTTAGAAGTGTACAGTTACCAAATTTACTTTCATTCAGAAATACATTCGTAGAGAAGTCGCAATGTTCTATGCTCATGTTAATAAACTTCGAATTGTTCATGCTAACTGATTCAAAGTCTGTATTGTTCAGCCGAATCTTGTCAAATGTACAATTCACCATGTCCGAGTCACGAATAACCATATTGTACATGTACCCATGTTCCAGTATTGAGTCATCAAGACATGCTTGATCTATCAAACAATTTAAGTTGAATCCACAATTACTCCATTTTGACTTGCTGAGATTCACTGAAACTATTTTACATCGCTCCGCATCAACTTTGTGAAAATGGGTACCCCTCATTGATAATTCCCCTAATTTAGGGTCTCTTCCAAGTACACAACCTACAAAACTCACATTCGATATTGTTGCTGTGTTCATCACACTGTTGAATTTACAAGATTCAAATTTGAGTTTGTTTTTCTTACCTAATGTACCTACAACCTTGTTACTCCAATCACCTGTCATTATTTTGGACACAAATATATGCCGACCTTCAGTAAACAGTACAAAAAATATATCGTAATTAACTTCTCTTGGTTCAGGCAACAAGTCGCGCAAATGACGCGGCAGATCTGCGTACATGGTCCCAATAAAACATGGTTCTCGACATAGTGGGCATAGATTTTTTGACCCAGCAGGACGATGTTCAAGCATATCATGTAGACAACTTCGATGAAAGTATTCAGGGTGATTGTTTTTTCCTTCATGGCACTTTAGGCGGTCTTGGTTCTCTGTGCTTTCTGTACATAGCGGACAATGATTGACAAAATCATCATCATCTGCACCAAAACTGTGTCTCATACTACGCTTACCTTTGGTTGATCTTTGTTCCCTGCTGTACAGTTGCAATGCTCGTGCAACATGTGCAATCACTCGTTCTCTCATTTCCCAACAAGTCGTATTTTTATTGCAAGAAATTTTATGTTTTGGTCATTGAAATATGAACAAAGCACAAAGGCACTTATATCGTGCAATGCAAATAATGAATGCACAAGGACTGTCTTTTGGTGCAGATAGTGATGATGATGTTGTAGAAGTCCAGCCCGCACGTGCGCAAAGAAAACGGAACAGAAATGATGTGAGTGACCCTGATGATGTGGAAGAAGTCCACCTCTCAGAAATTGCACAAAGAAATCGAAGAAATGCAGATCGTGCACAAAGAAACCAGGGAAGCAAAGATGTGAGTGACCCAAGGTGGGCAATAGTACTTGATGATGATGATGACCAAGAAGATCATGATGCCGTTGTGTCAAGAGAATATGAAGAAGGTGTTGAAGAAGAACAAAGGATGTCGAAAGAACAAAAGCGCCGTCAACATCAGTTGGAGCGTAAAAACGCAATGAAGGGTGGTAATAAGAAGCTTCGTCAACAATATCTTCAGAATCAAAACGCAATGGCAGCTAAAAATGTGTCTTTGGCTTCAAAATGGAAACCCATTCCTTGGCACCTGATTCAAAATGCCCCAGAGGATAACCAGCCCAAAGATGTAGGAGGTGTATATCTGTCAGATGAATTTATGCCTGATGTAGAAAGAAATAATGCATGGTTTCACAATTTCAAATTTGACCCAGGTAAGTACATAAAAAATCTTAACTATGCTAAAAATTACTCTGCTTATCAAAGAGATCATGGAAATGGTTTGGCCAAATACAAAGAGATGTACAAAGAAATAACTGTCCAGCAGAAATGCAGGGATATACGAAATCTTCTTGATTGTGGTGGAGTCTACCAACGTAAAGTGCAGGATTTGCAATCATTATGGAGTATAAAACCAACAGACACTCATTACCGTGACTTGGAACAGCAAACAAGAAGGTTCCTGTGGGGTATTGCCATGTTTGTTTCCAATTGGCCAGTAATGCAGGATGAATTCAACGACATTGAAGAAGTAGGAGCATTTGATTTTAACGCAATGAGAAGAGACCACGTTTTGATTCCAACAAAATCAGACCACTTCATCGGTTTCCAAATGTGGGACCAAAACCAAACTTCCAGGGACACACAAATGTATTATCTTCATGAGAAAATAGGAAAATATTTCAACTACAGAAAGAATGGACAACCAGCTGCAACAAAAACAGTGCATCCTGAAAATATGCTCGATTATTTTCATGAAGTCAATCCTGACACAAACACGAAAATAGTAGAACCAGAAAGATTCCCTGATATATTAATGAACAGCATGTCTAATGCAATTCATTCACTTTGGGCAGACTTATTTGTCACAGACGAGTACAAAGTCAGGGCAATAGATGATGTGCTTACGCGATGGCTGCATATGCGACGGGAAGTGTACGAGACAATGGTAGGTGGGTGCCTTGAAGGTACATTGAGAGACATACAGGAGATGTTTTTGAGAGAGAGCACAAATTGGGCTTTCGAAAAGGATAAATCAAAGATGGAGAATATAAGATCACTGCTTTCTAAACTTTTGTGCAAATGGTGTGACGAGGCAATGGCAGAGGCAAAAAGCAACAACATACATGCAAACAAACTTCGTTTGGATAAAGATGCAACAAAGATAATCCTAGAGGGACTAACACACCATTCATTGACTGAACTACCAGATAATTTAGTAAGAGAAGAAATCCAAAAAATGAAGCCAAATCCATATTTCAGACCGCTAGATTCTTTACCAACTTATTTGTTTAAAGGCTTCAGTGATTCCGAAATCCTTAACAAAACCACACTGTATGAAAAGGATCGCCAGCAACCAATCACTGTTTCCGACATTATGGCAGTCGTGTCTGATTCAGGTGATACATGGCTTGGAATGACTCCTACTGATTTGAAAAACGAATTGAATCGTTTTGATTCGAACTTTGTTAATAAATACTCACATGTTTATGCAATCAAGGATAAATGCATACAGGCCAACCGAGAAGGTTGGACGAAAAAACTTCATGATTAACCTTACTTGAAAATAATAACAAGCTGATTGTTTTTAAGACCAACAAGAAACTGGTGTGTTTGGGGAAACATTGCTTGAACGTCATGATTATGTGTACTAACATATGATCCTTCATGAACATCTTCGATTACGTATATACCATCTTTCTTCAAATGTGGCAACATATTATGTAATGTGCTTATCTGATCCATAGCTGCATGGCTTCCATCATCCACAATAATGTCAAACATTTTACCATCAAAAGTTTTTGTAACATCAGCTGACTGTGTTGAGTTGCATAGGTAAGTTGTTATTCGTTCTTCATCAGTGAACTGAGTGTCAGGTTGAACATCACATCCTGAAATGCATGCATTTGGGAAGTAATCCCGCCATGCTCGAAGAGACCCTCCAGGTTTGTAACCTGGTAAAGCATATCCTACCATGCTTGAATGTACACCTTCAATCATGGTTCCAATACCAACTTCAAGAAGTGATATAGGATCACTTCGACGTGCACGGAATAGTGTCTCATACAATGGCACATATCCATTGCGAGCTTTATCACTCCCATATTTATTAAAGAGGTTTGTTAAAGTTTCCATTAATGAATGGCACATGTTTTAAAATGTAACACATGGACGCATTATTTTGATTTATTTTTTTTTTGTAAAATGGGAGTAACATGAACAAGGCACAAAAGCATTTGCAGCGAGCAGTGCATTATATTGCTGAACAAAAGAAACTGAACTTTGGAGGTAATGAACCCTCCAACAAAAGATCACGTGAACAACATGCAGCAGATGCAGCAGAAAGAATGAGCAAGGAACCAAAAATCAAAAGTGATGAAATTGTAACACTTCGTGTAGGAATCGAACCTGGAAAAATGAATCCCAAATTACACTTGCAGGTTACTGTTCATTTACGGGGTCATCATGAACAAAGGGACATGATAAATGCGATAATAACCAAAATTGAGGTAAAAGATTCATTTCAATCAGGGTTTCATGCTTTGCCTGTGGATACAGCAAGTGTGCAAACATGGCTCACAGAGAACAATGTAAGTTTAAGAGATACAGAAAGTTACATTGATAAATATGAAGATATGCTGGAAAAATTGACATCTGAGGTAAAAGATAACAATGCAAAAATTTTGGACTGGGTTGGTATTCCAGTAAATTTGGTTTTGAACAGGAAATCGTCTGGTGTTACGATTCACTCGAACTTTCAACAATTCCATGCATATCAACTTCCACTGAATAGCAATAAACTTTATCGTTATGCAGAGTTTTATCCAGTGAATACTAACTGGGAACAAATGCGGGAAGCAGCTAGGGGTGCTAATCATGATACATATGAGGAGGCTGTCATACCACAAGTAAATGAAAGACAGCGTCGGGCTGCGGATGCAGCACAAAGACTGCGTGAACAGACAGCTGCAAGTGCCCAAAGTGCTCCAAGTAGCAGAAGGCAAATGGTTTTAGTTAATTCTCAAAAATATGAAACAACTGGTGTGTTTGTTCATCCTCAAGATGTTATTTTCAAACATCTTAAAATATCAAGAGAATTCAGTGATTATGTGAGAGATACAGGCAGAATTTTTCTTGTTTTTGCTGGAGTTCCAGCTGGTTATATAGTCGAAGGTACTAAACAAACTTGGCATGCTGTTGAATACAGTTTCAAAGACGACCTCTTGGAAGTTATACAAAGACCTATGCACAATCTTTACGCGGAAGAGGTTGTAACAAAGCGGCGGCCGCACAAAGAGTTTTTCTTAAGTCCTGGCGATGATGGATTCTGGGATGGAACAGCGGCAGAGGATCTCACAACACGAGTTGAGGAAAACCTACCGAAACTGATTAACAAAAAAAGAAGGACCATTCATTAGGCATTAGAGACATGGTCACATGACAACTCAATTGGTTCCACAAGACCTTCAGTGTCTGATGTCATCTCCTTTACAAGGGTGGAGCAAATACACATGGTTGTATGTGGAACAACATAGCTCATACCATTGAATGTGATCGTGAGTTGCTGTGAACTTTGCTTGTTTAAGCTAATAAGCGCAGAGACAGTGGCACTATCAGTGGAGTAGTTGTCTACCATATCGCAAGTTTTCTTTCTTGGCAAATACACAAATGGTTTGCGCAAATACTTATTAATGATATTAAAAAGTGTGTGTATTTTTTTTGTATTTCTTGTGAACAAATGAATTATTACGATCTTCTTGATGTACCAAAAGATGCATCTCGTTCGGATATACGGAAGAATTTTCTTACCCTCAGCAAAGCTTTTCACACAGACAGGAATCCAAAAACTGGACATATCTTTTCCAAGATAAACGAAGCATATCATACACTTTCCGATGACAATGAGAGAAGGGCATATGATCAGAATCTTAGAAGAGATTCTAAGTTCGGAAACACATATAGTGTCATGCCTTTTGACAAACATACTCACTCACCATTTCCAAGGTCATCACTTTTCGACACAGCTTGGGATGATTCGCTGTTCTCAAGCTTGCCTTTGCTTGGCACATATCATAACTATCATTGGGATGACAATGCACTTTCTGCAGCGTCAAAAGAAGGTGAGATTTGGGTATCGCACTACAGCAACAATAATGGAAACATAAGGCAAAACAAAAGACACTATCGTCATGGAAATAGAATTTCGTAATATCTGATACCTCAGAAAATATGTATGTATTGGTTTAATGAAAGAAATGAGTGAAGATAAATCAGATATGTATAGTGATGAACATGAACACATGTACAACAGTGAGGAAATGCAGAGACAGACATGTGCATACATTATTGGCATTCTGGCAGCATTTCTGATGACCTCCTCGTTCATTCCACAAGTTTGGAAAAGCTTCCAGAATCGGCGTTTGGGTGTAAGTGGTGTGTCTGTGCCTATGTATTGTCTGTTTATTGTTGGGGTTGTGTTATGGTTCACATATGGTGTAGTAACACGTGACGAGGTGCTTATTGGATCAAACATTGTTATGTTTGTTCTGACATCAATTGTTCTTATACTTACATTATTGCCCCAATATGAGTCAGTCTTGGATCTGGAGGACATACGTGAGGGCGTTCTGACAACAATGAAACAACTTCACACTGTTTGTGAAAAAACTCAAAACAGAAAGGAAATGCTAAGTATCAAAAAACTGATTGATCTTGCAAATGCAACCTCCTAAACTGACCTTTCAAGTTATTGAGTTTTTGTACACACAATTCAAGTACGGTTTCAGGGTGGCATTTACAGAACCATGCGGCCAGTGGTGACAACAAAATAATTATTATTAGTATATATATATATACAGACAAAAGTGAAAAAAATTTTTAAGTATAAATTTTAATTTGCAGTAAACGAAATAAGCAGAGGCTGAGTTGTACTTCATTTTGACACATTTTTCATTTCAAGTACAACCTGTACTTGAAATGAATTTAAAACTGCAAAAACAAAATTTGTACTCAAAAATTATTTTCACTTTTGTCTATATATAATATATTTGTTAAATTATTTTTAAATTATTTTTAAACATTGTAATTTACAACGTTCCTGCTGTTTTAAGTACCAAATGTACTTGATTTCACACTTCATTTGGCATGCACATATAGCTTACTCTTTGTACTGAATATAAGAAAAGAGAATGCTAAGGCCATGACATCGATGACCTTGCCACAGATTGGAGGGAACAGTATGATCGCACAAAATACAAGCAAGAACGTAAAAAGTGAAAGTGTATAAACAATTACACTACACTGTCACACATCAAGATGTCGTCTTTTTCCCATTCGGATCGTAAGGGAAGGGCTTTTCAGATAGATAGAAGGCATTATACAGACACAAGAATGAGGGGCCTATCGCGATCCATAAATGCGTGTACAAAGCACTTTTTTTGTATTTTACTTGAGATAGTACTCCTGCGAAAGCCAAATGCATTAAAATGCCGAAAGTCCATGGTATAGTACTCAAACGTAAGAATGCTTCATTTTTGTTTGTGTTCATAAGATATATGATAATAAGAATACATGAAAGTAGGTAATTCAAGAATACAAACCATCGCATTATCTTAAAATATGCAGACGATATCTCCGGACAACTGTCACCGCACTCTTCAAAAAGTGCTTCTGGGTGAAAACATATTCGTCCTAGAATAACCAATGTATATAATAGAAAAACAAGTGAGTATTGCTTACAGGTAAGCAATACAGCTGTAGCTTCTTCCGTAAGAACCCATCGTTTGTTCTTGAGTTCCCACACTTTCATTTTATGTAATTTAATAAAACCATAATTTTTTGCACAATTAGAATACATAAAATGAGAATACAAGTACTAATCACAAGTAGTACCGCACATACAAATTATACAAGGTACACAGAAGGCAAATGTCTTGTGTCTTAAACAAGACTGGCCACATTAAGACAGGAACATCAAAGATAAATGTTCATTCAGTTTGAGTCAGTAGTGCAGTTTCAGTTTTGAATTAACTTTTTCAACACTCAATTTCATTTGCGCTGTGAGGGTAAAGCTGATGTCGAAGAGGAACATCTCCTTGTGCCGTGTGATGAGATGAATTACGGCTTCAAAGTCCACTTTACACCCTTGTACTTGTACAGAGTAAACGGTTGGTAGATGTGAAATGTGAAAGAGTGAGATGTTTGTCACCTTCGTGTCACCAAGGTGAAACGAATTAATCAGTTTGCAATGGCGAACAAGCGCAACAATCAGTTCATCATGAACGTCACATGATGCCAAAACAATGCTTGTTATCCCTGAGAAAAGATGTGCCACATTTTGTAAGCCTGGAGTGGTGATACTCGTGAAAGAGAAGTCAATATGCTGTAGCAAGGTGCAGTTTGAGAGTAACGCGTGTACATGGTCATCCTTGATTTCCTTGCCACATACAGACACCTTTTGGAGGTTTCCACAAAGAAGAAGTGCAAATATCATTTCTTTTGTAGCATGTGTAACAAGCATTTCGTGAATGTTACACCTCACTGTCAGATGCATTATGCTGATGGATGACACAAAGTGACAATACTCCAAGCCAACCTTTTTGAGTGAGCTTGCATGTTGTGCCATTATTGCAATACCAGTGTCGGTCAGATTCACCATTGCCAAGTCTATCTCTTCCAGCGCCTGCATGTAGTTGACACCATCCTTTTCCCCTTGACATGCAAGTTTCTGAAATAGATTGTCAGATATGTCTGTGAGCCTCAAGCTGACATTCTTCACAGGGCATTGTCGGAATATGTACTCAAGGCCCTTGTCGCTAATAGAGCTGTAATCGAAATTCCAATTGCAAACTTTGGGAGTAATCTTTCCAAGATTCATCCAGCCTGACTCTGTAATATTTTTGACGTTACAGAGAATGATTGTGTGAAGGTGAGAAAAGTACGGAAAGCATGTAATGTGATCATCTTTCAGGTCGAAGGGCATTCGAATGATATCAACATGCGCCTGTTTAGACTGAAACCACGTCGCGCGACACTGTGCCGGCCAATCAATGCACAACCCCCGAAGCGTGGAGCATAACGTGCGGAACCTTCGTGACACCATTGCGAGAATAAGCGAGACAGGGGTGAAGCGACACACGACCTTGTCGTGTATTGGCCGGTTGTCTGGCCATATATCCCAAGAATGCCACAGCGTGCTGAACATGTCTTCGCGTTCGATCGCATTAGTGCACAGCATGATTGTGCGTATGAGATCATTTGGTACATGAGAAATGTCAGTCATGCGCGGGTTTGCGACGGTAGACTTTCGCGCCAGTGTGTGTAACTAACAAAATGATCTGATCTACGCGAAACTTGTGGCTGTGATCCATTTCGAAATATTTGCGCAAAGACGATAAAAGTAGCTACAAAATCTAAAATGCGTCATAGTATTGTTATAAAAATTCTTCTGCAAAATCAAATTTGGGGAATGTATAGTCTGCACTCACTTACTGAAATTGAGCATGTGCTGAAACGCCCTGGTATGTATGTTGGTGCTACATTTGGTTGCTCTGATATAAAAGAGTGGTTGTATGGAGATGTGATTGAATTTGGGCAATGGAAATGCAATGGTATTGTAAGAAAATGCATTGATGAAGTTATTTCAAATGCAATTGACAATTCAATATCAAACAATAATGCTACACTTATTCAAATTGATGTAACATCAATCTCATTTTCCTGTGTCAATGATGGCGTACATATGCTCTGCAATGATACAACATCATCTGGCATAAATTGCCTCGAAGCTGCCTTTGGAACTCTAAGAACCTCTTCACGATTTAATGACAAACAATCAACAATAGGTACAAATGGAATAGGTGTAAAATTGACAAATATTTTCAGCAATGCTTTTGCAGTTCACCTCATTGACAAAGAAGGAAATGAAAAAGCTTTGCAATGGAATGATAACATGCGTTGTCAAAAAGAAGTGGCAGTGAACCATGATATTTCATCAGGTTCAATTTACGTCTTCAGTGAACCTGACAAACTTGCAACAGGTCCATTTGGTGATCTCCTTGATTATTTACCTTGGATCAAACATAGATGCCTCGAAGCGTCAACATGTCATCCAAACATTGAATTTCAGATAAACGGAGAAACAATAAAAGACATTTCCATCAATACATTCATACAGATGCACTCACCATTGACACAAAATCAATCTATCTGCATCGGAAATGGAATCCACGTAATGTTTCACTCTGAACCAGTTTTTGATTCTGATTGTATATTTTCACTTGTAAATGGACACCGGACAATTGATCATGGTATTCATGTTGACTCTGTTATCCGATTGATGATGCAGGCAATACCAGGCAACAAAAAAATTTCTTACGCATTAATGCATCGTTTTGTGAAAGAACATTTGGTTTTGTATATCTATTTCGATGTTTCAGGTCCTGTCTTTAATAGTCAGGCAAAACATCGTCTTGTAGGAGGAACAATTAAACAGCCTGTATTATACAAAACACAGGATGTACGTGAATTCTTCGACGAAATACTTGAACGTCTTCAAATGGAGCACATGATGAAACAAAAACATACACGTAAACAGAATGTCAAAATTGAAAAATTACACGATGCAATCCGTGCAGGCTCAAAGAGTGCACAAGATTGCACCTTAATACTTACAGAAGGCGACTCAGCAAAAACATTTGCAATGTCAGGACTTGCAATTGTTGGTCATGACCTCTTTGGCGTTTTCCCCTTACGTGGAAAAGCATTGAATGTATGTGATGAATCAGAAGCACGTATTATGGCAAATCTTGAATGGAAGAATGTAATGCAAATCTTGGGACTGGTCATTGGTTCCTATCGCAAAGATACACTAAGGTATGGAAAAGTACTTATACTTGCTGATGCCGACCTGGACGGTGTGCACATTGCTGGCCTTATCATTAATTTCTTTGTGACTCTCTTTCCAAAACTTATTGCAGAAAACCCATCATTTTTGCAAATGCTACGTACTCCTGTTGTAAAAGTGGAAACAGCTAAACATGATGTACAGGAGTTTTTCTCCATGCATGAATTTCGTGCGGCAAGTATTGATTCAAATTCAAAAATAAGTTATTATAAAGGGCTTGGATCTTCAACTAGAGAAGAAGCACGAAATTACTTTTCGCGTCTGCATGAGTTACAACGGACAATCGAACATGTGACTGAGGAAGATATGCAGAGCATGGCACATATGTTTACAAAAAAGCACATCGAGAAACGAAAATCACTCATTGTGGATCACCTGTTGTCACCACAAATTCTCCCCATAACAAACAAAATATCAACACATGCATTTGTTAAATCAGAACTCTTATATTTTTCAGCATACGATGTGCAGCGATCCATTCCATCAGCAATTGATGGTCTAAAAACATCACAGCGCAAGGTAGTCTTTGTCTCCAGGACATCAAAACAAATGAAGGTTGCACAGCTTGCATCCACTGTAGCTTTGAAGACGATGTACCTTCATGGAGAATCATCACTTGCTGAATGCATTATCTGCATGGCCCAGGATTTTGTAGGTTCAAATAACATTCCTTTGTTGCATGGCACTGGTCAGTTTGGTTCAAGGCTTCTTGGTGGTAAGGACTCTGCTTCACCAAGATATACTCATGTCAAGTCCAGTGCATTCATGAAAAATTGCTTCTTGGATGTTGACGATAATTTACTTGATTATCTTGAGGAAGAAAATGTATTAATTGAGCCAAAATTCTTTGTTCCAATCATACCAATTGTTCTTCTCAATGGTGGACGTGGAATTGCTACAGGATATTCATCATTTGTTCCAAACCATCGTTTGTCAGATATAGTCAACGCCATTGTCAAGATCTTGCATGGTGATGACCCTGGAGAACTTGTACCATATTACGAAAAGTTTGAAGGTTCAATTGTTCAAAGTACCGATTTTCGTTATATTTCAAATGGGTTATATACCCACACAAAGAAGGGATATGAAATTACTGAACTGCCACTATATACATGGACAGAACCATTTTTACAAAAACTACAGAACATGAAAGAAGTTTCAAAGGTTACCTCACGTTGTGATGATGTGACAGTCAACATTCAAATCAGTACAGAATCATCTTGCATTGAACGTTCACTGAGCAGTACAATCTCCACATCTAACATGTATCTTTTGAATGAGAACTCAGAGCTTCAGAAATTCAGCTCTGCGCTTGACATTCTGAAATACTTTGTGAATGTACGTCTTCGTTATTATGCAAAACGGAAAATATGGATTCTAGCAAAACTTGAAGAGGATAAAAAATCTCTTGAAAGTTTTATAAGGTTCATTACTGCAATCCAAAGTGAGGGTATAAAGTCATATATGGAAGACCCACATGCATTCTTTACTTTGCATGAACTTCCCGTGAAGCTAATGCAAACATCAGTGTCTGAGTTAACCACAGCAAACTTGAAAAGAAAGGAAGAACAATTAAACTCGCTGATAACAAAAATTCAGAGCCAACAATTATTGACAGAAACCGAGATGTATATGGCAGATTTAAAGAAATTATCATAACTTATGACTTCCATGGCATTAATATGAAGTTTAATGTAAAGTCCAACGTGAATACTCTGCTTCAGGGGGTTTCACGTATATTGGATCATGAAGTGTTTCTGTTGTTACAGCATTTGTTCTGGCATTAACAGAATCTTCTGACTGAGCATAATCACTTTTTTTGAAAACATACATGAAATAATGATTTTCAATACCAAGGTTGCTATGGTCAAGTAGATTCCATACATCAACAGGAATGGATACTTTGGGCATCATACTCTTCTGTGATCCAGTTATCAAACTGGATATCACTACATTCGTTATCTTTCCGCTCAGGTTATTAAAGTAATATCTTTCCTTTGTTTTTGGTAACTCAATACTGCGTTTAGAACTCTCCCAATGAAAGTCAAATGTTTGAAACTCTGATATTTCAGCCCTTGATTGTGCAGGGGGTGGTGGATATATAGTGATTGTTGGCAATGTCACATATTTAACTACAATATATACCATACCTCCATCAGGAAGCACAAGTAAGTACGTTTTGGAATCAGATTTATCTTCAGACAAATAGGCCCCAATGAACATTGAATAATCTGCATCATTTCCAGCATACCGGCCTTTGTAGTACTCAAACATTGATGAAAGTGTCCTATGTTTGGACCTAAAGTTATCAGAAAGTGACCTAAATTTGGAGGAAGGCAGCTTAACCCGATGTGCAAACCTTTGATGTTTGTTGCTATATGCTGGATGAGAAGGATCAATTAATCTAATACGCCTTGGGGTCTCATGCATTTCAATTCTTCCCTCCATTGCACTTCCTTTTACATATGCAATATTGTAATCAATCCATTCGGTGTATATGGGATGAAACGTGGAGATATTGTCATTCTCATCAAAAACCACTTTTGCAAAATTAAAGTCAGTTGTCAATATTATCATATGTGGCTCACCTGGAAAGTTGTAAGCACCATACATCCCCGATGACAGTTGCTGTTTTAGTGTTTTTGTAAACATGTAATATCCAAGGTATTCGTAATTGATATCTTTCAAACATTGGTTCTGTATTTTACTAACTTGTGCAGGACATCCAAAGAACAGGTCATATCCCAATCGTTGAGGATTGATATTTTCTTTTCGCATATAATCGTATGCTTTTACAGCAGCAGTGAGTAGCGATTTAATGCGAGGCGACATGCATTTGCACAGAGCATGCATCTGTCTTTGAGCTAATGTGTGATCATAGCCTTCTGGACGTTGGAGATTCATTTTCTCGAATGCACTCTGTCGGACAGTTGTAGGGCCTGAATGTGTTTTTTCCGATGAGTCACTTGTGCTTCCAAACGACTTACCATTCATTGCTTCTTGCAACATGTCACACATACCAAAAGGATCAGCCGATATTAGTTGCACTAACTGATTATATGCAAACAAAAACGTAGCATCCTTATAAATATTTTCCGATTTTGGTAGCTTATGGCTGAAATATTCTTCATATTTGTAAAACATAGATGTGGGTTTTGATGCTTTTGCTACAACAAAACAAAACATTTGACGTAAATCTGTAATGAGCATATTTAGTTGGTGTACAAAATCCTTTAGTTCCAAAATGTCTGTATGGAAGTACTTCAAGTTTTGTCCCGGAAGGGTAACTTCTGTGTTTACTTCCGACATTGCAGCAGTCGATGATCTCAACCCTGCATTTAAGTTTGGTACGTTTGCTATATCTTGTTTTTCAATAGTTTCTTGTTTATTGTTCCCTCCAGCATCTTCCGTTGATGAAGCTACTGCTTTCATTGCATTAATTGTATCTGCTGTGCTCCAGCTCACACCAGCAGGAGGTACTGTTGATAAGCTCTCTTTGCTCATGCATTTCGTTAGACATGAATTTGACATCAATGAACTTGAATTTTCAGTAACCCATACAGCTGTGTATAGATCAAACATATCAAGTATGGAATTCTGGTGCCCTTGTTTGCCCTGATAGAGAAACATAAGAACTATTCCAATGCTTACCGCAAGCAAAATGTTGACAGCTATTGAAATCACCAATTGAACACCCCAACTCATTTTTTTTTAAGTGTTCTATATTATTTTTCATTCATTTTGTAATATTTCTTCTTCCTCAATCTGATAAACAGCAGTTTGAATGGAACTGAACATCTGCAGTGCACGGTCAACATCCGCAGAAATTATGCGTACTGTACCATTCCCAAAAACACCAGCATATGTCCGCTGTCCATTCAAATTGTAAAAAAGCTGCAAACTTCGTGTACATGCCTGTCCCAAAAAGTCACTTAGTTCCCATGCATTATCATTTCTATTCAGGTACTTGCTAATCTCTGCACAGTTGAGCTGGTCAGTTTTGCGAATGTTACCATTCAAAATAATGTTGACAGGTCGTAACTCTATTACTTTGCAGCCAGTTAGGTTATACATTCCTTCAAAAAAGCTTGTCAGCCATTTGACAGATCGGCATCCACATATTTGAATCCTGCCTGTCTGAAAGAATTTTACAGTAACGTGGTTATTGTGGTAGCTTACAATGAATCCACCGATCTGTGTTGATGAATGCTTTTTCTTTCTTTCAGAAAGATTGTCTTCACTTGTTGCATGCAATTAGTATTTGCATAAAGTGTAATGTGTATTCCTTCAATATTAACAAAATCAACCCATCTTCCACGGATAAATTTGCCTCTCGTTAAAATTGCCTCTCTATTGCGGTTAACGATTCTGTACTTTTTTTTGCAAGATTCTCTGCATATTGGGCAC
>Ga0099797_100150_pt1 | contig 43946 bp, 24 predicted proteins | sample Uncmet_Sort48C_1_FD_89871 | JGI IMG/M metagenome (GOLD analysis project Ga0099797, IMG submission 89871) | Marine eukaryotic communities from CALCOFI LINE 67, Pacific Ocean - C012_Sort48C_1 | ecosystem: Environmental > Aquatic > Marine > Oceanic | place: Pacific Ocean: Monterey Bay | collected...
CGACGCAGCTCGTGAGCCTGCTCCTCCCGCAGACAGAGCTTTACTCATGATGCTCACTTTACGGAGACCGTCGCTGCTTTTAGCAGATTTGTCTATTTTATTTTGATGGAGAATCATGCCCGGCAGCAATCCTCCGCTACGTGTCGACTCTTTCGAATTGCTTCTTTGACCATCACTCTTGTCCGTGTTCTTTGACTGACTTTTCTCCGACATAGCAGGATGCGAGCCCTCAGTTCCTTTTGAAAGGCTTCGGTTACCGTGACTCTGGCCATCCTCATGATCTTGAGTAGTATCTTCAATGATATTACCATCTTGGATCGCAAGAACTTGTTGCTGCGAGTTGGGATCCTGATGATTCTCATTTCCTTGAGAATTGACAGCATTCCCCATACTCAACGGCCTTAAAACAACGGTCCCACCTAGCGATCGCTCAGACTGTACCATAGTGCCGCCAGTTCTTTGTGAATTGCCTGTTACATGCGACATATCCAGATGACTATTAGTATCTCCCGCCAAAATCTCTTCCCAATCAAACGGCTCCCTAAATTCTCGGCCGTCTTTCTTCCGCACCCAAATCAGCACATAAGATGCGCGTACGATAGCGAACTCTTCGTTTCTAAAGATAGAAACATTGTGCTTGATCATGATGGCTATGAACCAAGAAATCCCGCCCATAAACTGCTGGCGAGGATCACTTTCTAAGAATAATGTGTTCATTTGGATTGTTTCATTCCATACTTTCGGGCGGAACTTGGCGTTAAACCAGTGATACGTCGCAAATGCGAGGAATAATGGGTAGACGATTTTTCGCATTCCTAATGTTAGGCGGAGCATCCCGTCAAAACACGCCATCGTTACCGCTACCAAAGGCCACGTCGTTGCCGCTTTCAAAACGTATATGATTTCTCTCCAACTTCTTTCCTCGGTCGTTCTAAACGTCGACTCCTGCCCGTAAAGCGCTTTCTCGCCTAAAAAACAGGAATTGTAATTCCTCAAATCAGCTGCGAAAATCCTGAATGCGGCTGCTATCATCACACACGTGTCGAATGTTATTAAGCATCTTTTCAAGATTTGCCGATTGCTCAAATGGAAAATCAAATATATCGCGAGAGAACTCGCAAGAAAAAACGCTAAAATTTTCCCTGGTTGGGTTTCCACGACATGCCGGCATGCTTCGCTGAATCCTGGCTCGTTCTCATATTCAGAGAATTCTTCTTCATAAACGTTATGAAGGGGAGCAATAGATATAAACACCATGAACAACACGTTGAAATAAACCATCCAAGGTTTCCTCGACAAATAAAACCCATGATGCGAGTTCCAAAGCGCTTTTGGGCTGATTTCTGTATGGCATTTCAAATCTTCCAGCTTACAGTCGAAATCTTCCTTAATCTTTTCCGCTCTGGATCTTAAATCCTTACTGGCAGAAGGAAAAAACGCTTCTCCGAGTGGCTCTTTGATCGCAATTGCGTTCGCCATGGCGTTGGCAGCATCAGTGATGTTATCGCCGTAAGTCCCGGAAACGAGGTTTCTGCCTGACTCTAAAATTCCGGAATTGTTATAATCTGTGCCAGCTCGTTTGAAAAATGGATTCAGTTTGCCACCGAAGCTCTTTTTTTCCTTATTGCCATCTTGACCACCGCTGCCGTTAGAATCAACCACCAAAACATTACCACGAGCCGCATTCGGATTATTGCCAGAACTGGAAGTTGCGTTACCACCACTGGAAGTCGTAGTCTCACCACTATCAACATGCGGAACTTGAATACCACCGCTGTTGGTCTGGGGTACTATCTTTGGACTCTGCGGACTGTCTATCTTCGGACTCTGCGGACTGTCTTTCTTTGGACTCTGCGGACTGTGCGAACTGCCGCTCGTATTCTTCGTAGACTTGGTAGGGCTGTCGCTTTGTACGTTGTCACTCTGTACGTTGTCGCTCTGGACGTTGATCACCATATGGGGATTTTTGACGACGTTCTTCTTATTCTCGCCACTGTCATTGCCATTACTCACCCCGCTATCAGGATTTGGTAAAATTGGTATACCAGCTTGATGGGTTCCATCGACGAAGTTTTGATGGGTTCCATCAACGTTCATGAAGTTTTGAAATAGGGGATCAACATTCGAATTGACCTGATCACGACTGGTCTTCATATCAACATCATCAATGTCACGAAACGTGTTAACTACACTAGATCTGATTACTGCAATACGATCTTCTGTGGAAATTTCCATATTGACTACTTGTACCGATTCAACTGATCAATCTGATTGACAACTATATGGCTATCAACAATTAAACTCTGCTCATGGCATCCTCGCATACGGTATCGTAGAATAGGACTTCTGAAGAACATCGCAGATTCGATACGCCGGGCGGCAATGAATACTTAGCCACAGAACTGGCGTCGTTTCCGAATCATTGTAGACTTCCGTTTCCGGATCATTTATCATTATATGCACACTTCTGCTGTTTGTTCTGTATTCTGTTTTGATGGCTGGGGTAGACCTGTGACGCCCCATTTCGTTTACTCCTGAGCTAATTATAATTATTACCAACCTGGACCAATAGAGTCTGACACTCTCAAAGGCTCCTCAAAAATTTTTATCAACACATATGATCGGAATTAGAACAAATCTGCGTTAAAAAGTTAACTGCAAAAACGTGCAGCATCATCATCATTTAATTTAGAATTTATCGTATCGCCGCCCAAGTTGAAAACTCCAACATTGAGCAACGTCTCAGACTCAACTCCTTCTTATCAAGAATCGTAAAGAACCCGTATAGAGCCTATACTGGGGACTGTAGTCTGTGACTTACTATACTACACATTGTGTAATACAAATAGAAATTCAAATTAATTGTTTCGTTCACGGAACTTCACTGAACTTCCGCGAAAACTAACACCGTCAACACCGTCATGGTTCAACTGAAGAAAACTCATACCGTCATGGTTCAACTGAAGAAAACTCATGACATTGTAAAAACACGCAACGGGCTCAATTTTGAAAATAAATTATCCAGCCCGAGTCAGAAATTTACCCAGACCGAGTCATCATCATCTGATCATCATCATCATTATTTTCAATTTTCTAAGAATACGCGGCACCTTAGCAAGTCATCATCTGAATACGTCACACGTATTGTATACGTCACACGTATAGTCATCCGTAACTTCGGAGAAATCATTTTCGCTGGCATGATTCATGAGTCATCACTTCAACGCAGACACAGGCTCAGGAGGTCCAAACAGATTACGCAGAACTTAGAGACGACAATCAAGCTCGCAACAGTTACAATCTCGAACAATGCACCATGTACAGCTGCGCACGGCTGTTAACTTAAATACTCACTCAAATTCGTTTCTCCAGACTCACGCTCCAGACTCCAGAGTTTCAAATTCCTCCCCGTCAATGACTCACTTTTTCAAAACACGACTCCCTTTTTCAAAACACACACTCAAATCTTCAGAAATCGCGAACACCGTTCTCAAACAACTCTGCGCTGACAACTTCAATATCCAATATCGCAATAATTTTGCTAAGGAAAAAAGAAAACAAAGTAGTCACTTTATTTTCCGTTCGCTATGGATAAAATATGCACGCATGCAAACTCTAGTTTTTGAACCATTTAGCTTAATAGCATGAGAGATTTAGCTTATGGCTTGAGATTTGTCTAGACTTCAGCCTCTTCTCTTTCTCGTTTCGCTGACTCAATGATTGAGTCAATCCAACAGGATACTATCCGTTTGTGTATTTCAATTTGTGAACGATTCAAATTGACTCAACTGGAATGATCGATTTTTTTTTACAAGTGAACTTTAGTAAATTAGTCTTTTGCGGTCCCATAAGGTCAAGCGGCCCCGGAGATACACAGCCCTACATTGAACTCCCTGAACGGACACAATTCCTCTCCCCTACGGAGATACAAGCTCTCCTGGACCTCTCCCCTGGGCCTACGGGGGATCAAACTCGGCGAGATATAGAGAACCTCAAAGAACTAAAATCGCATGACCTGACGTCTGTCCTCCACACCGATCTGATCTGTTGAGAATTTGAAAGCAATAAATTAATTCCAACTAAGCTTCAGCTCTTGTAAATACAAACGACATGGAGTCAATCCCTCTACGAATAACATATGATCTTGCCTAATGAAGAAAGGAAAACCATCTTGAGACTGATGAGAAAAACGAAGAAAATCTTGACCAATCTACTGGAAATTCGATGAATACGATCCGAAAAAATATAGCCTGGTAACACCAACCGAACTCCTTGGACCTCATGCATATACTTGCGTTTTTGCTTTTTCTTGTGACATGCGTTTTACTCTCGTGGAGTTCTGTGATTGAGTTCTTGACTAAAAGAAGATCAGATATCCTATTGGATTTCACTGATCAGATATGCTATAGTATGTAAAGGGACTTGAGTTCCCTGCGTACGGTGGTGATGCTACCGTTTACGCATATAGAATGGAATGAAATAGTCTTAAAGATATTCGAAGATAGTCTTAAAGATATTCGAAGTTTGAAATTGGTACAGGCAGCGCTTAAACTCTCAGAGTTACTCTAGCAGCTAGCTGGCATGTACTTATGGAGTTTTATGGCAATGTAGTTTTGACTTTAGGTCTTTGTTTTCAATATTATCTGTACAGCAATGCGAAGGCCTTCCTGCGAGGAGACCAGTTAAATTCGTACCGTTGAATTCTCCTATGGAATTGAGATTTTTGATGCATCAGGTGATGGAGATCAAAGATCTTGTGATGACCCTTAAGATTCCGGCAACTTGTTCACGTTTTGCTGATGAGACTGCGTTTGCAAGTAAGCTGCTGTCTGCGGGAATACAAGCTGGGGGATATCTGCCAAATCAGGAGATGGAGATAATTGTGAAAACGTCTTCGGAACTTGCGTAGGAGGACCAGGTTGCGAAATAGGCTTTGGAAGGGTTGTGTGAGCCTGAGGTTGAGAAAACGGCTTTGGAAGGGTTGTGTGAGCCTGACTCTGAGGTTGAGAAATAGGCTTCGAAAGGCTCGTGGGAGATTAAGAAGATTAAGAAAACGACTTCAGAAATCTTGTAGGATCAAATGGGTTTTCCGCATGTGCAATTTCGCAATTCGGCCGCTTCGACGCTTTCTTGACGGAGTTATTAACAACAATACCAGCGTTGTGTCTTGCGGCGATGAGGCTATTATTACTTCCTGAAAAGCTACTAAACTCAGGCACTGTATCGTTTTTTTGTGGCGTCGGTGGAACCTGACTTGCATCAACACGCGGACATTGTGGTGTTGAGGCCACGCTGGATGCGGCAGCAGTATTCATTGTCAATAAGTCCACGCTGGAAGCGGATGTCAGGGATGCCAGCAATGTCGTCGAATCTGCACTCGGCGAAGTTGTCGACGAAGCCAGGTAAATAGATCGATTGGGATTTGGCAGCCGCTTAGAAGAAGCACTACTGCCAACAGCCAGTGAAGTGGACTGGCGTTTGACCCGTTTCGCTGGTGGAGGCTGTGATGGCTGTTGTTGGGACGGACATAATTGCTGCTGGGACTGATATAATTGCTGTTGGAACCGATAGTATTCCTGTTGTTCTGTGTGATATTCCTGCTCCGCCTGATATTGCTGCTCCACGGGCGGTTGCGCCTGATATTCCTGCTCCACGTGCTGTTCCACCTGATATTGCTGCTCAATGAGCTGTTCCACGGGCTGTCCCAAATGAGATCTCTTCCACTTTGCCAGCAAGTGTTTCAAATGTGACGATCCCATTTTGTATTTCTTCCACGGCGCCAGGAAGTGTTTCAAATGTGAAGACCCTATCCCGAACTCTTTGTCCACCTGCTCTCGCGAGGTTTTCATCTGCTCTCGCGATGTTTTCATCGATGCAGTGTCCACCTGCTCTCGCGATGTTTGCATCAGTGGCGTCGTGTTCATCGGATTCGTTTTCGTCAGTGGCGTCGTGTTCATCGGCTTCGACGATGTCTGCATCGAATTCGCCGATGTCTGCATCGAATTCGACGACCCCTTCCTTTTTCGAGATGTCTTTGTCCCAGCTGTCTCGACTGCAATACCGGCGGCCGTTTTGGCTTCCTGGATAGTTTTTTCTTTTTCTTCTTTTCTACTGCAGGGCCTTTTTTCGCTTGGAGCTGTTTCTTGCATTGGCAACACTTCGAGTGACTCTGGATGTGCTGACCCTTCTGGCGGACTTATTGACACTACTTGCGGACTTCCTGACACCACTTGCGGACTTCCTGACACTACTTGTTGTGGCTTTAATGCTGGCGCAACTTGTTGTGGCTTTAATGCTGGCGCAACTTGTTGTGGCTTTAATGCTGGCGCAACTTGTTGTGGCTTTAATGCTGGCGCAACTTGTTGTGGCTTTAATGCTGGCGCAATTTTAGAGACAGTTTGTTGTTCAGCAGCTTCCGCTGTCGCAATGGCAGCAGCTGCTTTGCCCAGTGCCATGCTCGTCTCCGATTCCAGTTCCTTGAGACCTCCATCAATTGCCGTCACCAAGTGCGCTAGATTCTCTCTGATATCTTTCACGAGTCCGTCCAAGTCTCTTTTTTGTTTCTCGTGTTGGTTTTGTTCAAATTCTCCCTCTGCTAAACTTCTCTCGTGTTGGTTTTGTTGAAATTCTCCCTGTCCTCGACTTCTCTCTCGCTGTCGCTGGTAATACTCTCTTTCCATTCTCTCCTCCAGCTCTTGTTCTTGCTCCACCAATCTCTTCGCTCGTTCTTCTCCCTCCACTATTCGCTGTTCTCTTCGTTGTTCTCCCTCCACCGGTCTCTTTGCTTGTTGTTCTGCCTCGATACAACTCTGTAATACTCCTTCCTGCAAGTTTCGGTGTTCTTTTTCCTTCATCATGGCTGCAGCCTCCTGTTCCGTCATCATGGCTGCAGCCTCCATAGCTTTTTCTTTCATAATTTCTTGCTCCTTCATCATGGCTTGAGCCATGATATGTTCAGCTTTTTGTCGAGCCTGAACCTGTTTTCTGGCTTTTTCGTCCTGTTGCATCATGAATCCCTGCATGAATTCGAAAACTCTTTGGGCTTGTTTTCGTTGAGCCTCGTTTCTAGCGTCGTTTCTAGGGTCCTTCTTCAAGTTCATGGCTTCTTGAGCCATCCCGATGACGTTGTCCTGTTGCATCATGATCTCCTGCATTCTTTGAGCCTCTTTTCGTTGAGCTTCGTTTTTGGCGTCCTTCTGCATGCCATGCATAAGAATAGAATCCATGATATGATATCCAGCTTGATTCCTAGCATGATCCCTAGGCTTATGGATGTTGTCCTGTTCTCCTCTCCTAATTTGAATTTCTTCCTGTTGCTGTATCATGAACTCCTGCATTCTTTGAGCTTCTTTCCTTTGTTCGAAAGTATTGTTCTGCTGTCGACGCGGGGCGCGCAATGGTTGTTCCCAAATATTGTTCTGCGGACTAGCTGGACCACCCAGAACCGGACCACAATCCAGAACCGGGCCACCACAGCCAGGTCCTGAGAAAGAACAACTCTTCAACTTTTTCAACAGCGTTGTGTATGCCTGTCCTGCCAGATTCTGACTGCTCAAACTGAATCTGAAGTTTTTCGCGCTGGAAACTGTGTCTAATTTCTTTCGCTTGAAATTCGCACTGTGTGTTGCCAGAAACTCTGACCCAGAAGACTTGTAAAATTGGGCACAAGAATTCACGTTGGCTATGTGAGACAAGAATTCTTCGGCTAGTGTACGTAGGATATCGCTGACTTGTTGGTCAAACTGCGGTAGTATCAGTCCCTCTTTCCTAAGTTGCAGAAACTCCCAGAGGGTTTTGAAATCGGGGGAGAATGTTGTCGACAGATTTATGTGTTTGGAAAGGTAACTTTCGTCGAAGACTGATGTGACTCCTTTCTTTGCGTAATAGAAGGAAGGACAAATCCCCTTTCTTTGTGTGATAGATTCTATGTCGACGACAATAAGATTGAGCATGATTTGGCGAGCTTTCTGCTCTGATGCAGAGGCGATGATATTTTTGGGATTGCCGCCTGATGTAGATGCGATGATATTTTTGGGATTGACGCCCGTGGTATTAGGATTGACGCCCGTGGTATTAGGATTGACGCCCGTGGTATTAGGATTGACGCCCGTGGTATTAGGATTGACGCCCGTGGTATTAGAATTGACGCCTGTGAGATTACTACCTACTGCAAAAGAGTTCCCATTTCGTCCAGTATTGATATTGATTCTAGCAGGCGTCCCGCTAGAAATGGTAGGATTGTGAAGTCTAATATTATTGCCCATCTGCTGCTCACACCCGTTAGTATTGCGCATCTGTTGCACACACCCGTTAGTATTGCCCAGATTCTGTTGCATTGCCATATCGCGCCATCTCCGTTGCATTGCCATGTCGTGCCTTTTATTACTAACTGGCTGACTCTGCTGAGTTTTATTGTTAACAAAACCTGACGGATTGAGATCACGGCAGAAATCATTCCACTCCGCTGGAGCGAAGTGGTTCACTCCGTCCACCAATTGCTCTAGGTTTTTGTCCAGGTTGAACTCTGCGTCAGACTCTGCTGTAATAGTATTCACAGTCTGTGGAGCTGTATTCACAGGTTGTGGAGCTGTATTCACAGGTTGTGGAGCTCTATTCACAGGTTGTGGAGCTCTATTCACAGGTTGTGGAGCTGTATTCACAGGTTGTGGAGCTGTGTTCACAGGTTGTGGAGCTGTGTTCACAGGTAATGGAGGAGAAACCTCAGCGGTATCAACGAGCTGTGGAGGAGAGGCTGGCGGCATGATTGTAGTGAATCTTGACACAGTGGTTGACACTGTGTCAGACATAGGAGAGAGTAACTGTTGTTCACGACTTAATACAGGCGGACTTTTTCCGGCTGTAAACACGCCGAAACATAGCAAAGGAATATTTTGAAATTGCAATATCGCGCGCGAAACACCGCGACTTATCACGCGATTCTTTTGACTCTGGATGAGCTTCATCTTTAAAGTTTGTGATTGGTTTCTTTAATATGTGGCTGATTTTACTAGTTGTGATTCAAATGATGACTCAACTTATGATAACTTTTGGTCTTTGGACAAAATATATTCAATAAAAACTCTTCAGCCAGGCCTTCAAGATGATAGCTAGCCGTCCGCTTTTTCTTTCTGATTTACTGTAACTATGCCATGGCAAATTTTCTAGATAATAGAAATATCTTGGCTGGTAATGATGTTCTTGACTTTTTTTTCTCTGCAACAATTCTAATTTTAATTATCGCGCGCTAGTCTCTTCGTTCACTCTTCTACTCTGTGAGTAACGTTGATCCTTGCGCAGCGAGTATAATCAATCCTTGCGCAACGACTATAATCAGTATGCACTATAATTTGTATGCAATTTAGAATTTTACTAAAATTAGGTTGCAATATTGTGGAGCCTCGAGCTTAGCGTGAATAATTAGATACTTATTGTGGAGTCTAACCTTAGCCTTGAGTACCTAAGCAGCGCTTGGCCTTGAGTACGTAACGACTTTTAAATTCTTGCCTGCGGGTTGTGAAGTGAGATGTTGAATGAGATGCTGAATTGGATGTGAGCCCTCCGAGGGTTGCGAAATGGATTGGGGGAGATGGATTCATGTATTGGGGATAAAGAATGGGAAAGGGAAAATTTGAATTCAGAAAAAAAGGAGACTCAATCAAAATGGGAAAGAAAGAACTGTCAATCAAAAACCTTTTCTCTGCAATCGCTGCAATCAAAGAACGCCGCATGGATCAAAAAATGGCTACGGATGTTCGCGAATTGTGACCCTGAAAATATCTCGCTGGTGTCTGACAATGCGACTCTGAAATTGTACTGTAACTCCTTGCAATGACTCATGGAAATCTGATGCTGAACACGCTAAGACTAGTTGCGGCTTCGCAAAGTATTGCGAAGATACCATCTGGCTCACTTTTTCACAAACTCACACACGCTCAAATCTTCAGAAATCGCGAACACCGTTCTCAAACACAACTGCACTCAGCACTGATATCTGGAATCAATATCCAATATCGCAATACAAAGAACATAGAACAACTTTGAAAAGTCTACGGTGACAGCCACACAGGCTTAGGAAAAGAGAAAACAAAATACCCTTTTCCGATACGAAAAAAGATAAAATACGCTATGGATAAAATACGCATGAAAACTCCAGCTTCTCAACCATTTATCCAACAAGACCTGAGTCTTTTCTTGTCATCCTTAATATCAACTCGTTGGAGAATCCAAAAGGATACTATCCGTTCCCCAACTGAGTCGATTGATTCAGTTGATCAATTTTTTTTTTTTTTGTGACTTAACTCTTGCGGTCTCAATAAACTCCAGCCCTGAGATACACAGCCATGAGCTGAGTCTTTCCCTGAACGGGCATGACCTCTCCTCTGCGGAGAATCAGAAGCGACGAGACATGGAGAGCCTCATAGAACCAAAATCACATAACATGACATCTGTTCGTCTCTCCATACCGATCTGAATTCGTCGATCTGTTGAAGCTCTGAAATTGAATTAGCAATGGAATATTGAATTTGAATTAGTAGCCCAATTTACAATGCTTATAAACTTTTTCACGCCTTTCAACCTGTTTTCGTACAGATTTCAAAAAACATTTTATTGACTCCAACCTCAGTCTTTGTATAGACTTTTGTATTGAACCGCAGCACCGCAATACGAAAAGAGTCTTTCAAATTACCGGGATATGATGATCATTAGTAATGATCTAAATACACAATTTCAATACGTAATGAACGACTTGGAGTCATGTGTTCCTCCAGGAATAATAGATGATCTTGCCTAATGAAAAAAAAAGAAAAAAACATCTTGACTAACGAAAGAAATGAAAACCATCTTGACTAATGAAAAACATCTTGACTAATGAAAATTCGATTAGAATCATGATTACGATCCGCAAGTAGCCCGGCAACTCCATTGTAGTGTACAACCGAACTCCTTGGACCTCATGATATTATCATACTTGTGTTTTTGTGTTCTTGCTTTAAGCTTTGTGCTCTTGCTTTTTGCTTTTTGTTTTTCTCTGAGTAATTAGGCTTGACATGCGTTCCGTGAAGTTCTGTGATTGAATTCTTGACTAAAAAAAAGGTCAGCCATCATATTATGTGATTTTCCTGATCAGATATGCAATATCCCTGTGTGCGGTCCGGTAATGCTACGTATAGAGTGAAATGAAGGCATCTAACTTCTACGACTGTCTTAAAGATTTTCGAGCTTTAAATTTGAATTCTAGCAGCTAAATAGCTGCGCACTTATGGAGTTTTTTGACCTTAGGTCTCTGTTTTCAATCTGTTCAGAAAGTTCTGTCATTCTGAGTTCTTTGTTCAGACTTGCTTACATTGATAATCCGACACAACGCTTCCAAATTAATTTTTTCGTCTCTATCGAGATTCGAAAATACTGCAATGCTCAAATTATTCGTTCCTCGGCGAGTATGCCCTCCGTGCTCAAAATATTCATTCCTCGGCGATATCATGCCCATATCCTCTGCTCAAATTATTCGTTTCTCGGCGACGTGTATATAATCCTCTGCCTAGTCTACAGTAAACCAAAATCATGAATGCATAGCATCGTGCATAGCATAGCTTTTGATCATATGACTCATCTTCAAAATTCAAAATTTTAATTTATCCCACCAACTGACAGGATGTCACAGTGACATGTGAAGACTCCCTCTGCAGGAGATCGATTGAATTCTCCCTAGGTGTAAATCGAATTCGATACAACAGCACTCATTTCCATGGGCCTGATATTGAACTGGCCCTGAGAATCCTCAGCTCAATCATTCAATGACAATGGCAATGATCCTCATGGACAGGCTCCGTACGACAAATAATGAGTTTTGTTTTTTTTACTTTAGTAAGTTTAACTCAGACTGCACATCATTGTCTCTGGTTACCAGTCTGGTATTGCCAGACTCTGGTAATTTGAAAATCATAATCATTAGACTCTGAGAATCTTCAAGCTCAATATTATGCCCGTCGTCCGGCATTGAACTGCCGACATGCATATACTTTTTTGTGTTCGATTTTTCAATACACTGACAAACAAGATTAAGTGGCATGAATACCAACATTCATGATCCGATCATATAACCAATAGGAAATTTCAATTTCGTCGTTGATTCCAAATTTTATAAAGCAACCAATACGAAAACGTCACTGATTCCAAGTTTTCGAGTCGCCTTTTTTGAAAGGCGCCCGCCATCATGTATTGTGATCGTATGTTTGGCATGCAGAATGTGTATGGGCAGCGGCTGGAATATAAGCGCAAAATTGACCTACCCAAAAATGCTCTCCCAGCACTGCTACGTCCTGTTTCATGTCATGTTTGATGTTCATATGTGGGATCATTGTCAGGCGGTATCATCTTCTGAAGTAGAACGTTGCCATCTGGAGAGCTCAGCCGACTGGCAATTACTATAATTATACTCTTAAAGGTGCGAATTTTTGGGCCATTATTAATAAAAAAAATTAGCTATAGGGTGTCCCCTATAGCGTCCCCCTATAACCGCTCCCCTATAGCACGCCCTTTAATTAATGGAAAAGCAGTCCTATAGAACCCGCGTAGCCTTTAGCAAATCCCTATAAGCTCTCTCTTATAGCTCGGCCGTTATAGCGACGCCTATAAATATAGGCGGCGCTTTAATATATAGGCGCCGCTATAGCGTTTCGCCATAGCGCCACCCTTTAAGAGCACTCTTATAGGTGCCGTTTTTCGCTTCGATACGCACGCGCTCGCCTCTGCTTTAGCAGAGCGCTTATAGCCGCCCCCTATAGATGCAATCCTATAGCGTTCCCCTTATAAGGCCGCCCTTATAGGCGTTCTCTTTCGCTTCGATACGCACGCGCTCGCCTGTGCTATAGGAGAGCTCTTCTAGGTGCTCCCTATAGATGCGATCCTATAGCGCTCCCTTGGGTCTTTGTAAGAGCGCTCTTCTCCGTCGTCATTTTCTCCATTCGTTCGCTCCCCTTGAGCGCGCGCTTGTTACGTGGACGCTAACCATGCGCGTCCGATTCGACGTCTTTACGTTTCAAAATTGGCCAAAACCTACCCCACAGCAAAGATCGAAACGGATCGGCTCGCTTTTTGTGATCCTTTAGCCAGTTTCTAAAGATGATCGGAATCCTGACGCCATTGGTATCCTTGCGAGGTGTTGCCTGTCGGAACTCTCCCAGAACGCGCCCCAGATTTATAGTCGCCTAAGTTGGCTCCCTCAGCTTTTTTAGCCCTTTTTTTTGGCGTTTTTCTTCGACGACGATTTATTCGAGTACGTCCGGTTCATGCCCTGAGTCGATTGGTCACGAATTTGCCGGCCCTGTGACGTCCGAGGTTTATGCTTCACTCTTAGACTCTCGGACTCCGTCTTTGATTGGGGCTAGTCTCTTCGATTTATTCGCTTGAATTTGACAGGCAAATTATCGCGGGGATATCTTCGCTGCTGAGTTGCCATGTCTTCCGATCTGATACAGTTCCCCACGTCAATCGACCGGAGGACTGGAAATATCTAAACAAACACGGCTCGTCGTATTATATGGCCACATATGATTAATTGCGGCGGTCGTTACCGATACGGCACCATCCGCGTCCATGTATTTCGTTGACAATGAGGCACGATGTTTGCAATGCACTGACTCCGTCCGATGATATCGCCCCCGATGCCGATGATTCTGAATCCGGACCGTCTCGGCTCCCGATAGTAATGGGCTTAACATTGATGGAAGACCCCCGTGATATCATAAGCGACAAGCCTCATTGTCAGTGTCAATCTCAAAACTACAAGCACATGCGCCGCGCCGCGCATCTTAGCGCGGCGCGGCGCGCAGCTGTTCCCTTCCGGCTGCATACATGGAGTCGACAGATTTAGCAGCTGTCTGCCTTCAGAATCAATGGACTCAAGGACACGCGAAGCCTGGGATGAGATGCGAACTTCAACCGTAGCGATATAGGCAAAGGCTCGAAGCGCAGCGTTATCATGGTATGACGTCGCTGTGTATTGTCTCACGATTTCACGCCGCAGGATCGCCACAAATTCCTGAATAGGTCGACACTCCATGATGTCGGCACTTTCTCCATGAGCGTCCCCATACCCCGCGAACTTCGACGCCACCAGGGCCAGTTACTGTTACCGGATCCGACACGATAACACTAAGGAGGGCCATCAATGTCAATACGATCGTGTCGGTTAGTATATTACCCTATAAAATCCTAGGCGTACTCTCCCGGTAATCTCAATCCTAGCAATCGCGTCAGCGTTATCATCCAGCGGCACTGTCACGAGTACCCGAAAAGCGAAAACTTCAAAAAAACGAAAAGGAAAAAAATCGAAAAGATACACCCTCGCCGCGCGGCCCCGGTTTGGGGCCGCGCGAGTATGAGGGTTATTCATGCTTTTATTTATTGCCGCTTGCCAACTTGTTGGTATAAATATAGTGAGAGCGCGGCAGCAACGGGCAAGCATGCACAAGTTAGACATCATACGGCAATCATACAGAACATGCATGAGCATCATAAGATTGACATTCTAAACTCGTCATGCTTTTACCTTTCGCAGCCTGTCACGACGTCAACTGACGTAGTGATTCACAATTTGCATCTGATCATATTCTTTGTGTTCACGACGTTTATCACAACTTGATTCCACTTGAACAGTTTGATCGACACTACCATTGGTAGAATACCAAGCATCCATGCCAATGCTTTTCATAATCGCCCCCTAACCAGACTCTCAGAATGACGAGTCTTGGTATCTTACCTTTCCAGCTACAAATAATTAAGTTCCCGGCTCCGATTATACCTCTTACTTAGGCTCCGTCGATTATTTTCCGATTAGTGTCAATGTCGGGGACATGACCGTCTACAACTGCTATAATAACGCAACACGCATAGTCCACTTATTTCTTCCTTTGCTAAATCTAAAAAAAATCATAAGTGCCAGCCTTGTCTTTTCCATCCGATTTTCACAACACTGTATTTTGCGTGCAAAATATTTATCCAAAAAAATAAAGCCAAGCTACCCGCTTGTCAGTATTCTGACATCAATTGAAGCTACAGTATCTTTGTGTTTACTACCCTGATTATTAAGGGATCAATAACATCAAATATTTATTTTTTTACCCAGTCCGGTCCTGTGTAGACTTGTTTACCAACATTAGCCGTTTCATCCACTTCTGATACTCTTCTTCTGTCATCTCCTTTCTTTGATTTTTGTCACTGGCATCCTTTCTATTGTTCCTGTCTTTATCACTGTTGCTGTCTTTGGCACTGCTGCTGTCTTTGGCACTGCTGCTGTCTTTGTCACTGCTGTTCTTGTCATTGCTGCCTTTGTCATTGGTCACTTTTTTGATATCGTTATTGATATTGTTGTGAGCCTGCCCGTCATCGTGATCTACAGTTCTTTTTTGTCTCTTCGCCTTAGGCTTCCCTCGAAAAGCAGCCACCTCATTCTGAAAGTCTTCGTGTAGATCCGAATTTGCTTCAGCAATGATATCACCCCACTTGAGCTTCATTTTCAAGGTGGATTGATTCTGACTTTGTTGAAGATACTCACTCTGTTGGAGCGCGTGCTGTCGATTACGATATTGGCGACGACGACGACCAGGGGCGCCCATGCCGTTTTTGGCCCTCGTGGCGAGAAGCTGCTGCTGCTGGTGCTGCTCTAGGAGTTTCTCTTGCTGCTGCTGATGCCGCTGAAGCTGTTCTTCTAGGTACAACTCAGCCTGTTGGCCCAGAGGAGTTACTGTTTTAGTGACCGGCTCTTGGGGAGAAATATTGGTCAGCAGCTCCTGACCCGGAGAAGTTTTAGCTTGAAGAGAATCAAATAATGCCGCTGGTTTCAATTCCGATGGTGTCATCGAACTATATTGACTGCGATTATGTCTCGAGTGACTTGGCTCTACATTTCTTGGGAGCTGTAAATTTCTTGGCTCTACATTTCTTGGCTCGAACATGCTCTGCGCCCGACCGAGAAGGGCTTGAATCTCACCCAGATCTTGAATATTATGACCCAGATTCTGGGAAACGAGAGACTCAAACTCTTCCGATTGGAGACTCGCTGAGTCGATGTCATTGTTACTAGCGCTGTGACCGTCGGCATGATGTGTATTAATCATTTCTGGATGATCATATGCTAGTCCTGGCTCCAATGAATCTGATGGACTGAGAGCTCGACTCAACTGGTACAAGTCACGCATGGAAATATCTGTATCAGGTGATGGAGATTGCAGATCATGCGCCTGTGAATCAGGAAGCTTAAGGCTGACATTATCATAATGACTTTGTGTCATGTGAGCTGCTGTCTGCGGACATGCGCGCTGGAGGACATTTGCCAAATCCATTTGAACTGATTCTATCTGTCCACGGGGATCAGCATGCGTCAGCCTCTCACAGACATGCAATATACGCTCAATATCGGACAAATCAGGGCCACCGCGTCCTCCTGTCGTATGACTCATGTCAGGATATTGGCCACGTACTCCTGTCATGTCAGCATATTGGCCTGTCACGTCAGGAGATGGAGATTGCGAAAACGGCTTCGGAATGCTCGTGGGAGGTTGAGGAAACGGCTTCGGAAGGCTCGTAGAAGATGCCGCAAACGGCTTCGAAAACGTGGGTCCAGGTTGAGAAAAAGGCTTCGGAAACGCAGGATCACTGAATGGCATTGCCACATGCCCAATTTCGCAGTGCGTCCGCTTCGATGTTTGTGGTCTGACGGGGCCTGCAACTTCAGGCAGTTGAACTGTAGCAGCAGACGTACCCGCAGTAGAGTTGACGGCAATACCAGCATTATTACTTCCTGGAGAGTTCTTAAACTCAGAGTCAGGCACCACATCGCTTTTTTGTGGTGTCGGGGGAGCCTGACTTACCTCAACACGCGGACATTGTGGTGTTGACGCCGCGCTGATGCTTGAGGTCGCGCTGGATGCCGCAATGCCACTCAATAAATCCACGCTGGAGGCCGCAGATGACAGGCCTGAGCTCTTTCGACTTAAAGGGACACCGGTCAATATTGGGTCTTTATCGAAATTTATTGGACTCGCTGTGCTACTCGACGAGGCCATCGACGCCAGGGACGCTGTCGATAAGCCTAGGTCCGAAGTTGTCGACGCCAGCCTGGAAGTGGATCGATTAGGAGTGGCCAACGGCTTAGAAGAAGAAGGCGCTCCAACAATAGTTGCAGTACTCTGAGGCGTTAAATTAGTCACAGTAGAAGCCTCCGTACTCACAGTTCCGAACGCCGGGCGACCTCCTAACTTTGCCGGCGTCTGATCTACAGATCCGAAGTTTGCCGACATCTGACCTACCTTATCTTGCTTTTCGAACATGATGACCTCTATGATCTCGTTTCTCCTCACTTCTTCCCTCCGTGCTTTCCTTGTCGCATTGGCCTTTTCCTTGGCTTGAGGACTTAGATTCAGTCTGTATCTTTTCAGGCGGTCATTGGCACTTTCGGGCGAGACAGACGGCTTCCCTGGAGAGTCCGGACAAGCTAGGGGATCAGATCCAGCGGCGAGAGACGATTTATTAACGACAGATCCGAAGTTTGCCACTGTGTCAGCCCCTGAGTCACTCGGTGTCATTGACAGCGAGTCCGGTGATGGAACGTCTGCAAGGTCAACTCTGGCCCGTTTTGTTATCTGACGGGATTCTGATGGCTCACGTTGGGACTGGTGTTTGACCCGTTTCGCTGATGGCCGTTGGTGGGACTGATACTCTGAGTCTTGCTGTTGGGACTGATAGCATTCCTGTTGTTCCGCCTGATGTTCCTGGTCCGCCTGATATTCCTGCTGCACGGGCTGTTCACACACGGGCTGTTCCAAATGAGAATTCGTCCGCTTCACTGTACACATCGCTGTCCCGACTGCAATACCAAGTGCCGTTTTAGCTTCTTGGATGGCTCTTTCTTTTTCTTTCTTTCTATGATCATCGTTCGGCTCTTTTCCATTTGTACAGGACCTTTTTTCACTTACCACTATTGCTTGCACTGGTAACAGATCGAGCGAGACTGGATGTGCTGATACTACTTGTGGCTTTACTGACACTACTTGCGCCTTCAATACTGGTGGAACATTACAGACAGTTTGTCGCTCAGCAGCTTCAGCGGTTGCTGTTGCTATGGCCGCAGCTGCTTTCCCCAGTGCTATGCTGGCCTGATTCATTGTCTCCTGGGATCTATTTGCAGTGCCAGCAGTCTCTGGCTTCATTTTTGCAATTCTCTCTAGTTCAGATTGCAGCTGTTGGAGAACTCCAGCGAAGTTGCCTGTCGGCGGTAATTGTGCTAAATTGTCTCCAATATCCTCCACAAGTCCGTCCAAGTCTGGTTGGTTTTGTTCGAATTCTTTCTCGTGTTGGGTTTGTTGACATTCTCCCTCTGTTCTTCTCTCTTGCTGTTGTTGTTGAAATTCTCCCTCGACTAGACTTCTCTCTTGCTGTCGTTGTTCAGATTCTCCCCGTCTCTCTTGCTGTCGCTCACAAAGCTCCATTCTGTCCTGGAGCTCTTGTTCTTGCTGCAGCAATCTGAATCTCTGCAGACGCTTTTCTCCTTCCACCAATCTAGACTTCTCTCGTTGTTCTGCCTCGATAAAACTGCGTAATACCTCTTGCTTTCGTTGTTCTTGGTCCATTCTGTGCGCTTCCTTCATCGTGGCTTCAGCCCTCATGGCTTGTTCTTTCATTACGGCTTGTTCGTTGATCATCGCTTGAGCCATGGTATGTTGAGCTTCGTGTCTAGTAGAGTCCTTCTGCATGGCTTGTTGAGCCATGATGCGTTCAGCTCGATCCCTAGCCTGGATGTCTTGTTCTCTCCGAACTTCGTCCTGTTGCAGCATAATTTGCTGGACTCGCTGAGCTTCTTTTCGTTGTAAATCGAAAGTATTCAAGTTAGTATTCAAGTTTTGGTGTGGACGCGAGACATGATTACGCATTGGCGGCGGTGTCCCGCTTGTGAGCGGGGGAACACCCGACCCACCATAACCTGAAAAAGAAGTCTCTGAGAAACAAACTTCCAACTTTTTTTGCAGCGTCCTATAAGCCTTTCCCGCCAGTTTCTGACTGCTTAAACTGAATCTAAAATTGTTTGCGCTTAAACGATTCACAATGTGGTGGTGGTTACAAGCGCTGTCTGAAACAATCTGTCTGATGCTTGAATCTGTCTGCACATTATTAGCAACACCGACAGTGGCCACAATCTGTTTGTTGGCACAAACAGTCTGTTTGTTGGTACAACCAGTCTGTTTGTTGGTACAACCAATCTGTTTGTTATTCGCACAAAAAGACTTAACGCTCACCACGTGCCATAAGAACTCTTCGGATAGTATTCGTATGATGTCACAGACAACTGAATCACTGTCAGTAGGATCAACTTCAGTACTAGGATCAAACTGTGACGAAGAATCCAATTGCGAAGAAGAAGAATCAGATATCAGTCCCTCTTTCCGAAGTTGCAAAAACTCCCACAAAGTCTTGAAATCGGGGGAGAATCGCGTCGAAAGACTTACATGTTTGGAAAGATAACTTTCGGCAAACACTGATGTAACTCCCTTTGTAGAAGGCAAACGTCTATAAGTTCTCTGCATGATAGATTCAACGTCGGCGACAATGAGGCTGAGCATTATTTTGCGAGCTTGCTGTTCCGATTGATTCCGATGATTTTCAGAGGCAATGATAGGATTAACTCCTGTGAAATTTTGAGAGTTGTTGGGATTATTGCGTAGATTGCGAGGCTCCTTCTTGTGTATTGCATTGTTGTGTGAGATTCTCGTATTGCTAGGAGCGAAATTTCCAGTATTGCCCACCATCTGCGGCACACACGCATTAGTATTGTGCATCTGCTGCATCGCCATATGATTATCGTATTTCTGCAGCATTGCACGATAGTCGTGCCTTTTCTGCTGCATCGCCATATCGTACCTTTTGTTATTAACCGACTGAGTCTGAGAGGATACAAACCCCGGCGGCACGTGACGGCAAAAATCATTCCACTCCTCTGGAGCAAAGTGGTTTACTCCGTCCACTAAGTGTTCCAGGTTTTCCACGTCGAGCTCTGACTCTTCGTCAGACTCCGGTGTACTAACAGGTTGTGGAGGAGAGGCGGGCGGCGTTGCCGTAGTAAGTGTTGACAATGTGTCAGACATGATTGTACTCGTATCTGACTGCTGGCCATGATTTGGAGAGAGTAATATCCGGGGACTTCTACCGGCAAACATGCCAAATACCAAAGAGCCTTGCTGTAATATCGTTCGCGAGAGGATCATCGCGCGACTCAATATGACAGCAATCTTTTGATGGAGTCGAATGCGCTTCATCTTTAGTCTGTGATTGGCTTTAGGTTGTGACTCAATTGATTTTGGTCTTTCGACAAATTATATTCAGTTCAAAATGCGCTGGCCACGCCTTCAATATGCTGGCTAGCCGTTCCTATGCTGGCTGTAACTACTATGCCAATTTTTCTCAATTTTCTTTCTGATTGTGACCTAGTTTACGTTCTTGGGTCTCTTCTTATCCTTATATCTGTTCTTCTTTACCGCTTTTATAGTAACGCGTTTGAAATCGTTCCCAGCTTCAAATTATACGTATTTGGAGTGGGTCTCTGACCTTTAGACTTCTCTTTTTATTATGGCCGGTTTACCGTTTTTCTCCTCAATGGTTTTAAGTTTTAGGTCTCGACTTGAAATTCTAATGCAAACATTTTTTCTTGAAAAAAAAATCAGTAGATCTGACTGGGCCTTGGCAATCGTTCTTTTTTTTTCTTTAAAATTTTCGAAGATTTTTCTGAAAATCTTCTAGGCAGACCTCTCTGACAGAGAGACTTTTTCAATGGAGAGAATAAATACCGACACGAAGATTTATCATTGTCGTGGAAAAATTCTTGGGATTTCCTTTTTCGTGAAAAAATGGAAAATTCTTGAAAAAATTCTTGACTAGGTTCTTGACGTCACTTCTAAAAAAATTGTTTTCTCTGCAAAAATTCTAATTTATGGCGCACTCTTTTACTCTGTGAGTTAATGCGCGGGTATATTCAGCATGTGCATTGCAATTAATATTGTGGAAGCTTGAGTGCGTTTTCCTTCGAATCTTTCTTGAGGCTAGCCTGCGGGTTGTGAAATGAGATGGATTCAATTGGGGATGAGACTGGGAAAATTTTAATTCAGAAAAGAAGGAGACTCTTTCTCTTCAGAGTGACAGAGAGTGTCTGACAAATATAAATGAAACTTCCGCGCTGTCAAATTATAATATCAAAAGCCGCTGAATCCGCTGCAAAAACAGGCGCCACATGGATTAAAAAAACGTTGCGAAAAAAAATATCTCGCGAGAATTCGGAAAAAAATATCGAGATACGCCTGACATAAAATTTCGAGTCTGCAACTCCTCGCAAGAACGGATGGGAATCTGATGCTGAACACGCGAACTCGCACAATATAATTGTGAAGACACCATCTGGCATCGGGCTGTTTTACACAACTTTCAAAAAAAAAATATTGATTCCAACCTCAGTTTTTGTAAGTCTCTCGTGCATCGAGCCACAGTATCTTTTGCAACACATACGTCGCAATTTCAACAAACCATCCGTCTTCTGTGAGAGCTGAGCCTGTACGGTCTTACAATCCGTCTTCTCTAAGAACTGTATTGAATCACCTTAGGTAACCGTATTGAAATGAAATTCCTGCACTCTTGCAAAGCTGCTACTCTTGCTTTGCTACCCTTACAACACCTGAACTCAATACGAAAAGACCTCAAAATACCGGGATATGATTTTTTAAATACGCAGTTCGCTGCTGCCTGCTGTTGCTTGTGATCTAAATACACAGCAACGATTTAATTTTAAAGGAACGACTGACGATTCTGAGAATAATATCTGAAATGCACGACTTTGAATGCTTTATTACAGCTTTAAACTTAATGAGCTCAGACTTGGAGTCAACCACTCCAGGACTCGTAACGAAATTTCGTATAGACCAGTGAAAGAAATGAAAAACGTCTTGACTGATGAAAAAAATGAAAAATATTTTCTCGATTTAATCGACGATTAGAAACATGGACAATACAACAGTCCGCAAAAGTAGCCCGGCAACAACGACCGGACTCTTTGGACCTCATGGATATATCTGTGATTATGAATTCTTGACTAAAAAAAGACCAGACATCATAGGTACACAATCTGAGTACCTGATTAGATATGCTAATTTAATTTTTCCTAAGCTTTGAAGTTTGGAGTTTGTTCATAGACTATAGTGACGTGATCGGATGACTCCAATCTGAATGGCGTGCCGATCCCTATACAGCAATGATCTAATTTCAAAAAGTTTTCAGTTTGTGAGTACAGCGTCAAAAGCTAGTCTTAAATTCTAACAGCTAGCTGCGTACTTATGGAGTTTTGACCGTCGGCCTTTCTTTTAGATCTGTCCAGCAAATTCTGATTTTTTTTTCACCGTGTGATAGTAAGCAACCATTCCAGCATACGAAAATCAGTTGCTTCCCATTATAATCCTGTAACTCAACGCTTCCAAATTGTTTGTTCCTCTTGATACTTAGTACTGCTCAAATTATTCGTTCCTCGGTGATCAGATTCACGCCTCTGCTTAAATTATTCGGTCCTCGGTGGTGGTGCTCAAAATATTCATTCCTCGGCGATGCCCTCTACTGCAATTTGATAATCATTCACTCCTCGGCGATGTGTGTCCTCTTACTAGCTTCGTAAATTAAAATCGTGAATGGACCCCATTTTCAAAATAGAAGACTCAAAATTGATCCCACCAACTGATAGGATGTGAAAATTGATCCCACCAACTGATAGGATGTGAAAATTGATCCCACCAACTGATAGGATGTGAAGACCCTCCGCGGGAGATCGATTGAATTCTCCCTAGGAATTTCAAAATTATTGAACTTGAGGCAACACCATTTCCATTGATATTGGGCATGATATTGAATTACCCCTCTGTAAATACTCCCATCTGATGAGATCCATCATTGACATTTGACATTTGAATTATGATGAAAATCCAATTTGAATGCCGCGGCGTTTACGTCATAATGAAGCGCCATGCCATGAATAATCACCGATCAGATTCACGGGCCTGATATTGAACTGCCCTTCAGAATTCTCAGATCAATGACACCCATAATAGCAAACTTGGTGTGAAACCAGAAGGAGACTCATGACATCTTCATTTTTTGAAACTCAATATACGACGCCGGGCATTGAACTGCCGACATACACATAAGCTTTTCTTTTTCTTTACGTTCTCAGCTTTTCCATTTCTTTTTCGATCGATTCAATTTTTCTAAGACTGTCTCTGTTTCAATACGGGCGGCACAACCAAAAAATGATTCAAGAACCATGATAGGACGGTGAACGATAACTAAGCGAAACCTTGTAACTTTTTGTATGAACGCCTTTTTCTATCCCATTTTCTCATATGACATATTACAAACACGATGAACTACAGCTGGCTACCTGCATGAATTATACCTACATTCATGATTTGATCCTATAAGTAACCAATACGAAATTTCGTCATTGATTCCAAATTTTTGTCAAGCAACCAGTACGTAAGCGTCACTGATTCCAAATTTTATCATTGATCAAGGCTAGCAGCCAGTACGTAAGCGTCACTGATTCCAAGTTTATAAGTCGCCTCTTTTTTTGAAAGACGCCTTCCATGATGTATTGTGATCGTATGCCATGCCATGCCATGTTTTATGCCATGCCATGTCATGTTTTGTGATCGTATGTGTGACATCAATCATTAATTTTTCTCCTGTATACGAAATACTTGATTGACCTGCTTGGTGGCTTCTGTCAATGTTGGCTTCTGTTGTATCGTGCTGTTTGCGTATCATGAGACTCATCTTCATAATACAAAATGTCGACTGGCATTACATACTTTTATTTATTGCCGCTTGCCAACATGATTCGGATGCCATTTGAAGAGTTTAAATGTCGCACTTAATTGATTGATCTTTGTGAAAAAAAAAAAAGGTAATTGACACTACCATTTGTAATTAGAATCAATCAACGATACACATATGGTTAACGCTCTTCCATGGCCTAACCAGACTCTCAGAGTCTTGCCTTTCTGACTGCAAATTAAATCTCGATACTCCTTCGCATTGCGGAGGCGCATGGTGTCAAGGTATATTATTTTCCGAGTAATGTCCATGTCAGGGACATCATATGTTTTTTGTAACATTTTTGTCCTTCCTTTTCTGAGTCTCGCCTTCCTTTTCTGAATCTTACATGAATAATACGAGCGTAGGAGTAGTAGGAGGCACTAATGAGGGTGGGTGGCCTACGTCGATGATGCCCGCGCTTGCGCGGGCTGATACGCAGCACCCATCCCCACCAGGGCTAGAATCACGGCGCGAACATGGCGACGCCGACTGGTCCCCGGGGCAATTTGGTCCCTGGCAGGGGCCTACTGGAGTAGGGGCCACGTCTGATCTTCTTCAAAAAATGACTCCCCAACAATCAAAAAAGGGACGCAAACCCCTTCGAAAAACTCAAACCCAAAAAGGGCGTCCCAAGTACCCAAAGGCGACCAAATACCCAAAGGCGACCAAGTACCCAAAGGCGACCAAGTACCCACAGGCGCCCAAAGACGGAGGCCGTGAATCATTGAAGGCCTACAAGGCCAACCGTGCCAACCCATGCCATCGCGATACGCTGCATTTTCGGCGCTTTTCTTTTGCCATTCGCGGGCTATTTTCGTCGTTTTCGAGAACATCGATAAAAACTCCTGAAAATTTTCAGGAATTGGCTAGAATATTCCGAGATTCCCACACTTTGGCGCCTTCGAATATTCTAAAGTTCCCACATTTTCGCGCATTTTGATGGGACTAAAAGTCCGCGCCAATATCGTAAAATGCATCCGGTCGGTCGGTCGGTCGGTCGGTCGGTCGCCGGCATTTTTTGGAGGGTATGCGGAGTCGATTGGTGCGGTGCATGCAGAGGCGATCGGTGTACGCGGAGGAAAGTGAACAACGCCCGCGCAAGCGCGGGCAACCAGTCTTGTTTTTCCATTTGATTTTCACAACACTGTAATTTGTAAAGGCAAAATCTCCAAAAAAATAAAACCAAACTCACCATCCAAAACGATATCTTTTTTCTCTTTACACGATTGATTATTGCAGTGCTGGAAACTCTTTTTTTTTTCTTGAATCTGTATTCATGAACCCGAATAAATTCGCAAAATGACACTCCCAATTCCGAAAATGGATGACAATCACGATTCTGAAAGTGAATATTCTGAGAGTGAATGAGTGACTGAATGAATGAATGATATCTGAAATTATCACCAGCTACCTTGTCAGTATTCTGACATCAATCGAAGCTGATTGAATAGTTTTTTTCTTAGTCGCGCCAACATTGACAAAACCGGTCTACCGACCTTGCAGATTTGTCATGTAACTACTGACCTCCCACATTTGTCATAATTTTACTCTCCGGCCCAAGTCCCAGCATCTGTTTCCACCATTTCTGATACTCTTCTTTTGTCATACGACGCTTGCTGTTGTTGCTGTCATTGTTGCTGCCATTGCTGTTATTGCTGACAGTCACATTGGTCATGTTGTGCGCCCTCAAATCATCGATTTGATCATGATCTACTCTTTGTCTCTTAGAATTTTCTGCCAACTCGTTCCGGTAATCAGCCTCTGCTTCCGCTACAACATCCTTCCACTTGAGATTGAGTTGCTTCATGCTTGTATGTGTAGACTTTTCCGGGTTTCTGGATTGCAGATTAGTGAAGTCTTTTTCCTGGCTATGAGTTGTGGAAGTTTGAAGATTCTGACAATGACTCGTTGTGGAAGTTGTTGTGGCAGATTCGAGTTGTTGCTCACCATCAAGTTGTTGGCGCGACAGCTGCTGCTGACTATCGAGGCCCGATTCGAGTTGTTGGCGCGACAGCGGGACCAGGCGGCTGCATCGCTGACTGACTCTGGGATACTGCCGCCGCCGCTGCAGCTGCCTTTCTAAGAGGAGCTCAGACTCTCGGGCCAAAGTTTCACTTTGAGAAGCCTTAGACCCAGAAGTGCTCAATATTTCCGTTTGAACTTGAAAAGAAGTACTAAATTCTGCCGCTGGTGTCGTCGGATGATGTTGTTGCGCACTTGTAGCTGTGTACTCTGAATTTGAATTGGGATCCTGGATGGATTTCAAATTGGCATCCTGAGGGGCATGTGGGCAATTGGCATCCTGGATGGGGCGTTTTGATAGATTCTGACTCTGACTCTTCTGACGCATCTTGAAACTTTCGAGCCGTTGACTCGACAGCGGTCGATCGCGATATCGTCGATTGGGCTGCTTCCGCCCCGGCTCTCGCCGAGATGTTTTGGTGGATTGACTTTGAGAAGTCCCGAGTTCCGTTTGATGAGAAGCATATAATGCCGCTGGTGTCGTTAATGCCGGTGGTGTCGCTAATGCCGCTGGTGTCGTCGGATGATTCAAGAACTTCGCTTGCGCCTGATTCTGACTGAGGGGCAGCACGGTTTTGCCATTGGTAGTAATTACACTCTGGGCGCGTCCAAGCAGTGCTTGAATCTGACCGAGATTTGTCTGACCAATATTTGAAGTGCGAGATTCTGATTGTGGGGCTGCATCGAATGGCTTCTGACCATTGTGACTGTCAGGATGATGTGTATTACTAGTCATGGCTCCACTGAAGCTTTCAGGACGATGTGCCACCCGCTGATGTGGTGGACTGCTGAGCGTCTGACTCAACTGATGCAACTCACGCATGGAAATGCCAGACTCAGGCAATGTAGATCGCAGATCATGTGCACCTGAATTGAGTTCAGGCGTTGGAGGAGATCGGAAATCTGGTGACCCTGAAGATTCAGGAAACGCATTTTGCTGCTTTTCAAGCATGCAAGCTAGGGTCTGCGGACATACACGCTGCAACACTTGTGCTAACATTTCAGGAGACAGACGTCCAAGATCCCCATGCGTCAGCTTCTCGCAGTCATGCAATATACGTTGAATAGTATCAGGATACTGTCCAACTTCACAATTCTTCCCCGGCTTCGATGTTGGTGGTCGAACAGGCAGAACCTTGGTAACTGTTAGCTCAGGAAGTTGTTGAGCCTTGGTAGCTGTACTGGCAGCACTATTAAACTCAGGCACATCGCTCTTTTGCGGTGTCTGTGGAGCAGTGGAAATGACCTCGAGACGTGGATATTGTGGCGTCGGTGGAGCGGTATTCAGTGGACTCACGCTGGAAGCCGCAGAAGATAGGTCTGAACTTTTTCGACTCAACGGGACGCCGGTCAATATTGGGGCTTCGACGGTCGCTGTAGTTGACGCCATCGATGCCAGGGACGTTGACGATGCCAGAGAACTTGTCGACGCGAAAGAAGCTGACGATGCCGTAGAAATTGACCGGAGGGGAGTGGGAGGCTTAGCAGAAGTATTGCCAACAATACTGGGAGACTTTTTACCAGTCACGACAGCGGCAACAGTGGGACTTGATGTAACGTCTGCAAGGTGTCTCACTCGTTTCACTCGTTTTGCTGGTGGCTGATGTTCCACGGGATGTGGTGGCTGATGTTCCACGGGATGTGGTGGCTGTTGGGACTGATGCTGGTCAGGCAGCACCCGTGTCGCCATCAACCCTTTCATGTCGTCCCACCATTCTTCTCCTCCGTCCATTGCCATCGTCATTCCTATTCCGAATCGTTTATTCACATGCTCCATCCCTGTCTTCCTCGATGTCCCCACTGCAATACCAACTGCCGTTTTAGCATCCTGGATGGCTCTTTCTTTTTCTTCGCTTTGCTGATTACATGCCTTTTTCGCCACAACTGTTGGCTGCATTGGTGACAGTGAGACTGGATGTACTGGCACTGGCTGTGCTGGCACTGGTTGTGCTGACACCACTGGTGGCCTCTGAAAGTTCTGAGCAGCTTTTTGTCGTTCAGCTGTTGCTGTTGCGATCACAGAAGCCGCTTTCTTCAGCACCATGCTGGCCTCATTCACCGACTGGGATACTGCCTGTCCTTGGTCCTGCAACGACTTCCTTTTAGCCCCTTGTTTCATTGCCTCCAGTACTTCTAATTCGTTCACATTGATAACATGCGGCCCACAAGGTGTTTGCTGGGAGTAGTAATGCGAGTTGTCAGAGTGCTCATAAGAGTCATTGTGTTGACATTGTTGAACTTGTTCCGTATTTTGTTGCTGAGAGCCCATTTTTCTAATCCTCTCAATTTCTGGCATCAGTTGCTTGAGAACTCCCACGAAGTTCCCTGTGTCTGTTAGCTGAGACAGATTTTTTCCGATGTCTTCGACAAACCCGTCAAGATTTGTCTCGCGTTGGTCTTCTGGAGAGTTTTCCTCTTGTTGTCCTTGTTGAAATTCTCCCTCTGTTCTTCTCTCTTCCAGTTGTTGTTCACAGTCTCCGGCTCTCTCTTGCTGTCGCTGATAAAACTCTCGCTCCATTCTGTCCTGCAGCTCGTGTTCTTCCTCCACCAATCTCTTCTCAAAGCTCTTCTCTCGTTTTTCTGCTTCGATAAAGCTCTGTAGTATATTTTGTTTTTGTTGCTCTTGCTCTATTCTGTGCGCCTCCCTTTCTCGCCAAGCAGGATCTTGTCCCTGTAGAAGGTTCATAAGCTGCATGTCGTTAGTTGCTTGCCTCCGACTTGCATGACTTCTGTCGCTTTCTTCATCGTTTTTTCCTTCTTGTCTACTATTGAAGTTCGCGAGCACTTCCTGCTCCTTGATCATTGCTTGAGCCATGATCTGTCGAGCTTCGTGTGCAGCCTGGATTTGCTGCTGTTTTTTCCTGGCTTCAAGTTCCTCGGATTGTTGCTCTGTCATTAGCGTCTGCATTCTTCGAGCTGCATTCTTCGATTCTTGTTCACGGTAGGATCTCGTGAACAAGAGAGCCCCTGCCGTGGCCCTTTTTGTGGCCATTTCTCCATTATGATTCATTTCTCCGTTATGAACGTTTGGAACATTATGATTTGGAACATTGTGATTTGGAACATTAATTTCCTCCTGCACAAACTTCAACTTTTCTAACTTCCTTTTCAATATTTTCGATGCCTTTACCGCTAGTTTCTGACTTTGGAAACTGAAATGGAAATTTGCGCATTTGGGATTTAAAGTCTGTGCCTTTTTCTGTACAATCTTCACATTAGCAGGAGCGTGGATATTAGCCTGAGACTCAGTGTTGGCCACATGCCACATAAATTCCTCCGCTAGATTACGTATGATGTCACTGACTTCTTTGTCGTGTTCATCAGATTCGGGCTGTATAAGTCCATCTTTCCTGAGTTGAAGGAATTCCCACAGAGTCTTGAAGTCAGAGGAGAAGGTGTTTGAAGTGCTCAAGTTTACGTGTTTAGAGAGATTTTCGTCAGTGTGAACTTCAGAAGCGTTTGAACTTGCCGGTACGGAAGTGGCTCCATTGGCATGTGGAGAAGAAGTAGTCTTTCTTTGTGATAGTATGTCAATGTCCGCCACAATGAGCTTCCACATTATTTTGCGGGCTTGCTGTTCGGAGGCGATGATAGGACTAACTCCTGCCAAATTGGAGTCGGGACTTCGTCGCATGAGTTCGGGACTTCGTCGCCTGAGTTCGGGACTTCGTCGCCTGAATCTACTGGCCTTGGTATTGAGTCTCGAATTGGTAGGATTGTATCTACAGCTAGCATCTCTAGCATGAAAGTTCTGATTCAGAGTTGCCATACTAGTATTGTTCTGATTATGTTGCATTACCTGCTTGCCTTGCATTGCCATGATACTATCCTGATCCGGATTCTTGCCCTGATTCTTATGATCCTGATTCTTATCCTGTTTCTGCAAATTCTGCTGCATTACCTGCTTGCTGTGCTTAATATGACGGTCCTGCAACATGCGAAATCTTTCTGATTGAGTTAGAAAGCCTGTCGGCACGCGATCGCAAAAGTCATCCCAATCTTCTGGGTCAAAATGGTTGTCCACTAGTTCTTCTAGATCACAGTGGTTTTCGAATTCAAATCCTTCCAGGTTTTCCAGGTCCGTCTCTTCTGAGAAACGTTCTGAAGTTGTTTCTCTGGTCTTGCAGTTGTTTACTGGATGACCAGTTTGTTGCTGTGATATGGTTTGAAAATGACACTGTGGTAAACTTTGACATTGTGGGAGACTCTGTGGTAGACGAGAGGAGACGAGATTTGGACGGACGAATGAAGGAGAGACGAAATTGGAATGCGGAACTCGTTGGAATGGCGTCGAATCTACACTGTCTACAAGTTGCGGAGGCGACGCTGGTGGCGTGGCCGTAAGTGTTGACCTTGGCGTGGCAGTCAGCGTTGACACCGTATCGGAGCCGGCATTTGGAGAGATTGAAGTATGTGAACCAAAACCCTCTGGAGAGAGCAAAGGACTTCTTGTCGCAAGAGCCAAAGAATTTGTCCCAAACACGCCCAACACCAAAGTGGCGCCTTGCAATATCGTTTGCAATATCATCCGGAGTGGCATCGTTCGCGATGGTATCATCGCGGGACTTCTGAAGAGCTTCATTTTCTTTTTGCGATTCAATTGATTTTAGATCAGGTTGTGAGTCTGAAGTTTAGTCTTTTGAAATTTAGTTTTTTGAAGTTGACAAATGATAGTCAATCTTTTGAAACTTAGAAGTGCTTTGTTTACAAGTTAGGCCTTCAATCTGATGGCCAGACGTGCTATGCTCGCTGTAACTATGGAAAATCCGAATTTTTTTTACTTAACCTGTAACTCCTGTTTTGACTGGTTTCTTCTCGGTAGTTTTAACTTTAAATTTTACTGTGCACGCAGAAAAGTAAGTAGGTCTCGACTCGAAGCTGGTTCTTTTTCTCAGGTTCGGTTTTCGACTTCAAATTATGATGCGAAATTTTTAAGTTTTCCTCATTCGAAAGTCTAAGAAAAATTTCAATAGTGCTCTTTTCTTTTAGAAAACCCTCTAGATAGAGGGACTTTCTTCTTTTCTTTTAGAAAACCCTCTAGATAGAGGGACGTTTTACAATATAGTTATTGAATGTGCGTAAATCTTATCGAGCTCCGACCTTAGATAGGAACGGGAACTTCTTGGACTCCGAGCTTAGCAAACTCCGACCTTAGATAGGATCGGAGAAAATCAGATATAATCAGATAGAAACCGACAATTTTATGTCGTGAGCAAATTTGAGTTCTTTTTTCGTGGAAAATTCTTGACTTTTTTCTCTTTCTATTTCTTGATGCTGGCCTTAGACTCGAAGAGACTTCTTCGTTTTCTACGGTAACTTCCCGAATTGAAAGGAGTCAGGACCCTTCTTTCTTGGCGCCCTTAAGTTCTACAATGCCTGTAACTTTAAATTCTTGACTGAGAGCCTAGAGGAGTACTCTGTCGTAACTTTCAAGTTCTTGACTGAAATAGACACTAGCTGGCAATTTGGATCTGCTGAAATTTAGCTTATCTTGCCCAGCTGGTAATTTGAATCAGCTTTGGCTTATCGTGACCGAAATTCTTAGTGCCGAAAATACAACGGCGACAGATATATGTCCTCAGAAATATTATGACTCCTCAGGAAAATTCTAATTTATGACCCTTAACTCCCGAGTCTGCAAAAGAAATTCTAATTCAATATTTATGACGCACAGCACTCCTTTAATCACTGAGCTAATGCACGGGTATAATCAGTATGCTTCTTGAAGAAATTTTGAATGATTATTATATGGAGTTTTTACACTGACAGTGCGTTCTATTTGGCTGTGGATTTTTCTTGTGAGATGGATTGAGAATCACGATGAGATTGGGAATGAATGCGGGATACCATGGAAAAGAAAGAGAAATGTTAAAAGTTTGAAGATGTCAATCAAAAATCACAGAACTTTCAATATCAATCAGAAATCACTTCGCTGCACCGAACACCACATGGATAAAAAACGGATATTCGCGAAAATTCGGAAAAAAAATATCTCGCCTTGGTTCTGCTTTCATGATGCGGAAACTCCTCGCAAAAATGTCTCTGAATCTGAACACACTTCGCACATTGTGAAAATGCTATATGACAACGGGATATTTTTTTACGATCAAAGATTTGCGCATTTGGTTTTTGCTGCGTCCTTTCCATAAACAGTCGCATGAATGTCTCTTCAAAGTTTTTGCATCAAAAGTCGCGTGAACTCCGCATACTTATACTTACTTTTCTTAACACCACGCCCTTTATACACGATGAACGTTCTTCGTTAAAAAATATCGCAATCTCGAAGAGCCGACGCATGATTCGAATGCAAACTAATCACACCATTTTCAAAATACTATATACACACTCTCTTTTACACACGATACTAGACAACAGAAGTTGAACGATAGAAATACAACCTGCATAATCATATGACCCGACGGATAGCGGGCATGCCCGCTTGACTGTGGCGATCCGCTGACTGATTGACGCTACTGCATGCCGCTCGCTCAGATTGGCACGCCCCATATGTCCAAGACAGGTCTTCAAAATCGCAACCACAGTCGGAACGACTGCGGTCGGATCTCCCTTCCCAAAATGGGGCGGCCTTTGGCTCATCTTCGCGAGTTTAGGAGTTTGTCGGTTCTGTCACAAACGAAATCCAGGAAAACACTACAGAAGCGATCCTGTTCGAGTACAGTCGACAATGAGAGTGGTCACGCGAGAATGATTGTAAATCACGGGAGTGTAGCGAGTCTCTGACTTCCACTTTGTGCACCTCTATTTCGGTTAGATTTCGCCTTCAGATCTCTAGTGTTCCGTCGTTTCTCTGTGACGACACATATTTTACAGCAGAAATATCAGCCACAGGGATTCGAACCACCCACGAAAAACTCTGAAGCCTCTTTGACCACACGTTTCAAAGTTATACCTTGAGCCAAAATGGCTACGGTTCCACTCGCTAAGCAAATTGCCATGGGATGTCGAAAATACGATACCAAACTGCAATGCAACGCTGGAAATGAAACATCTTGTGGATATGAATCATATGCATATTGAATCAACAGAAACGCTGTCGTGCAACGATGCAAAAAAAATCTGAAGCCACTTGGGCTGAAAAATAAACCTGAGTTGTCCAGCTTTCTGTACAGTAGATCTGAAGCCAGTTTTCTGCTTGAAATCGGTATTGGAATTACATACAAAACAACTTCAGACGCGCCATCATCATGTTCTTTCTCTATCTATCAAAAGACCTTTTTGAAAAAGGTGAGTTTGTTTTCTCATTCTTTCTCTGCGCCTCCTGATGCAACTTATCACTCCCTCCACTCCTTATCATTTCCCTAGCTCCTTATCATCTAAGTACTCAACTCAGATCAACTCCTTATCATTCAAGCACTCTAAGGATAAGTACTCAACTCCTTATCATTCTTCCACGTCCACGCTACCTCCATTTTCAACGGTTTATGAAACTTATATTTGTTATCGGTGAAAGGGCCATCTCCCTGGAACCAATTCCAACCCGAGTTTTTCGATGCTCCACCATCCCCACTTTGACTCCCCCAAAACCTTTTCGCCGTCTCAGCAGAATGGGGATCCACTTCCAATTTATACATTTGCAGTTCAGAAGCGAGCATCAACTTTTCGTCTCCTGTGAGGGAGGCTGAGAAATCCGCGTCTAATACGTTCGTGATGATACGATCGAATTTCTGCTGCCATTGGAAACTTGGGGAGTGTGAGAATGTTTTGGGAACTTCTGGACCTGGAGGAGGATTCTTATTATTGTAAACGCTTTTGTCGTAGGATAAATCTTGTGAGTTACTACAGCAAGTCCCGGCAGTTCCCTGTCTAAAGTCATCTGGATCAAAGTTGTTGTGTTTTTCGGGCATATTAGACCCTGGATAGTAGGGGGTTAAAGTGTCGAGGATTATGGAGGAGGCTTGTTTCGACGGGTTATTTTCAGATTCCGGGTCCGCAAACACATTCGAACTGTGATCATTTTCATCCGCGCTCGTCATCAAATCGAAAGCATTCACGATTTCAGCGTTGCTCCAGCCCCCATTTTTGTTTTGTCCAGTCGTAACAGAAGACGACTGCCCCCACTGCTGTTTGGTTGGCGCGCTCCACTGGGTATCACCCATGAAAATCACGGTGTGGAGAGCCGGATCGGCGGCTTTTTTCAGGTTGAATTCATTCGACAGATAGGAATTTTTATAGTAAGGTCCGAGCGGGTTTTTCGAATTCCTTGAATGTGTCCCGCACAGGTTGCCGGAACCGGTGCCAGAACAGCCTTCGAAGTTACTTGCTTTTGAAGATTCGATTTTGTGAGGAAACCCAAGGTTGATCATAGCGGTTTTGAGGTCTTCGCCGATCGCAGGGAGGTCGAAATCTGTTATTTTTAGACGAGAGAGGAGTGGAAGGAAGTTTTTCAATAAGACATCGTACATCAGCAATGAGAATCGGGATAAAGAATTTACAGAAACCAAATCCACGAAGAAATCACAACACTCTGGATCACAATATTCTCGAATCACCATGACAAATTCACTTGATCCCAAACAAAACAAAGCCTTGAACTAAATATACCTCGTTCCATGCTCCCAGCCTGCCCACCAAGAGGCACATTTGCTGTCGGCGCAAATTGCCCCGCAATCACATACACCGCGCGGTCATTGATAACATTCTTTTGGTAAATATTGCGACTTATCGGGCTGCCTGTAACCGGATCTTTCTCCCCCCATTCCCCGGTACCCGGATCCCCATAAGAGCTTTCGAACCTCCTAAATGTAGTGTCCCTCGCCCATGGATCCTTGCCGATATCTTCTGGGAAGAAGTACTTTTTTCCGTTTAGCATCCCCTCCGGCACGCTGGTTGGGGTGCTCGTTTTCAGAAAATCCAGATCTTTATCGTTGTTCCAGATATTACTCGCGAAATCCTTATCCACCATATTCCCATACAGTGGATGAGATCTTTCACGCATGCGGAATTTTGCGACAAGCCCCGGGTAGGAAGTTCGATCGACGTTTGGTGTTTTTTTAGCTGTTTTGTCATCGTCGGAGACAGATTCGGAGAAACAAAGACCTTCACCGACGAATTCGGGCAGGATACGTCTCTGATTCTTCTGAGTCTGTTTCTTTTGATATGATTTATTCGTACTTTGTTTTGCTCTTTGTTTATTTGTAGAAGCAGGATTTTGTCTGGTAGGAGCAGCCTCCGAATCTTCTGAGTCGGAATCCAATCCAGAAATAGGCGCGCCTCGTTTGACATAGCTTGTTGATGCGTTGCCTCGCATCCTTTCCTGATGAGAAGCGATATCGTCTCGAATCTTCTCTCGATGGGCATGGATATCATCTTGAACCTTCTGTCGATGGGCATGGATATCATCTTGAACCTTCTGTCGATGAGAGTCAAACTCCTTCATATCTTTTTTCATTTTCTCTTGCTGGGCATTAATGTCGTCTTTAATTCTCTGGCGATTTGCATAGAATTCTTGGTGAGAAGGTTCAGAATGACCATGATTGTCGTTGAAAGAATCTCCATTTCGTTGTCTCTTTTTCGCATTGGGTTTTTGTCGTTTGAAGATCCTTTCAAGAAAAGATTTTTTTCTCGTGTTTCTCTGTTGAGGAGTACCACTACCTCTATCCGTGACTCCTTTCACAAACACCCTTCTCCATTTCCTTGCGTTGTAAATCAACGCGACATTGTTCGGCGCCCCATCCATATTTGGATGTTTTGCATCGTTTTTACAAGAACTCGAAATCACGCGCCATAAAGGCGGCCCTTCACCCGCCGGCATTCGATCGTATGCATCCGAATACCCGACATAAAAAGGCGCCTGTTGGCCTTCCCCGTTGTAGCCGAAGAGTTCGGAATCAACCACCGGCAAGTTATAGAGTTTAGCAGGGCAAACGGAAGGGTCGAATTTCGCTTCACATTTCTGCAAATTCTCCTTGTTCGCGTTTTTGATCTCTTTGAGAACTGCCCAACTCAATCTTCGATACTGCACAGTCTCGTTTTCTGAAGTGCGCGAAACGAGCTCTCCATTCGCGCGAATCACCGAGATGAAATCAGCAGAATGCATATAAGTGCGAGCTTCATGGATACTGTCCGTATCGGACCACCAATTTGTGAATCCTCCTTGATCCTTTTTCTTTTTCGTTACAGTTCTCGTGTCTTGCATTAATTTCTCCTTAATGTACAATCCCGCAGCGGCGGAACATTTTTTCGACTGTGTGTTTTTGTCTGTGTCGAAACAATGCGAGTTCGGATTCCAGTGAGTCAAAATCAGTTTGGATAGTTGATAATCCCGTACAGGTCGGGTTTTATAATAAATCAAGAATGCGAGGCCTGTGAATAGTCCGAGTGTGACAAAGACAGTTGTTGCGATGCAGATTGCTTTTCTTCTTTTACGCGCTGCTTCTTGGAGCGGATTGGGCGCGGGCGTGGAATGACGCCAGGCTTCGATGGGTGTGCCATCCGGATTGCAGAGCGGTTGGATTTCTTCGGGAACGGCGCGTAACGGGCCGGAGACTGGTGAGAGTAATCCCCCAGGCGATACATCGCCGGAAAGAAGTGAGCCAGGCTCTGCTTGTGGTTCTGGAGGTTGAGAAGACGGCGCACGCTGAAGATTCTCGGGAACGCTCGGCATGCTCCTTCTACCGCTTTTCGTAGCGGATAATTGCGGCGAGTCCGGAAGACCCGAATAAGTGGGTTGGTAATTGAAATTGCGGAGGTGCTCTTCTTCCGCAAGGATCTGAATCAGTTCAGGCTGCACCTGGGACCCTCCCATGTTGTCACTGCTTCTGTAGGTCGGTCCATCCGAACTGGGCGGTGCAGTCGGCGCGGGAGAAGAATGGTGACTGTTGGTATGGTGACTGCCAGCGGGCGACTGTTGGTTCAGCGTTTGGGGCGCCATCATATTCAAGTCCAAATTCATGTTCTCTATTCCCGGCAGAGTGTAGTTCGTGACAGAACCGTGAGGTCCAGAAGGAGTGTATAGCGCTTGCTGCTGCATCATCTGCTGCGTCTGTCGCTGGTGCATCGGGCTCGCGCCATAGCCCACAGTACTGGGATTCATGCCGCCAGCACCGCCGATCACATAGGCACTTGCATGCCCTGGTGGAACTTGGGTGCCAGGCGGTCCGTAAGGGCCTGGCATTGGCGTTGCTCTTTGGGGCGCCACACCTTGTTGCGGAACTCCAGAATTCATCGTATTTCGATCCATGGTTGATTTTTTTTTAGTCTTTGAGATTGTTATTTGAAAATTGAGTTGTCTCTAATCGGAAAACATGATAGTTTTCCTCATGAATGAACTGCGGAGAGAAGAATTCGAAAAGTAATGTGTTGCGACATTGAGAGAAAATACCAACGCCGCGAGAAACCATTAACGAAACCTTTACCATGCGAATTCCGAACTTTCCGGAAACAGTTGGAGAACACCTCGCGCATCAGCAGTAACAGAAAACCAACTTGCCAAACAGAACAACGCCAGCGAACACATTTTAGCTACCATTCAGAACGCTCTTCTTAGACCCAGTTTCTACATTCAGTCAAGATACTAAGTGCACTTCAATAGTCTGAGACTGATCGAGACCAATAACGAATCTCACTCCATAGGTGCCGTCTTACGAAAGTCAGGCGGGACTTCTACACAGTATTCTCCTGGCCTCAGTTGCTCATCCTCCTCCCCCCTATACACCGCCTGTGCAATAATCTTCCCAACACCATAGGATAATAGACTAATTATCAGACAGAAAAAAATGAGGCCAAGAACTTCGACGAATGACGGCCCATCCGACGATTCCATAACTGTTTTTGTAGGTCCTCGATTACCACCAGCGTTTTGTTGATTCTGCATATCACCACCAGTTGTACTTTCGTCTTGACCTAAAGTTTGATTTCCATCTCCTGTTTGACCTGTGGCATTGGTTGCATTCGCTCCATCATCGGTGATATTGCTAACATTAGGCATTGTCGTGGTAGTTTGCGGCGGCCGTGTTGTCGATGTGGTCGTAGAACTTGTTGTTGTGCTACTGGTTGTACTTGTGGTCGTCGTTGGCACCGCAAATTTTGGCGTTGCGACTTTCGTCGGTGCAATGCTGAGCTCTTGAATGTTCTTTGACGCGGAGTCCATTGCTCCCTTCAGTGATGGATTCGTTTTCTCAACTGCTTCGCCAAGATCTGTTTGTAGTGTTTCCAAAGCAGTTCGCGACTTCAATTGATCGAATCCTGGCGCAATGTCGTCCGCTTTCGTTTTGGAAGATTCGGTGTAAACGGTGAAGGGCGCGACGACACTGGGTTGATCGGAGAGGTGCCGTTGGTTCTCTGTGCTCAATTGAAGGTCTTCTGCAAATTCCTCTTCCTCACCATCCACATAGCCGTCACTCCTCATCATCTTCCTCCTCCTCCGCCGCCGAGAAACTATTACCACAGTCCCCATTTCTACCGCGCTTTCACTGACTTGTATCTCCAACGTTTCTGTGAGCGTTTTCGCAATTGTTTTCGGCAGTGCTGCGACGATTGCAGTTTTCCAGACGTCTTCGGTCAAACCGTTACCCATGCTCGGAATCAAAAACGAAAAATGCGAACTGACGCCCTCTCTAACTATCACTGTTTCCTTCTGTGATATGCATTGGGGGAGTGCGCCTGTTGAGTCTGACTCATCTTTTCTGTTATTGTTACTTTCGCTCTCTTCAGATTCAGGACTCGAACTTGGAGCCACTGCAAACGACCACTGCGCGTTGCCTGTACACGTAAACTTCCCGTATAGCTTGTAATCCGGAAGACAGAGTGGCTCACACTGCGTTTCTGGACACTCGTCTGTATCTTTCGGGCATTCGAAGACACTGTTCGACTGTATCACCCGATTCTCGCACGAATTCGAATGATCCCCTCCCCCCGTATAATTCGCGTTTTCGATCTTGAAGTACTCCGCCGGTGGGCTTTTGCAGTGCATATCCGCAGGCGGTAATGTTGTCGTCACAGTCAAGCTCACCCATTTATACGATATTTCGATGTGCTCTGTAATGTTGAAATCGGAGATGGTGTTCCATTTAATGTAGGGATTCGAGAGCCGAATCTGCGACTTGAACTTTTGGAGAGTGGCGACGTTGTCGACCTTCGAGAATGCCGGCGTGACAATGCGTGTGTGGAAGAGGTTTTTGAGCAGCTCTGGCTTCAAAGATGATGACTCGTCGACGAAGACGCCGAAAGGGACTGTGACAGGGATAGTTTTTATCTCATTGACATCAGACTTCTTAGACTTTTCCTTATCTTTGCTGTCTTTCGATTCTCCAAACATAACCCTTTCAACATCAACACTGTCTTCGTTTACTTTGTCTCTCAAATCCAAGCTGGTGAAGATGAACTTTTTCAGACCGTCTATTATTGCGCTTTCCCAGTCGTTTTTTTCTTTGGCATCCTTCCTCTCTCTCATTGATTCCAAAGTCTGATTCCTAAGTTCGGTATCATTTGTATCATTTTCATTCTCCAAAGAGATATCCTCAGAAGAAGAACTCATATAGGAAAGCGCAGGCATCCGAAATGTAATTTCTGACGTGATTCCTTTCCGCATGACGACTGTCGCATCAGATTCAATACACGCCGGAGCCAATAGATTCACGTACGAAATGTTGCCGCATTTGAATTCGCCATAGAGAGAAAATCCATCTTCGCAAACTGGCCCACACCCTGTGTCTGGGGGTATGTTTACTCCCGCGTCTGGACAAACGGGCGTCGTGCGGTTAGTGTCTGTAGATGTCGCGTTCAGTTCATCAGACACTAACAACTCAAAGTTAATACCGCCATCTTCACTCGACATTATCTTCGCATTCTCCGTGCTATTATAGATTCCATGAACTTCTGACCGAGGATCTGCTGGGCTCAAACAACTTCCGAGAATCGTCGTCGTCGTCGTGGTTGTGGTCGTAATCCTGACGTCGTGAAAATCGTATGTTTGACTCCACACCTCTTCATAATTTTCTCGAACACATTCAGTGGTGCAAGTGTCTGGGTAGTTTTTCGATATCTTGCTCGGTCTTATATAGGTCAAAGCGTCGGCATGTCCTTCGAATCTGACACCAATACATATTGGCAAACACGTCCCTTTATCGTTTTCGTTTTCGCCACATTCACCGAATCCAAATGCTCTTTTTGAGTAGAGTTTGTTCATATCGTCGATTGTGAAGCCTTCATTTTTCCAATTCAGTGCGTTTTCTTCGTCCCAGGTCTGCTTTGCCGCGGTCACAACATCGCGGTCGTCGAACCATAGTGTCGACCAGGACTTGTAGATTGTAAATCCCGTACAGGATTCTCGGTAAGTTTCACTCTCTTCGCAGAATGCGACTAAAGTGTCGACTTTGTTGTGGATATTATCTTCGGAGAACGAAATCGATGGGAGTGCGCGACCGGTTTTGTCGTACGGGAAGCCTTTGATAGATGAGGGGTCGGTGAAATTTTTGGCGTCGCATTGGACGGTAGCGTGGACTGTGTCTGTCAGTGTTGAAGCGAACATGCACAACGACATCAGTTGTCGTACCATTGTCGGGCATCGTTGTCGCGATAATCGTGGTCGGAAACGAGCCTTGTCCATCGATCTGTTGGCGCCCTTCAAACTCATTGACATCTTGAAATCTGAAATCTTTCAAGTCTCAATCTGGCTGTCAGGCTTGTCACTGTGTACTTCAAGCCTCAATTCTCCCTGTCATTTCTATCTGTCTCGTGATCTGTCATCTCTGGAGTCGGGGTCTAGTTTGGAGATGTTTGCAGTGACGATTTGAAAAAAAAAAAAACTCAGTCTCACTCGCTTTCTCCTCGCTTGTTGGTTTCCCTGTAAATAACTCATGGATCATTTATCAAAAAAAGCCATTTCGTATTTCAAATTTTCTTCAAATCTGATTCTGATTCACTGAATGAAAAAAAGCATAGTCAATAACTTCTTGAATGAAAACAGACTAGACTCTTAGCCACCACGTCCTCGGAGAATCAGTCTATGACTCGGTCAAAACAAACAATGACTCGCTTCTCAAATCGGAACCAAGGAACACACACGATTATGATAGGAATCAGCACAACTGTGCAAAACGCAGAGAGTTTTGGAGAAGATACTTATGCCAGAAGACCTAGTATCAACAGAGCTCACAGAGAGAGAGATAAACATACGATCTGTAAAAAATCAACAGTCATTCCGGCGCCGTTTTTTTGTGTCGTTTTTTTTTCTTTTTTCCATGACCTTCGTCCACCTCCTCTTCTGGATGTGTTAAAAACACATCAGCCGCCATCTTCCCGACCTCATAGAATGGGACGCATACAACCAAACAGAGCACTATCAGAAAAATAAACTCGCCCAACGTTAAGTCTGACGAATCCGGCCCTGGTAAACCCGGTGGTCCTGTTGATCCGTCGTTTCCTCCTGTGGAGGATGTAGAGGATCGCGGAGGGTTTGTAACTCCGCCCTGTCCACCCTGGCCTGCTCCCGCGCCGCCCATAGGATTTGCACCGCCCATATTTTGATTCACCGGCGCCTTTGTAGTCGTAGTTTTCGCTGGAGCTTTCGTCGTAGTTGTGCTTGTTGATAAGACTTCGAATTTCGAAGGCACTGCTTTTGCAGGGGTGATTACGGGATCTTGGATCATTTTAGATTCACTTGCGAGAGCAGTGTTTTCGGCAGACAGACTATTTTGAAATGTTTGTGTTGCGGTTGTTGATTCTAATTGGCTAAAACCCGGCGCAATATCAGTTGCTTTTGCATTTGCTGTTTCTGTGTAGACGGTGAAAGGAACGACGACGGCAGCACTTTCGAGTTGGGCTAGCTGGCGTTCCCTGGCGTTTCTCAACATTTTTCCTCTCAAGTTATTCTGCACCATATCCGGCCTTTCAGTATCCGTACCTAGCTTCCTCCTTCTACCGACCACTATCGACACAGTTCCTATTTCCACACTCTCTTCACTTACCGCAATTCCCAATGCGGCCGTAAACACTTTCGCCACCGTCTTCGGAAAAGCTTTCGCGATAGCGTCTTTCCAAACCGCGGTAGTATGATTCGAATTGGCCGGAAGCGCGAAAGAATAATCTGAACTCATGCCTTCTCGTAAGAGAACATCATCCGTTTTTGTTTTCGTCGAGACACACTGTGGCATTGGATCAAACGACCACTGCTGATTTCCTGTGCACGTAAACTTTCCGTACATTTTGAAATCCGCCAAGCAGAGAGGCTCGCACTGCGTTTCCTGGCAAATATCGGTATCTTTAGGGCATTCGTGAACGCTGTTCGAAAAAACAACCCGGCTTTCACACGAATTTTGATGGTTTCCATCACCGCTATAATCCGCATTCGCAACCTTGAAATATTCATCCGGCGGCGTTCTACAATGCATATTATCTGGCAAAATTGTCGTCGTCGAAGTTGTCGTGGACACGATGTATTGATGGTGTACTTTCGATGCTGATTCGCCGGCGAGCGTGAGTTCGCTGATCTTGTTCCAGGCCAAATACGGATTTGAAGCCCGTAAGTGTGTTTTGAACAGATTCAAAGCGTTATTTCTCCCTGTGTCGCTAATCACGTTCGCGCGAAAGTTATCCATCAAAATGGATGTGTCGAGTTTTTGCTCGTCGAAATGGAGATAGATACTGACAGAATTCACAGTGATTCTTATGAAATCGACATTGTCTCCCTTTTGATTCGTCATTGTTTCCGTTTGGCCGAATACAATGCCGTTTGCACCCGCTTCAACATTTTCCGAGAGAATGCCATAACTCCCCTGCTCCCCACCGTGTCCTGGTAACCCTATTTCCGCAGCCATATAGCTTTTCAATGAACTGGAAATCGCACTTCGCCAATCATCCCTCTCCGTATCCGAAGAAAAGCCAGACATGGGTGACAATCGAATCCCCGCACTCGATGCGATTCCTTTTTTCGTGATAACCGTTTCAGTGGACGCAATACATTCTGGAATCGCTGGATTCGTATACGTGTTGTTTCCGCCACATTGGAAGTTGCCATACAGTGTAAAACCGTTTTCGCAGGTGGGAGAGCAGGTTGCGCCGGTTTTCATCGTTTCTTGCTTATCATGGTCCGGACAATCCGAAACCGGGCTATATTGAATCTTTTTGACATTCCCGATCGCTTGCAATCCTGCGTCGGATTTTGGGTCTGAGGGAGATAAACAGGTGGCTGCGACGCCTGTGAGTGTACTGAGGACGGATATCACTCGTCGTCGTCGCGAAATTCCTTGTGTTCGCGATTGCCTTGGTGGGCAATTACGGTCGCAAGATCCGCTAGACCCAGAACCAGGCGTCATGTTTATCGTTTGATGAATAGACTCAACTTTTGTAACTCATGAGTCTTCAGTTCCGCTGTTTTGCAAGCGTGTCACTTCTTGGAATTTTCAAAACTCTCTATCCTCTAACCCGAGTATCGAGTTTGAACTATACCTCACTGCTTTTGAAACTTGGATCAATGACGTTCATCTCACTTGCAGCTTCTCCTTTGTCAGAGTCACACTCATGTCACAACATGCAACCTCAATGACAATTCTTTTCTCGTAGAGTAAGTTTCGTCGCCTCACAACTGCTCTTTTAACAAAACGAAACTCGTATGAAGAAAAAAACTCGATCATATCCAAAAACACCTCGAAACAAAAACCACTCGTCAACAGCAAGCCCGTGTCTCCGAAACACTCTCAACAAAACAAAAGAGGAAAACTGAAATTTTGAGCCCATCATTCTTTTTCGAACACGCCAATCGCCATGTAATAGTTTCACTCAAGAAAAAAACAATTGCTCAAATTGCATACTCATCCTGTTTTCCGCACCTGGAAAAACAGTCTTGGTACTGACGTTTTCACGATCAACTGGTTTTGATACTTCAAAATCTGTGAAAAAAAATTGTCCCGCTTTTTAATCCTACTCAACCAACCTGTCACAGCTTTTAACTATACTGACTTAACCTTAACGATACGTCGTTCAACCTTTCAACCTTTGTAACACATACATTCAACCTAAAACCGTTCTACTTTCAACCTTTAAACCAGTCTGCATTTAGCATTCAATCT
>Ga0099797_100151_pt1 | contig 43793 bp, 14 predicted proteins | sample Uncmet_Sort48C_1_FD_89871 | JGI IMG/M metagenome (GOLD analysis project Ga0099797, IMG submission 89871) | Marine eukaryotic communities from CALCOFI LINE 67, Pacific Ocean - C012_Sort48C_1 | ecosystem: Environmental > Aquatic > Marine > Oceanic | place: Pacific Ocean: Monterey Bay | collected...
GGAAACAAATTAGGGTTTTCCGGAGATGAAACAAGTGCTCTGGACGGAGAAGAAGAAGGTGCTGGTGGTGCAGAAACCGGAGCGGACGACGAGGGCCGAAAGAAACTGCACCCGCTGCCGAAACGCAAATCCTACACGGGCACCCTGGCAGAGAGCTGGCGCGGTATAGACACGGCGCAGGCAGCGATCCGTTTTTTGAAACTGCAGCAACGGCGGAACCGCGACGCCGCGAAGGCGATGAAAACATCGCAACAGAAAAGCAAGAAAAAAGCGGCCGATAGAAAGCCTGGCGTGTGCGATGATGGGCAGGGCCCTGAAGAGGGAAACTGTATGTCGAAAAAGGTCACACCCGAAGAAAATGAAGACGAGGACAAGAAGAAAGTGCACACCGGAAAGCAGGAGAAGCAGGACGAAACTGCAGGTACAAGTGAACTCTTGCCGTCAATAGTTGCCCTTATATTCGGCGACATATTATTTGAATTCGTTTTGGTTCTTGTATGTTGAGATGCGTAGCTCCCACGAAATTAGAATGTTCTCAACTGAAATAAGGTGCGAAGGCGCCACTCGCGGAGTTGCAGGCAAAGGTCGAGCATTTTATCGCCCAGCTGGGGCAGCTCAGCAGCGCCAAGCAGAAGATCACTGTGCGCATTCCCGAAAGCGCATTGAAGCGCCAGTCGGACCCCACGGAGCAATTGCAAAGGCTGGCCAAGGAGCAGGCGGCCGAGGAGGCGCGCAAAGCGGACAAAAAGAAGGCCGAGGAGCAGGTGTTGAAGATGAAAGGCAAGGCCGAGGAGGAGGCGAAGAAAAAAGCCGAGGAGCAGACGAAGAAACAAGGGGACGAGCAGGCAAAGAAAGTAGCGGACGAACAGGCCAAGAAAAAGGATGCTGCACTGAGGAGCGCGATAGAAGACGCGACGAAGGCGGCGGAAGAAGCCCGAAAACGCGACGAGGCCCAGCGGAAAGCAAAGGCAGCGGAGGAGGCCAAGAAGCGGGAGGAGGCCGCCCAGAGACAGCGTGAAGAGCAGCAGAAGGAGGCCCAGAAGAAGGCCGACGAGGAAAACAAAAAGCGAACCTTGATTCAAATACTGCAGAAAGCCAAGGCCGCTGAGGACGCGAAAAGGGCCGTTAACAGTGCCCAGCAGCGGCACAGCCAGGAAAAGGATAGCCTTTTGTCGACGCTCAAATGTTTCCAGAAGAAATTCGCGGACGTGAGCAGTGGTCGCGGGGAGGGGCACGAAAAGTGCGACGAGCATCCGAAGAAGGAAGATGCGCCATGTGATAATAAGGATGCGCCTCATACCCAGGCCCGCCGCTCCTCCAGCCGCTCGCGGCTGCATCAAGCCGATCTCCACCCGCTTCCTCCGGGCGCGGACGTGGTCCCTGCCGAAAAAGAAGTTTCATCAGAATCGTCTGCGCGGCCTCGGGAGGTTGAGAAAACAGCTGCTACGGGGGACTACGAAGCGCGGGTACGGTTCACGGAAGGCGCTGTTCGGAGGGCGCGGTTACTGGAGGATCAAGCCCGGCGCAAAGCGTGTGTCATGTCGGAGCCTCAGAAGAAGGACGCCAAAGCACTGATGTGTGATTTGAACGCGTTTTCAAAGTCGCTGGAGGGTGGCGCGCAGGCGAAAAACGACCGCATGGGCAAGCTGCTCAAAGACATCGGGCAGCTGGCAGACTGGGTACATTGCAAGAAGTCGGGCGGGTCCCCCTGTTGCGGTGATTGTGCTTTCGATGATTCTGGCGACACCGAAAAGAAGAAGCAGAAGAAGGAGGCCGACGATGAAGGAGGCCCAAACGGCAGCGGTGCGGAGAAGAAAGCGTTGAAGGCCAGAAACGGGGAGGCTCCTGGCGTGGATAGAGCGAGCGATGACAAGCACGGAAAGCTGAAAAAAGCGACTGGCAGCGGCGATAGTGTGGGTTCAGTTGCGGAACAGCTGCAGAAGGCCATAGACGAATTGTCCGGTGGTGGCAGCGGCAGTGGTGGGACCGAATCTGCCGAAAAAAAGACTTCGTCAAGAGGTGGGAGTGCCGCTGGAAGCAAAGATGCCTCACTCACGGATGCGGTCCAAAAAGCGATGGCCGCCGGTGGTAGTGGTAGCACTAGTAGTGCGGATCCTTCGGTCGTAGAGACGGTCAAAAACGCCATAACAACCTTATCTGGCAAGGGTAGCGCCAACGATGGGGGAACAGATGATTCAGTCGCAGAGACGGGTAGAAAATCTATGTCTGGTGGGGGCAGTGGCCGTGACGATACTTTCGATTCGTCAGCCGCGAAGCCGCAAAGAAAACGCGTATCTGGCGATGGCACTGGCCGCGGCGGTAGCACCGATTCGTCACTCGCGGCCGCCTCCGCTGCACTAGCAGAGGCGATAAAGAAAGTGGAAGCTCGTGGTAGTAGTGACAGCGGTAGCAGTGGCGTTAGTTCGTCCGGGGAGACGACGAAAAGAAGGAAATCCGACGGTACCGACAGCGACAGAGCGCATGATGAAAGCCACAAGGCTGGTGGTGCAGGCGACAATGGCCGGGGCAACGCTGGCACCGGTAATAATTCTGGTGGAAGCAACACTGGCACCGGCGGAAGCACTTCTGGCAACGCTGGCACGGGCGGTAAAGTAGGCGCCAATGCCGACACTGGCGGCAACGCCGGAGCAGACGGAAAAGCTGGCACGGGCGGCAGTGCTGGTTCGAGCGACAACGCTGGAAAAGGCGGCAATGCTTCTGATAACGCTCGTGCCGGCGCCAGTGGAAACGCTGGCACGCCAGTGGGAAACAACGGTGGCAACAATAGTGTCGTCGGCAGCGGTGGTAGTGCTTCTGGCAACTCAGGTGCTTCTAGCAACGCTGCACTTCTGAAGGCGCTGGAGGGCATCCTACCCGGGCGTGGGAAATCTTCGGGGAATACCGCAGGTCCGGGGAGCGGTGGTTCCAGCGTTGACGGGCTGGCGCAGGACGGGCTTGCGCAGGCATTGCAAAACGCGGCCGGGGGCGCTGGCGTCAGCGGCCAGGTGGCTGAGGCGCTGAGAAACCTGCAGAACATACTTTCAGACAGGTCCAAGGCGGGTGGTGCCGGCAAAGGAGGGAACGTTGCTGATGGACATGGCAGTGGCGGGGACAACAGCGCACCGCATGCGGATAGCAACGCCGGAAGCAAGCATGGCCCAAATGCGGGTGGCAATCAGGCTCGAAACAGCGGTTCCGACGCTAATGCCAGTCATAACGCAGATGGCAGCAATAAAGGAACCAATGCCGGTCCTAATGGCTCTCCTAAGAGCGGCGCCAACGCGAATGGCAGTGGAAGCGTCGGAACCAACGACAAAACCAACGCCACTGGCAATCGCTCTGGAAACGGCGCTGCTAATTCTGATACCCGAGGTAATGCCGACGGTAGCAACGGACGCAACGCCAGCAATGACGATGGTAACAGCGGTGCTAACTTCAATAGCGGCGGGAAGGGAAACAACACCAACGTCGGTGCAAATAACGCTCATAACAGGGGCGGAAATGATAGTGGTCGTGGAAACGCCGGTAAAAACGATGCTGCCAGCGATGGTGGAAGTCGCGCTGGGAAAAGCGGTGCCAACGCTAAAGACGGCGAGAACGCCGATGGACGCGACGGGCCAAACGCCGGCGGTAATGGCGCAGATAATAGCGGTGCCAATGTCAATGGTGGAGATGCTGGAGGCAGCAGCGGAGCGAGCGCCGCGGGCAATCAGGCTGGGAACAGCGGCGCCAATGCTAGTAGCCGTAGAAACGCGGATGGAAGTAACGGACCTGCCGGGGCTTCCAATATAGGTGCCAACGCTGGTGACAATAGTGGCGCCAATAGCGGCACCGGGAGTGACGACCGACCTGAAAGAGGCAGCATTATTGGTGCTGATTTTAACGTCGCCAGTAGTACGGGAGCTGATTCGGGGAAAAATGCCGCTGGAAGCAGCCCGGATGGCAATAACGAGCCAAAGGCAGCCCCTAGTGGTTCTGGAAAAAACGTTGCTTCTGGCAATCCAGGTGATAACGCCGGCGGAGACGACGGGGCTCCTGCGGGTGTCCACGCCGGGGGTACCAACCCTAGCGACGCGGGCAGCAACGTCGAGGGCAACAACGGCGCTGTTGCACCCAATATTGGTGCTGGTAGCAGCGGCGCTAACGGCAACGCCGGTGGGACCCTCGGTGGTGGTAGCAGTCCTAGCACCGGTAGCAACACCGATGAGAAGAATGCAGCAGAGGCGGGTGGCGACCTCGCTGGCGACAACGGACCCAATCTGGGTGGAAACGCTGCTGCCGGCAGCGGACCTACGGCTACGGCTGGTGGCAGCGGCGGAGTCCATGGGGATGCCGGCAGGAACGCCGGCGTCAAAACGGGAGCCAACAACGGAGGTGATGTAGGCACCGGAGGCAATGCGGGCAGCAACGGCTCTGATGCAGGCGGAAGTGCTCACGGAGCTGATGCGGGAGGCGCTGCGGCAGGTAGCGGCGGAGCTAATGGTAGTGCTCTGGGCAACAGTGCTGCTAGCAGCGGCCCTAATGCGCGCAGGACCGGTGGTGCGAAGAATGGCGCTGATGGTAGTGGAGCTAACGGCCCCGCCGGTGATAGCGGCGCTATTTCAGAGGCAATGAAAGCCTTACAAAACGCCATCTCAGGCGGTGGCAATGCAGCAAATGCTGGTGACAGCGCCGCTATTTCAGAAGCGATGAAGGCGCTGGTGAATGCAATGTCTGGAGGCAGCAGCGGACCAAATGTTAGTAACACTGCCGGTGGCAAGGGTGGAGCGAATGGAGATGGAAGCAGCGGTAGTGGCAGCGGTATGTCAAGAAAAACGAAAGCACTCGGAAGCGCCTCGGCTGGTGGCAGCAATGGTGCAGATGCCAGCGGCAACACCGCTATTTCAGAAGCAGCGAAGGCACTGGAAACTGCCGTGTCAGCTGGCAATAGCAGCGGCATTGCAGAGGCAATAAAGGGCTTACAGAACGCCTTAGCTGGTGGCCGCGGTGGAAAGAATGCTGGTAGCTCTGCTGTTGGCAGCAGTGGCCCGAGTGATGGTTCCAGCGGCGGCTCTGGAAGCGGCGTCACGGTCACAGACCCCGCCCATTTGGAAGCGTTGCTGCTTGGAGGTGGCCCGGAAAGCAGCGCAGCGCTGCAGAACCTCGTGAGCGACGCGCTCGGCGGCGCAGCCGGTGGTCCCACGAACGCAGCGACCACGAACGCAGCGCTGCGCAGCAAGCTCATGGACGCTCTCGCGGGCTTCTCCAAGAGCGCCAGCACGAATGCCGGCGACCGTGGCGAGCGTCAGTCGGACCGGGGCTTCGGACAGATCGGGGACGAGTTGCGCCGCACGCTGGAGGCCGCCCTGCAGGCATTGAAGCAGCAGAAAGAGGCGGGCGCGAAACAGCGCGAGGCCGCCCAGGATGCCACGGAGCAGGCCCGGAAGGCGCTCGAGGCCGCGCGGAACCTCCGGAACAAGCACTATTTGAACGAAACACACTCGTCACCAAATACCACCCAGAACGCAACGCAGCCCGAAGAATCTTACAGTCACCCAGACATCACCAAGGAGACGCAGGCGCTGACGCAGAACCTGACGACGCTGCACAAGCAGGCGAAAACCGCCGCGGAGCAGGCGCGGAAGGGAGACGACGAGGCCGCGGCGTTGCTCGAGCAGTTGAAGCGACTGCTTGCCGAGGCGAAGAAGGTGGAGGACGAGGGGCAGCGTGCGGTGGACCGTTCGAAGGAGATGCTGGAGGAGCTCTTGAAAGCGCAGGCGGACATCGAGAAAGGGCTGCCGAGCGGGGTACGAGGAGCAGGTCCGAAAAAAACCGCGTTCGACGATGACTTGATCAAGCGGGCCCGGTACGTGGGGAACTACGAAGAAGCGAAGATGATCGCAGAAGAGATGGTGCGTCGCGCGAGCGAGGCCGAGCACACCGATCCGGAAAAAACACCGAGCACATCCGCCGAGCACACCGATCCGAGCACGGGCCCCTCAACTAGTGAGGCGCCAGGAAACGGCAGTAGCGGTACCAGCAGCTCCACTTCGCAAAGTGATGGGACAAGCAGTGGCAGTAGCGGGACAAGCAGCACCAGTTCGCAAAATGTTCTTAGCAATGGTAGCAACACTGAAGGGGGTGCACTGGCACTCCAGGGCACTAGCAGTAGTACCAGCAGTACCAGCACTAATGTGGGCTCCCATGTTTACAACGCAGGTGGCGCCGATACACAACCGTCATCCTCAAGCAGCAGCCAAAACAGTCTGAACAGTGTTTATGGTAACACTGTGTCTGCGCAATCCAGCTCTTCCATATTCCCCACAACGAGTCAAGCCATCGGCGGCAAGAGTAACTCCACGAGCAGTTCTTCGAGCGACGGGAGCTCCACCGCAGCTAGCCGGGATTCGAGCGATGCCGACGTCGCGAAGCTCCTGAGGGATCTGGAAAACGCGGGAAAGGGGTTCGGGAAAGGGTTCGGGAAGACCGAGGAACTTGCTCCGGAGGACACAAAGCGCGAGGAAACTACTAATGACGAGCGAGGAGGAGCCTATCTCGGCAGTTTTTCAGACAGAAATGAAGACGCGATTACGAAATTGTCCGCATCCTTCAATAGTCTTAGTAGATTGCAGCTGCGCCAGAGTTTTTCGGGCGTTAATGATGACATGGCCAGCTCGCCCCTCGGGGTGCAGACGCAGCCGCAAAAGTTCTATGGAATCTTCCCCGAGGACCTCCTGCGCAGAATGCGCGCGGCCAAGACCGCCGCCGAGGCGCGCGCGCTAGCGGACGACTTTGGCCGCCGCCTGGCCGAGTACAAGAACAACGTGCAGCTGAGCGGGGGCCGGGTCGGCGGGGGCGGCGCTTCCGCCAGCCCGGCGAGCCGTTGGGACACCATGAAGTCAGCCTACCTGCGGATGGGGCAGATTCGGAATACGGCAGAGACCTTCCACGCGCACGTGACCCGCACGATCACCACGATTACGAAGATCTCCCAGCAGATCACCAGCCGGACGAAAGTGGTGTATTCGAACGCGCGCTACCGCAGCGACGATATGCAGAACTGGAAGCAGGCGGCCGCGGTGATCTCAGGCGATTTGAAAAGCGAGATGACGCGGATGAAAGCTGCGCAGCAGCGCGCCGCGCAGTTGAACGTGAAGGTGTCTTCGGAGGAAAAGAAGCACCTGTTGGTGGTGACAGAGGCCTACCAGCAGGCCACGACGGTCACCGCACAGTTGACCGAGCTCCACACGAGCGTTTCGGCGGCGACCAGCCACGTAGCGAGCGCGTATTCCTCGGTCACGGCGATGGCCAGCTCGGTACACGCGATAACGAAGAGCCTGCAGCAGAAGAGCGACGCGGTGGCAGTGATGCGGGACCGGGCGCAATCCGTGGTTTCGCACCTGGATGACCTCTACAAAAAGTTGCAGCAGCACGAGGAACAAAAGCAGCATCAGGCTCAACAATCGTCGCAGCACCAAATTCTAAAGAAGTACGTCACGCAGCAGCAACAAGCGCTCGCCAAGCAAAAGGCCACGGTCACGGTTAACGGCAGACCTGGCGGTAGCACGGTTCTCGTCGGCGGCGGAGGTGGTCACACAACCCACACTGTAGTTGATTCCAAAACGCAGAAGATCGTGAACTCGGACACGCAGCAGCACCCTACCATGGCCGCCATGGTCCCCATGGAAATGGAGATGGGAAAATATTTTAACAGCGACGGTACGCCGCCGACCGACGAGCAGCTCATGACGGAAGTCACCAAAGGGGTGCACGCCTCGCCGCTACTCAGCACGCTGTGCAAGTCGTACGTCGAGGGCCTGAACTTGCCCAACGTTTCGGTGGACCAGTGTGCGATTGCGCAGTTGCAGTACGAGCACGGCAAGACTATTCGCAGCACTGCGGGGGGCAGCAACCCGGAGAGCCGGCTCGAGCACGGGGCCCACGCTAAAAATGATATACAATTATCGAAGGGTTCTAGTAAGCTCGAAAAACGAAGGAGAAGCGCGCAACCTCCGTTGAAAGTCACGTTCAAGCTAGTGGACATGCCCATGAATGTCCAGGACCAGGTGAAAACGAAGTTAACCAGCACGAGTACGATCACGACCCTGTCGCGGCAGCTACGCACGAACATTATGCAGAGCTCGGAAAGTGGGCTAGCGCAAAATATCAGCCTGGGCAGTGTCCTATCCGTCGACCCGGCCGAGATCGCGACGGCCATCAATGCGCGGGCGATCGGTCCTTCGACGTTCTCGCGGGCGGAGCCGGGCTTTCAGCGAATGCCTGGCTACAAGTATTGTTCACCCTTCGTCTACAAGAAGGACCAACCCTCCTGGGTGGCCAACATCACGACTGCCAAGGCCTGCCAGCAGGCCTGTTTCGAGCGGTTCAACTGCGCGGCAGTGTCCTTTTTCGCAAAGGGGTATCCGTATCAGGACCTCAAGTGTTACGCTTTCCCGTCGTGCACGGAGGACCACGTAATGGCCAGCATGTTCTACGGCGCGCTCTACAGAAAAGTCGAGACGCCCAGCGGCGTCTTCCTCACGCACGATGGGCGGCGCGACGCGGCCACGGGCCTCGTGTTGGACGATCGCGAAGAGTACGTCTGGTATTTCCAGGACACCACGCCGGGTATTCGGTATCTCATGCTCTCCGACAAGTACGGAGTAGTACTAAAAAGGGGTCTGATGCGTCTTTCGATCGAAGAATTCAAGCAGCCGACCACCTGGGAGACCACGGACTACGCCGAGAAGTTCAAGTTAGAGCTCTTCTGGTTACTGTTCATTTTACCTTCTCTAGGTTTTTCTGACATGTACGCAATCTCATCGAATGGGAATTTGCACAGATAGCACGCTAAGCACATTGAGAAACTTGAACTACACCAAGAAACTTGAAAAAATAAAAAGGGCCAACGCGGCCACCGGGATGTTCGTGAACGAACTCGAAACGAAGACGATTGCGCAGGGCGTGATTAGCGGGGGATCGGGCGGTCGGGAGTCGGGGAACATCATCTTCCAGACGTACGACCAAAAAGACCTGCGGCGGCGGCTCCTGCTGACCAACATGCAAGGCCTCATTTTGAAGCGGGGGGAGCTGAGCGGCGCCGCGGCCACGACTGCCGACTGGACGGATCCGACGGTCTGGGGGTATTCCAGCGTACAAGAAAAATTTCGCATGGACAACTTCTACGCGCCGGGCAAGTACCTCCCCGAAGGAAACGCAAACGGGACCTTTGCTGGTGAAAGCGGTAGCGGCTCGCAAGTTGGCTTCGCGTTTGGGAGCTCCGGCGGTGGCACGGTTTCGAAAGAGATTTCGTGGTCGCAAACGATGGGGATGGGGTTCGGGAACTATTTTCCCGTGCCCCTGACCGACCCCGTGCTGGCGGCCGAGGTCACGAAGGGCGCCGCCGGCTCGCCGCTTATCAACGTAATAACGAAAACAATAGCGGACGTGCTGCTGAACAAGGTGGTACCGCCGAGCGCCGTGCAGGTGACCAAAATGAAACTTGCCGCCCCGCAAGTTTCATTTCCCCCGTCGGTGGCGGCCGTGGCGGTGACGGCCAAGGTGAGCCCCGTGACGCCAGAGCAGGAAGCGAAAATCACCCAAGCTTTGGTTTCGAAGAAGAGCACCTCAAAATTCACGGGAGCCATGCAGCTGGCCATCAGCAGCGACCCGGTGCTGTCGAAAGCGGGGATGTCATTTCATAGCGCAGTGCCGGTGGACGGCGATGAGATCTCCAGTTCGACTGCAAGTAGTTCGACTGCAGGTAGTAGTGCGCAAAACGCGGCAGGCTTCGCAGGCCAGTCGGGCGGCCAGGGAGGTCTTGCAGCAGGGGCAACGCAGCAGTCGGGCGGTCAGGGAGGTGTCAACGCCAACGGGGCGTCACAGCAGGCGGGGCAAGCGGGTGGCCAGGCGCAAGGGGGACAATGTGGGGACGGAGAAGCAGACGCGCGAGGCAGACCACGCCGGCGACACCGCGCCAACGAAACTACGGACCAAGGGGGACCGGACAAGTACAAGCGTGCGCGGCCCGCGTCCTCGCTCTCCGGCATTAAAATAGACAACAAGTTTCTCGGGTTGGGCACGGTGCGGCGCACGTTGGCGGATCCCACGACCAACACGCCCGGAAAATTGTGGGTAGAGGTTGACTTCGAGAGGAAACAGATCTTGGACCACCTGAAGGAAAAGGCTGAAAAGGCTGAGAACCCCACAGAAGGGCTCATCCCCCGCGCGAGTCCTAGCGCTGCGTCGCTCGGTCCAGCAGCCACCGCGTCAGCGACGGCGCCTGCGACAACCAGTTCTTCTACCGGAGCGACGGCGCCTTCCCAAGACGGCGCTACGTCTTCCTCCGCAGATGGCGATAAGGAGCCGAAGGGTCGGCTCGAGCGACAGAACAGCAAGAAAAAAAGCAGAATATTAGCCCTAAAAACAGGCAACCAGAAAAGCTCACGCATGCAGGTCCGGAAGATCGTTGATTTGATATTGAAGCATGCTGGCAAGCACTCCAGCACAGACTCAGAGGACGATGAAGGCGGTGAGGACGACACTGATTTCCAGGGCCCTGCCGGGGAAGTGAATCCCGCGCAGGGCGCTGATCCTGCCGCCAGCGCCCCTCCAGAACCTTCTGCGGGTTCTTCTCCCGTGCCAGATGAAGGAGAAGCGGCCCCCGTCAAGAAGCAGGAAACCCTGAGGAACGGCACCGTTGTGGCTAATAGTAACAAGGTCGAGGCAAAAAATTTACAGAGCAAGAAGAAGGAGAGCAAATTCGACCCTGACAACGGAGAGTCTGCCACGTCGGGCCCGTACAAGAAATCCTGGCCGCGCCGCAAGTACGTCTACCAGGGCCCCGTGAACTTTGTGATTGACCCCAACGTGCGTACCGGTCCGCTCGAAGTCCCCGAGCAGCGCCAACGCGTCCGCAACGCGGAACAGTGCGGCCGCCGTTGTGATGAAAAAGCCGCCTGCACGAATTTTGATTTTTGTGAGGAAACCCGGTTGTGTCAGCTGTACGCGGGCGACATCTCCGCCGAGACGCCGCTAACCGAGGCGCCCGGCGCCGCCAGCCTGTGCCGCAGCATGCGGCTCGACACCAACGACAACACTGCCGACGAGAACAACCCTTCGAATACGGCGATTTTTGAGTGTGACCCCAACCAGCGCTGTAAGTTCGATATGGACCCGGTGTGCCAACGTACAATTTTACAAACGGTAGATTCGCGTCCCAGCTACGTCGGCGTGATCGAGAAGAACCGTGACTTTTGTCAAAAGCGGTGTGCCGCGGAGCCCGACCACTGCGCGGCGGGCTTCAACTGGCGCCCGCTGAAGGACTCGGAGAGCACCAATGTAAAAAATCAGGAGGGGCAGTGCGTGTTATTGGCGAAGTGCCCGAAGCCCTGTTTGCACAAGGGCGACACGCCGGCAGATGTGTTTTGCAAACGCCTGCCGCCCTCGGAATCGGCGCTGGCGCGGAAGCGAATACAGGAGGAGGAGGCCGACGAAAAAAAACTCCGCGAAAAAGAGAAAAAATTGACCAATCTCCTAACCACGCTGACATCGAGCTACAACAAGGACATAAAGCCGACAGAACCGGGGCTGACGGATCCGGAGCGTTCGCCCGGTGGCCAGACGGTGCCCGCCGGCTACTTTGGCCAGGTCGTCGATAGCATGGACACCGTGAAACTGCCCTACGCCAAACGGACCATCGCCAAGAAAGTCGACAAGGAGTTCGTGAAAAAGGACCGCAGCGCCGTCCCCAACAACGATCCGGCAAATAGCGAGCTCCCGAGTCCGCAACGAAGTCCGGAAAAACTTGCCGAGAAGAAGAAGGCACAAGAAAAACAAAAGGAGTCCGCAGCAGCAGCGAAAGTTTTGAATAAAGCAAACGAAGAGGCGGACGAGGTTGGCGCCGCCGGCAGCCCGGCGCATGTGAAGGCGAAAAAAGAGAAAATCCAGGGAACCAAAGATAAAGAGGCGAATCAGAAGAAGCTAAGCAACCTGAAAAAGGAGGAATCGGAAAGCGAGAGGGAGGAGTTGAAAACGAACCCGCCAAAGCTCGGCGCGTTCGACAACTCGCGGATGCAAAAGATAGACTCTTCTGCTGACAAACTGAAAGGAGCTTCCTCCGCGGAACCAGAGGAGGACGCCGATGATGGCGACGAAGCAGATGAGGAGGAAGAGCAGGAGGATTCGGAAGAGCCGTCCCTTCCCGCGGGAACTTTCCGTACCTTAGGGTCTTCACGGTTAGAGAAGAAGTCCTTGCAAGAGACTTAAAATTTCAAAATTTTTTGCTCAGCATTTGTATAGTACCGAGTGAACTTCATTAATGAATATTATTGCGCTACATTTATTGGTTGAGCGAAAGAAGAAGCAACTGTGTATAAATCACCATAAATCCATCGTAAAAGGAAGCATTCCATTACTTTAATGTACACTACATGTTGTATTCACTATATTTCTATGCATTCTTCATTCGATCTAGACGCACAAACTTTCGTACGACATGATACAACATACTACATCTTTGACCTGTTCGTATATCTATTCGCTCTCGGGCCGTATGTGATCACTCAAAATTCTATTTGGTATTCATTGTATTCCATTAAACGAGGCGCTGCCCTCCGCAAATATTTCTATTTAAACCGCTCCAACATACGCACAGTGTAACTAAATCTCCATCAGATAATTCGAAAGTTAGATGATTCGATTCATAGCTACTCCAAGTCATTGTAATATCTTGTATTAATCGTTATTAATCCAAAGTCTACAAAATTGTTATTCTGCTACCTATATTAGAAGTGCGATGTTCATAGCCTGTACATACGACATTCACCCATTTTTATAGTTCAATTGTACTATCTATAATCACATTCAGCCTTGCAGCACCCCAACATGTTGAATACATTCGACACGTTGCAGAGGCCCTCTCTCATTTCAAAAAAAAAAAGAACCAAAAACGGTGGTGGTACACTATAGTATAGATGTGTTCAGTGTTGTGTCTCCTTCGGTCTCTTTTCTTGATGGACGTGACGAGCGTTGTGCTAATCCTGACGGCAATCGTTCTGAAAAGTGTAAAATCATAATACTCAAGCTTGTCTCTTTGGTGTCGTGGAGGTCATGAGAATCACGTGGCACATCTGCGTCGACGGTTGCGTAGATCCCACGAAATGCTAATTATTTTTGGGTGTGCAGTAATTCGCCCGAAGAATGTGTCAGTACTGATTTTCAATCTCTTCTGTCCAAATGACTTATTATCTTCAATAATAACGTGCTATCGTGAAGAAAAAACCCGGCAAAACATTTCATGATCTCCTTTTCTTTCGCAAAAAACTAGAGCATCCAGCGTTCCATTCTTTTCATATAATATGCGCGTGCGTCAGAAACATTTCTGCAAATGTGTCGTTTCTCAGAAGCGTGTCATCTCTCTAAATCCCTATTTCTTCATCCAGCGTCTATGCATTAATTCAAGAAAAAAAATCGACCGTAGGAAGAGCCAGAAAATATCTTGTATACTCATCAAATTCCTGTTGAACCAGAAAGTATCTTATATAGGATCGACAAGTATTGTCACAAAATTAAAGTAAACTTGAGGTGATAAAAATTAGTTGCTTCTGCATCATCATACACTGATACAGTTATCCTAAATTTTGAATTTCAGTTGACTTGAGTCTTGGGCGGGGGAAAAAATTACTCGTACAAAGGATCGTGTGTTGTCGGGTTGATTTATATTTGATATTGAGTATCAAGGCGAGCGTACATAAAGTAAATAAAGACTGAAAGAGGTGCATTTCAAATTAAAGCACAACCAACCCTCAATTTCCGTGTATTGTAGGTAAGGTTGTTTTTGTGTATAACTATATTTTTATATTTTGTATAATTATAGGAGTACGTGTAGTAATATCGGCGTAGACTAGAGCATTATGATTTTCATAATTGTCGGTAATTGCGTTTTGGTCAGTGGGGTGGCATCGGCCATGCTGAGCAATGTTGACCACTTCATATAAGTACTGTAAATAATACTAACTATTAGTTGAAGTAGTATTCAAAGGATAGACGAAACTACGCGGCGGATCGCAGACATTCAGTATCAATTATTTTATAACTGCATAGATTTCTTCGGGCCTGTGTGAGTCGAGTTATTCGATACTCTATACTACAGTAGAAGACGTTTAGGGGAGGACGTCAAGATTTTTTTGGGCCTTTTTTTCTTGCCGAAAAGAACATTCTGTTCATTCTGTTTTAGAATAATATTAGCTAATTATAGCAAGAGGGTTTTGTAGTGCCATTATTTTTGTTCTAATTTTGACTGCATTCGTGATTCATTCAAAAAGGAATTTGTAGATATTACCGAGTTATTCAATAAAGACTAAGTATCAACTATTATAGAAACCATAAACTATACTGAGTATAGACAATCAAATATAGCTCCCCTCCCTTGATATTTAATGCAGACGCTTTCCGAATTCGAGATAAATTCATCCATATGAACAGCACGTGCAAGCAATCTATCTAAAAAATCAATCTATCAGCAAGTTGAGGAATGCTGAAGAAGTCCTGCATTAACACCTTAAAGAACCCTACCTTTCCTACGATATTGTTTTTCGTCACTCACCATAATAAGTAGAGGAAAATATTTTTCCTGTGAATTTTAAATTTTAGAGCACGTATTATATCCGTCGTCAAAAAATCCTATCAAAAAACATCAGTCATGATGAATCAACAGCAGCAAAAAGTGGAACAATTTGTTCCTCAGAATTTCCAAACCAACGGCCAGGCGGCGGAACAAAGAACGCCGGAAGCCGCGGGTGATCCCCCTTCGCCGGCGAACGGGCTCACGTATTTTTTTATGCAGTCAAATCTGAGTCTTTATTTAAGATGTCCTTCCTTTCGAGGAATCTGTATTTCATTGTAGGTATTGTTGAACGTATTAGAAACTTTACGTTGGACCGGAAAAAAAACGCACGAACGAAATTTTCAAATTGTCTGGACAGTGCGAGAACAAATGTACATTTATTCTGTAATTATAGCGTTTTCTATAAATTTAATGATAGATTGACATGTAGTTTTCCGTGTAGTATTAACAAAGAAAAAAGAAAACAGATACATGTCCCTCTGCACGAAAAAAAAAATCAGGTACATGTGCCTCTGTACGAACGCACGCTGCAAGCATTATCGTACCCCTTCCGTAATGGAAATGGGGTATTCCTACAGAAACGGCCAGCACGCGACGGCGTTCGACGTGTGCGAAGATTGGGGTTTCTTGTTTTTTCGCGTAATACCATAATATAGTATTGATTCATTTTTTTCTGTGAGTAAAAAATTTGTCCGACGTACGTTTTGGGACGCGGTTCCACGCTCGGAGTCAGTAGCTGGACAGTATAGTAATGTGTTCATTCAAATCCGTACATTGTTTGAAATTTACAAGATTCCCTTCATTCAAGAAATTCGTGTTTCACTCTTTAGGCCTACATGCCACGGAAGCGTATGCGTGATCTTGGCTTCAAATAGTACTAGGTAAAGGCAACAACAAATTTAGTAGGTGACAACAAAAAATAGGTAAACTATTATGCGAATTTTGCGGGAACTCGACCGACCTCCACTGGTTGAGCCTCCACAAGGGTACCGTAATCACGAATAAGGATATTACTACCGTATACAGTTTTGTATGCAAGCGGTTTTGGTGTGTGCATGTATCCTCAAACCGAACAGGTTGTTGCATGAGAAAATAGATAGAATGAATTGACACGAGCGGCGGTATATGATATGCGGATACACCTTGAATTGGATATCCATCGCTTGAAAAATCTACTCAAAAGGTTCGGCCGAAATTCGGTTTGTTGCCCGGGGCCCGGACGCAGCACAGGTCAAGGACCCATTTGTTTTCACTTTTCGGTCCCTAAATCGAAAGTCAGTATTTCTTTAAGGATGAGCCTGAGGATTAACAATTTATTATTAGAATGTAGACAGACATGTCACCATGGAATTACAAATATCGATGAATGATAAATGTAAAAAGATACTAGGAAACGGAGACTTACGAAGCCCGAGGAACGAAAAGTGTCCGCTTCCGAGGGGGGTTCGCGAAGAACTTCCGCGTATAATGCTTTTTTCTAAAAAATCTTTATCGTCCGATGTTATTATGATTTTCTGAGTGTAAATTTATATATAGAAAAGAAACACCAGTCACAAAAGAAACGAAACTAATGTTGGATACACAAAAAATCTCAAAAAAAAAAGGGTCCGCTGCTTCTTTTTTACAAAAGCATGCAAGTCTTCGTGCACCCGCTCTCCGCAGAAAAGCTGGCCGAAGACTGGATCCCGCCCCTCACCCTACGCGCCGAAGACGATCCGTTCGCGCCGCCGGTTTATATTATGTTCATCTGCAAATAACTTCATCATAGCGTCTTGACTGCTCGATGATAAATTCGTGTATGATAATATTAACCGTATTTCGTATGTTGACTGCAATTAGGGTCACTATAAAATGCAAAGAGAACCTCAAGTGACAATAGTTAGATGATATTATTCAGGAAGAACATATTGTATAGGTGCTAGAGCCGCATTTGCTGCCGCGCGCGCGTACGTGGCCGCCCGCTTTCCCGAGTAGCGACGCCAACTTTCGAAGCCCAGCAGCACACAAACCGTTCCCAAATGTGACTAGGAACCTCTCCGACTATGGTATTAATAATCCTGGTTCGCAACTTTCAGCAAAAAAGCGTCTTTCGGGCCACCTCTTTGGTTGCGCGAAGATGCCAAAGCGTTCGAAAATAGGAGCCAATGGTGGGTCGCAAGCGGGCACAAAAAACCGCACGCCAAAAGTCCAGAAAACGGCGAAGGTGTTCACGCCGACCTCCATCGGCCAGTGGCTCCGGTCCGTGGATCTGGCGCCAACCGAGCGGAATTATTTGCGAAAGCAGAAATTTGGCAATAGAGAGAATTTCCGAGCAGATGATGGATCCCCAGCGACGGAGAGAAGCGCTCAAGAAAATGGGGGGTCCCAAGAAGTGGAGATGAGTGGAAAAAAAGGTTTTTTCCAGGAGCCTGACAGAACTAGTGAAGAAGTAAAAATTCAAGAAGAAGGTTCACCTAAAGCAGAGGAGAAAATTAATTTTCCAATTACAACTACACAGAATAATTCTAAAAAAGGCTCTACAAATAATTTGGACAAGAATTCTAGTAGTGAAGAAACCCTGAACGAAGTAGTGAAGAAGCCTCTTCTGGGGTCCACTGAGAATCAAGTAGTAGGAGTAGCAGTAGTAGATGCTCTCGGCAGTAGAAAAACTGACCCTCAATTTTTGAAGCCGTGGGGCCCGACGACAGTTACTAATATGCAGAATAACAATACCCGTACGACCCGTTCTACTGAAGGAATTCCGGAAAGCCAGCCGAGAGAGAATTCCCGGGACACGCAGCAGTCTTCTTTGACCACGGAGTCCATGCCCACCATCGCAGCTGTGGATCATCAAGTTCAACTGCGTGAAAATACAGATGGCAAAAAGGAAAATGAGTTACCATTGAGTATTCCGGGAGCAGCTGCTCCTCTGTTGCATGAGAATGGGGCTAAAAATATCGAAATCAAGGCTCCCGTTGTTGCAAAAAATAACAGTAGTTCAAACACAGGGGGCAGAAAGACTGTTGATATGGTTTACGAGCAGTTTTATCAGCGGTGGTGTACACAACAACAGCAGCCTATGCAAATCACCCCAAAGAATGAGCAGTCGGGACAACTTCCCCTTCATCAGGAAACGGGCGCGCACGATATCGGTAACCGCAACTTGAAGACGAATCCGCTGCATGCATCGAGTTCTGGTTTCGGTACAGCGCTGAACAGTCCACAATTGCGCGCGATCTTCCACAGCAAAGCGACGTGCCAACAACCGGGCCAACAACACTCTCCGAGGTCCGCGAAAGAGCCACACGGGCCACCACATGGGCCCGTCCCGAATACTACAGTCAGTGTGTGTGAGCCGCCCAAATCGATGGTGATCGCAGATAACAGTGGCGGCAGCCCGGTGTTCTCCGGCTTGTTCAATGCACAACGCCCGGATAATAATTTTACCGCGAGCAAGCCGCAAACAAAACAGGTCCAGAAATTGTCCCTGTCGGAGCTTGTGCCGCCACCGCAGAGAGAAATTTCCCTGTCCCAGCTGGTTCCACCGCCGCCAGGGCTACAACACGACGTGACCGGCCCCGTGATCAAGGCTGTGGCCGTTCCACGATTGAGTCCGCAAGGAGTCTGTAAGGGTAATGATCCCGAAGGCGACGATGAAGCCAGAACAAGATTATTGAGCAGTACTGGCCAAAACGTTCATTTGGCCGGTCGTCCCAATCAAGAACTGGCTCCCCCCGCAGGTACCCTTCAACAAGAAACGCCTCCTCCTCGTGTTTCTGACAAAATCTCGGCGTCGCAACGGCATGCCACGCTCTCAGCGTCGCAACGGCATGCCACGCGGGAAATATTGTTGGTGGCGGACCAGCTCTTGCCGCCCCGTCTCACGGGCGCGGAGCGCGAGAAAATGCACATTTCCCCTGGGCCCAACACAAAAAGAAGCAGGAAGAACAGGAGCAGGGATCGACGTGATAACTGTCATAATGATGCTAATAACTTAGAAGAAAAAACCGGAATTCACCAAGAGCTTGAGGAGTATCATCACCATGCCGGAAATGAGGGGGGCCCGGCCCCTGGCGAAGCTGAGCACCATTTGACCCAGTATAAGTTTACCCGCAAGAAGCGCAATGGTCAACAATGTTTACCGGTGGAATTCTTGCCGCGCGCCCATATGACCGGGGACCCAAAGCATAATGAGAACCCAAATATTATGGTAGCAGCAGCACCTAACGGAGGAAGAGCGCCTGCGGTTGGCACCAAATGTGAATTTGAGAACGCCCCGATAACAAAAAACGTTTCAACGAAATTTGTCTCAACCCAAATTCTGTCCGCGTTAGCCCTGGATGCCAGCACGAGTAATGCTGGCCACAGAACCACTACTCAGAACACCACGGCGGCGGGCGGAACGGGATCGAGAATTATTACGCAGGAGAACCGCTCCGCCGTGCAGGCAGCGTTAAACCGCGCCACCTCTTTGTTGCCCTCGCTGGCGCCCAGCTGTCACCGGTCTCCTCTACCGTAACCGTTTAACGTGTACTAGTCAAGTTTTGTTTCTGTATTTGTGAATACGTATTATTACGGCTTCACCGAAGAAGTGTCCTGTAATATGTACGTGCATAAAGTTTGTCTGTGACAGATATTTTTTCTGTATTACAACATGAAAAAAAAACGAAGTCTACTAATGACATATGGATTATTGGAAAGAAACACATTATAATGTATCAAAGGCAGAATATGCAGTCGGCGTTGGGTCTACAGTCGGCGTTGGGTCCAGGTCCAGTCGAAAAAAGCAAAAAAGTTGCGGGCGGGCCCCAGCAGTCGCGCGAGGCCCCCCGCAGTTTTGACAAAGAAGAAAGGGCTCGCTTTGACTTAAGAAAAATCCGCAGCGGCCCCTTGGCGCCAGAAAACCGCCTGACATTTGGAGCTAGTGTTTTCCCGCAGCAGGCTCAACAAGGGAATGTTGCTTTCAACAATGCGGCTACAACCCTGTTAAATTTGGACCCAAAAACAGCTTCTACAAATTATTTGAAAAATAATAGTGGTAATGTTTCCGGGGCGCACAGATATCTACTTTCCACTGAGAAGAATCCCGTTCAGCAACTTGCCGCACATGAACAGAGTGGTAGTCACAATAATGCGCATTATGTTGAGGCGATGGCTGGGGGGGTGCCTAGGATCGACTCTAGAGACGACACCGGCGGCAGCGCCAGACTCGTTGCTGAGGCGTTCCAGCGGACGATAAAGAGGGTTCCTGATTACCGACTGCGCGCAGATCCGAATAATACCCAGAATATAGTTACAGTGACCGAAGAAGAATTCAAGGATATAATCACTGCTCAAAAATCTGCTCAACGACAACTACTAGAAAGAGTATATTACAAGGGCGATTTGATAAAAATAGTACAACAACAACAACCAGAAATAAGTTCAAAAGAAGTTAATATAAAACAAGATAATTGTGAAAACAAAAATAATGATAGTAGAATCTGTAGTAGGAAGGCTACATTCCTGGAGGAGGAGGTACGAGGAGGAAGGCCCTCGAGGATGGTAGACACAAAGTCCAAGGCTGGTGTCTGGGTGCCAGCCGACAACGAGCTGGTCCCGACATCCCGCGCGCGAAAGCTTAGGTATATTAATATGCAATAACGAACCCTGCTAGAAAAGGAACCGTCGACTGTTACCGCTAAAAAATCCCTATTTAATGATTTCTTCCGGGTCCCATCACAAATCAGGTTAATATCAGTGATCGGCTTGGGATGTGGATCCCATGTAATAATTGCACATACATTAAATTAGAGAAATCGTTGGGTTATTATACGTATAAGGTTCTAAAAAGCACATGAAAGATAATTTAACGTACTAAATCAAAGCATCCGCACGCGTGTGGCGAGGGCATTGGCGTACGAGTACGGGAAGCTCAAGGAAGAGCAGGTGGAGGTGATCGAGAAAGCCCTGGTCTTTTATTTTTTGTTTTACAGTTTTTCCTCCCATAATATGATTGATGTAGTATCACCGTTTAATAGTATCAGCGTTAGCATCACCGTGGTCATATCGACGCGGTCTACTTGTTTGATTGATATTATAATTATATAATAGGGGCGTGTCCAATAAGTATCCTATTTCAGGATGTCCGTTTAAGCCCGCTGGAACCCCCTCCCCCCCTCTATTTCAGGATGAAATATTTTTTAGTTTTGACTTTCAAAATGAGGTGTTGCAAAAAATTTTTGACCCCCTCCCCCCCTTAAACGGACATCCTGAAATAGGATACTTGTCTTATTGGACACGCTCTAGTGCAGGTAGTGTATTATTATCGTTCTAGACTCTAGTCTAGTAGAGTGTAGCATTGGCAGCAGTGGACATTTGTATTATACTTAGTTTTTCGAAAGCAAATTGTATGCGAATTGAAAAGAAGGTCGGGCCGCGATTTTCTAGGAACGCCTGGATTCCCGAATTTGCCAGGCCGCTTCCTAGGCGCCCTTGGAACCCATACGCCGAAAGCGCACGTATGTCCGCATTTGAACTGTGAAAATTATAAAATGATTTATATAAAATGATGTATCTGAAATGAATAATGTTATTATATTGCAGATCGTTTATTTGTCGGGTGTTGTCCTGAAGGGAACCTGATTTAAGACACGCGCACCGCGATTTTGGTGTTTGCAATAAGTTATAGCTGTTCTGCAAGATATCCTCTTGTCTGATATCCTACCATTATAGTTGTGTACGTTTAAATGTATTCTTCATACGCACTACAGCTTAAACACGGAACACGTGTAGTAAGAGCTATTTTACAGCGCCGTATCAAAGCTATGCGTATGTTATAACTATGGAGGTGCCGGCGGCTATCATTAAGCTAACTTCACAACGTATCAAAGATAAACATAGGAATTTTTGGTCGTGTGCTTGCATTTTTTTTTGGTCATGCTTTTCTATGTCACAATATTAATGTTCAGGTGCATGGCTTTTGATATCGATAATTATTACATTTTGATTTTAATTAAATAAAAAGAAAACTCGGATGTGTGCTGAGCGTCAGTGTGGATTTTTTTTTGACGCTTGCCCCACACCTTTTTCACCTAAGAGATGCAAGCAAGGAACAAGCAAGCAGCGTTTCTACAAGTTCACCTATTCGCGTGCATTTGGCGCGAAAAGGTTTTTGAGTCTTGAAATCGGGGGGACCGGGCGCTCCATTTTTTTCCTGATAGATATTCCATTAAAAATCCATTGGAAAAGGGCTCTCCCTGTCGTATATTATAGGCCCCCAAATCCCTTTTTGTAGTTTATAGAAATAGTTAATACCCGGAGGACGTTTAACCACAATATCGTAGAGAGGTGGGACCCGTGCATGATTTTTTTTCAAAAATGCCCTGAGCTTATAATTATCACAAAAATTAAACTAAATTGCGCGCGCAAAAAGAATCAAAAGAGAATTCGAATTTTTACTTCACCTGCATGATGTGTTAATACCGAGAGATCGGCCGTCTGGCGAAATATTTAACAATATCACCGATGTTTTTTTTTCGGACAACCCAGATGTGCCCACACAAGAACAGAGTATAATCATAAAGACAAAAATAATATACGTAAAAAAAAAGATGCATATTCCGGTAAGAAAATAAATGGTGACTGTGTTCGATTGGATTGCCTTTATATACGAAAGATAGATTGGTTGGATATCATATACCTATACGAGAGAAGATTGCGTACAGAAGCTTAATCTTTCTTTTTATTTGAAGAAAAAAAGTGGCGTTGGGCGTGCGCCCATCCATCTAATACCCCGTTAAAAGTAGCATAGAAGAAGAAATAATCTTTTATTCAAAATGTAGGGGCCTCCAACCCTATATACCTAAAGCAATATTTGTTAAGTATATTTTAGTGTGGACTGTAGTAGTGTATAGGATGTTGTTGCTGTGAGGTGCTTCGTTGTGTGATTCGTTGTTGAGAAAGAATCGCATACAGAATACGCAGTACCGCATTATACGAGAGGAACGGATCTCTCTCTGTCTCTGCGCCTCCCAGGCGCTAAATAACAAACCATGGCTCTTTTCTCGTGGCACACTGTGTCGGCGGCGGCAGCGTTCCTGCTCCTCTGCATAGTAGAAGTCGGCGCGGAGAGCCTGTCAAGAAGAGAGGGCGTGACCAGAAAAACACCAGGCATAATATTTCGCACAAATTTTTCAAAGATTAAGATATACGCAAACGGTCGCACCGTAAATATTATTCTCAGGGTCCTACCACGATTAGGAGCGGGTCACCATATTACAGTTCGTACCCCGGAGCATGGTCGATGTGACCAAAAAAAAAACGAGGTGAACAGAAAGTGCAGACGATGGAGAGGTCTTTTTCCATATCTTTTCAATGAATTATTTTTCAAAGAAGGTCCGGGCGTTGGGTTGCTTATAGCAAGCGTAGTTCCTTTTTATTAATTGAGAAAACCCTATTAGGGATTGAAGAATCAGAAACGCCGTAGGACCAACGACAACAGAAAAGGGTTTTCAGAAAGAAGTGAAAAGAATGTTTGACCCCGAAAAATGATTTAGGAAATATTACGACTTCAATCCCGAGATGGTCTACATTTTCACCTTCTCGATGGTTGCGCTGGTCAGCTTCACCGTCTTTCTCTTCTGGTATTCTTACATAATATTCACGTAGTACTGTAGCACCTTTATTTTTTTCAGGCGCGCTGTGTAGATCAAACTCCGCTATGGGATTTCTGCAATATTGATGATAAGTATAGCGTTCTATCGATATTTAATATTAGTTCATTATCCAAAAAAGGTGTTTGTTGTGTGGAGGTGGCAACCAGAAGATGATCCAGGTCGTTTTTCTACATTATAGAAATCCATTTTTTTTTCGTATGTTAATCATTATCATATTGATGACTCTGACTTTGTGATTCCCGTTCTCGCGCCATATAGATCGTCTCATTCTAAATAATGTCTTAATAAAAAAGGCCGCCCTGAAGGACGCGAAGGTGAGACAAGTCAACAGTCCCCGCTCCGCCCGAAGCATACGGTATGTTCACTCCAATAGAATGAATTGGCAGAACTGAGCTACGGTAAAGGATTCTGTATTAAGATAGTATCGGCATTGGTCATCTGACTATACCGTGTACTGTCCGCGAAAGATGCAAACATAGTTCTCAAAAGTCAGAAATCTTATCATAAATTGAGGTCCAAGCAGCTCTCTAGAGCGTCTCTCGCAACGCCCAACGTGGAGCCCGCAACCGGAGGAATGGGGAGCGTTTCCTTTTTTTTTCGCGCTTTGTGGTGTGATAGTGTAGTTACAACAAATTCTTACAAGTAATTTTTTTTCCGCGTGATGTAGGTTGATCAATGGGTATTATACCGCGTGTATTTCATAGCCAAAATAAAGAAAAAACACGAAAAGGAATCGGAAACGCTCCTGGGGAAGGCTGTGCGGCCGCAATATACGACAGCTAACGTGTAAGTATTACCCCCCCTGTAACTATTAGTCGAGGAGAAGAGATGACTATAGTCATCATCATGCGTGTACACACGCATAATATATTATAGGATATTTTATGCTTCCTCAAAAGCGACGTCAATTCTGCGGTACAGCCCACGTCGGGCCCCCCATAGAGATTCGTAAGCCCCAATTTTATTTTCCCATGAACGCATACAGCGACGAAAAGACACGATCATACATAAACATCATAATATCGTATACACAGATTCTAAAACACTTAACCTATTGCATCTTATACAGATATACCGCTTCATCATTATAGTCCGGTATATAATCGTTAATCATTCACGTATAGTTTTTCAAGGAATCATACATAGAATAGTAGACCTTTTGCATATTGTTTGGTAGTTTTTACATCACATTCTTTCCCTCTCAATTGTCTCTTCCAATTTTTGTTTTCCTATAGAAATCGTATAAAAGATGGTGTTTGGTTGAGTGTCGTATTCATATTTAATACCGTCGAGAAAAAAGCCGCACGTCTCGCCATTCGCACAAACTAATCATATCATCTATCTAGCATAGTAGTATTCCTAGAATTTTGTATAGACTTGATTTTTTTTTTTCGCGCGTGTTGTGATTGATATTTATTAAGAGAGGCCGTGTATCAGTTTGGTGGTGGGGCGTGATCAAAGAATTTTTTTTTGTTCTCATCTTTTTGTTACACAGTGGTTTTTCTGGGTCCATTTTTTCCAGCGTCACTCATATTAGGGCGTTGTCATCTAAAGATTGGTATGAAAGCTACCCGTATACGTTATTCATATCGTGAGGAGTAACACTATATGATAGGGTAGCTAAACTAAATAAACACATCACAACGATTTCCACCTCATATGATGCTGCCGCGAGATTTGTCTTTCATTCTGTTATTACATGAAACCGTGACTCCGTGATTGTGAGTGTCTTGCCGCTGCGTGTACAGCCATATTCAATTCATCGTAATTGTTTCTAGAATAATAGTGTTCGTCATCAGTCTCGCTCGTCACATCGTGAATGTTTGTCCGTTATTTGCTTGGGTTTCATCATAATCCATCATCTCACGATCGACAGCAATTATCGTGGAAAATTTAAATTTTACATGTTTCCAGGCGTTGACCCTCCGCCGTGAATTCTGTACAAAATAATGTTGACTAGCACAAAATATTTTGGACGCACATCATCTCTGTATCATGATTTTCGCATTGCGGTTCCAATTGATTTTTTTCTGTGCACGACGGAGTATTAATACAGAGGGGGGCCATACAGGGGCACAAGTGGGATCTATCTCTATGCATTGGACAATTGTTGTGTAGTGTCCATTTTCGAGAGAGTCTCTACATATTTTTTTCTGAACGATAGCTTAGTATGAGCACATTGAAGTAGATAAATACAGTGTCATGTGGGGAAATATTGTGTAGTACACGAGTGAGTAGTATAAGAATTTAGCGGCGGTGGTAGAACGATCAGAATTTCTCGTAACCGCTGATGCGAAGAAATGCCCGGGCGGCCCGACAGTCAAAGCTTCTAACAGTTGCAAAATTAAAATTTTGTTTGAGTTAATTAACCAACGCCATATAATATATAAAATGGCTGGTGACGTCATAACGCCACCTCTTACGCCACTGGCGGCGCCCGTTCCCGCCCGGAGCTCCGCAGAAGACGCGGCCCCGTGGACTCTGAAGATCCAGCTGGTTTCTTTTTTTCTAATCTAGTGAATCTTATTTTGCAGAGATCGGCTCCTCTTCGTCAATTCAAAAATATACAATAGTCAATAATTTATATGCAATAGAAAAATACGCAATAGACAACAAACACACAATAAATTCAGCTGCCGGCCCGTGAAAGACTGACCGGCCCTACGCACTATTTGAAAACGCCACCGTGGGCCGCGCATTTGACAGAGCTCACTGCCGGCACGATTCGCAAACTAGCGGCCCGGCAATTGGGCATCCCGCCTTTGCTGTTGCAAATCCTTGATCAGGAGATGAGCGAAGTCCCCGACGAGGTCTTCTGCGCCTCTAAGAAGCTGTGGAAGAAGAAGGTTATAAATAATTTCGAATTGCTTTCGAACTAGTAGTGAAAGTTCTTCTTGTATTTCGACAGTATATGGCCAGCAGTTAGAAATTTCTCGTTGGCCAGGAAGATTGGCAAAGCCGGGAGTCAAACCTATACCGCATAATCATGTATTGTTGAAAAGTAATACAAAAGAAGGTTCACTTGATTCCGATCGTCTACGCAATAAAGCCGGCAGACGCGAAGCTGCAGCCCAGCGACGCGGAGAAGGTCTTCAGCAAACACTGTATAGTAGAATTGATCTCTTCGATTGTAAGATTCAGCAGTTCATTGAATTTGCTTATTGGCAAGAGACTGACTCTCAAGCAGGGAAGATCCTACCTTTTGTGTTTTTATCAAATCATTAATCACACGTCACACACGACACCCAGTGAATCATCGTATCGAATATAATATAGACGTAGGCTCGCATATCATAAAGCATTTAACACAGTAATATTGCAAAACACAACTAGATATTATTAAAAAAACAGGGCGAGATTTACGTCTGGGAGAATTACTTCCAGGAGCACGGGCGTCCACACGCCAGCGACGAGCCCAGTGGCGGCTACAAGACCCTGGGGGGACTGAATGATAATACGCTGTCCGCAAGTTTTGCGAATAGGAGTGGTCTTGGGCCGGTCTCCCAGCGGCTGGAGGCCGTCGACCGTCAGACGGGGAATTCCGTTCTCTTGCAACTAATAGAAGACCTGCACGACAGCCGCAGGCCGGAACGGGTGCAGAAGAAGGAGCGAGAGGCGGCCGTGGCGGCCGCCAATGCGGCGGCGTCGGCTAGTGTCGAAAATCACGCGGAAAAAAGCCCCACAAACTCCAAAAATGGAAAGAAGAAGAAAGAAGAGAAGCAAAAGCTGACCTGCCTTCATCTGATGGCACTGCCGGAGAAGAGACAGGTGGCGGTCGTATTCGGGGGGGGCGTTATTCCAGGAGCTGCCGGTGCAGAAAGAAAACCATTACCGCAAACTGGTACCATATACCAACTAAATATATTCATTCAGACAGTCTGATGTTCATAGAGATCACATCTGATATTGTCTAGGGTAGCAGGCCGCTCAATATTACAAGTGTAGTGGAGTAGTACCGCGGACCATATCAGTTGTTATCTGTAGACAATTATTAATACCAACGTGTTTCGTGTCATTCTGGCTTTGCGAAAGGTTAGGTTCTCATGGTGTGTACGCAACATACCTTTTGAAAAATTGGACATGAAAAAAAAGGAAAACCGCCTGCGAACATGGCCAAAGAGCCCAACGCGCAGGCGGACAGGGCCCCGCCGCAACCCGCTCTTGCAAAAGAAGACGTCGAAAAAAGAGCAGCCCCGCAGCCAAGGCCAGAGGAAAGCGAGAAGGAGGCTGCCGCCTCGGAGCCTGCCGCCGAGAAGGAAGCGGCCGAGGCGGTCGATGCGAACGAAGATTTCTTCGACGAAGAGATGCTGGCCGAGCTGCGCCGCCAGAAGAAGAAGAAGCACCCCAAGGATATGAACCTGAAGGAGTTGAGGACGCTGATTGCTGAGCTCGAGAATCCGGGTACTGATATTGACAAAAACAGTAGTGATATGAAAAATCGCCTCCTGGCTGCCAGAACCTTCGAGAGGAAGAAAGCTGCGGAAGAAAAACGTGAAAAGGAAGAGATGGAGAAGAAACGCGTTGAGTACGAAAAAAAACGCGCTGAGGAAGAAAAGAAGAAGAAGGAGGAGGAGGAGAAGGAGAAGCGCGCCAATTTGCGCGCGAAAATGCACCTTTCGGAATTTCGGCCGCTCACGTTCGCCAAGAGGCCCGTCCGCTTTCACACTGAGCTTTTACAAAATTGGGAGATTCGGCATTCGAAGACCCAAAAGAAGGACTACTGGTTTCATTCCCTCACGAAGCAGAGCTCGTGGGAGCATCCGTGCGCCCCCCCGGAGTGTTTCGACGTGGACGGCACCGGGGCGCGCTTCCAGGAGCGGCGGTCGAAGGACGGGCGTTTTTACTTTCACGATCCAGTTACTGGAGAGAGCAAGTGGGCGCCGCCGTTGGTCGAGGGGTGGAAGGTAAATTTTCACAAGGACTTTGAAAACCGGTTGGTCTACCAACATCAGGAGTCGCAACTGCAAACCTGGGAACGCCCCGTGTTTGAGCCTTCGAAAAAGTTTAGTATCGAAACGGGGATCGTCAGCATGTACAAAAAATTCCCGGACGCGCCCTGGCACAAGCTGATCAGCTTCCTGAAATGCCAAAGAGTAACCAACTTCGCGCACCGAAACCGAAGAAGTCACGACTGCGTGTCCATGTGTTTGGCCATGGATTTACCGGAAATCGCGGGAATCATTCTGGAGCGGCTGGCCTGGAATTCAAATATTAGTAGAGCTCCTAAAAATGAAAATTCGTCAAGTAGTAGCACTGCTCTCGCAGCAGTATCAAACAAGCCTGTTACTCAACAACAAACTCAACAAATCCTGAAGGACGGAAATAAAGATCCCGAGGATATTAACGATGAGATCGAAAACCAAGAGGTTCTCGTTGCTCGAAAAGTGTTGAATTCGAAACCTTCCTGCTTTTACGTGGCGCTGTACCGCTGCATGGCTGCGCAATCTCGCAACAAGAACGAAACGGCGGTCTGCTTCGAGTCTGTCGCTTTGAAGATCTTCCACCATCCTTTGTACAGCGACCAGTCGGACCATTCGACCTTACAGGTCGCCCTGCGGGCGCGGGTGTCCTTGGTGAACTTGGTGAAACCAATTTTCGAAAAAGTCCAGAAGGCGCATTTGCGGGAAATCGGGACTCATCAAAGCGGGTATTTTCCGGTGTCGTCGACCGCGTGGCAGACCGGCGGAATGTTTACCTACTTGACGTTGTTGATGAGCGGTTTCCGATACGGCGTTGAAATCGAAAAGCGCGCGACCCGGGCCATGCATTTTCTCGACGACTGGCATTTGGACAGTGCGGTGGCGCGTACGGATGATTTCTCCGAGTACGCCGAATTGGCGTTCGCAGAGCCGGAGGACGGCGATTTGGTCTTGGCGCCGGAGCACGACGGCGAGACAGTGTCTCGGTTGATGACCCGGCACGAATACTTGCTCAGAGAGGAGGCGCGCGAGCGCCTGGAGTCTCTGGTGCCCAGCGAGCCGTCCGGAGGCTCTCAGTTTGAGGATGATGAAAATTCTGCATTCATGAGGGACGATGACGACGAATTGTTGAAACTTACGAAACGCAAGAAGTTGAAGAAGGCGCGCAAGAAAGCATTCAGCGACAGTGAGGAATCTGAAGAGGACGACTCCAAAAAAAGTGGACGACCAAAAATTCCAGTGACGAAATTGGAAAACCGGCCATCGACCGGTAGTAGTGCGTTGAATAATGGTAAGATGAAAAGCAATAGTTTCCAACTCAGTTGCGTCGCCAAAGCACAACGAACAGGCACAATTGATAACATCGAGCATGCGGTAGAGGGACCCAAAACCGAAAAGGATGCGGCCCTTTGGCGGGATTATTCCCGTGAATACTTCAGTATGAAGCAAGTTTATAGGGAGTGCCAGTGCTACCGTTTTTTGGTGAGGGAATTTTTGAAGCGCGCCGGAGAAACGATCAATCTGCAGAGCTCGCACCGCGGGGAATCCCCCTTCTGGCTGGCGCTGAAACAAAAACGCGAGGACCTCCTTTTCGCGATTTATAACCACCGCTCGTTTTTGTTCAATAAGTCAGTCTTGTGGACCGAAGGACTGTTACCGCGCCTGAACGCGAACCTAAATGCCGACGAGGGCTACTCCGAAAGCGAGAACGAGCAGAAAGAAAAATCCCGTTATTTCAATACCGCAACCCGGAAGCTCCTGGAAGATTTGAACAGTAGAGATTTCATCGAGATGCAGGCTTTTTTTGAGTGTGTGCAGTCGAGGTATTTGTACGTTCTGCACCGCACGGTCGAACAAAAGTGGGTCTTGGCGCCCAAGCTACTGAACGATATTATGCAGACTTTGCTCACGGAAGGCTTCATCAACATCGCGTGCGTAGCGCACGCGGAGAAATTGATCAAGCACGCGTCTTGGCTGCACGAGCAGAAGATGGACTCGGCTGCAAAACTGTTTTGCGGGCCCTTCTGGTTCTTGTTCAAAAGGGACGGGCTCCAGCAGCGCCAGAGCGGTGTTCCGAGCAGCGTACACAACGTGGAGGAGGACCCTGCGAAAAGGCCGCAGGGCCGCGGCAAGTTCAAGTTCTGGAACCCGGCCGTGGTTGACGAAAATTTCAGTTTGGACTTGCTCGAAAGGATCTTCGACGCGCTATTGAGGAATCTGCGGATCCACTTCATCGAGCGCTACCAGGGCTACTCGAATCGCGTGAAGAATGACCCTCTGAAGAGAAATTTCTGGACCGAAATTTTGTCAAAAGCCGTTGTCAATGCCACGGGGCAGGCCAAAAATTTTTCAAATGCCGAAACTGCAGCCAGAGCAGCCGAAGTTGTAAGCACTGCTGCTGCAGCTATTCTGAGGGAAACCCTAGGAGGCGCTGCAGCAGCAATTCGTCCGGAGAGCACAACGCCACCACCGGACGACGGGTTCGAGTCCAGTACGCCTCCTCCGGTCCGCGGCGACAGTGGCCTGTCGGACGCTGCTGCGGCGCACGAAGATGTCACGCCGTCTGTGAGTCCTGCCACCGAAGCCACGGGCGTCGGGAATACGACCCGCCGACAACGCAACCAGCGTAACTTACGGTTCGATGACTTGCGCCACCCAGTGCACCTGTTACGAGACCTGTTGGAGGCGGGGGGGAAGTTCAACGACCGGGGGTTCCTGAAAGAATACACGTACGATTATCCGGTCGTCAAAGTCGATGATGAGATGACTGAAGACACGCTGGGGATCTCGCGCAGAGCAGCGGTGACGGGTACCGGGGAGCCTATTTCAGGGAAGGAATCCAGGAATTCCGAGCAGCTCGAGCAGGAGGCCGCAGCAGCTGCCCGGGTGGTCCGGGCACTGGGTGTTTCCGACAATGGCGGAAGAGTGCAGGAGAGTGGAGGACCAGCAGCAGAGGCCCAGAAAGCACCGATTTTAGCCTTGGAGGGGCCCAGGCTCGACGCCCATTCACAGACCACACCCACCGATCTCTCGCTCGATTTCATCCGGCAACGCTTTTTCGGATCCTGGAAAAAACCGGTGAAGCCGTTACAGCGTTTCCTGCAAGAAGGCGTTGTGCAGTCGTGCGTAAACGCGATTTCGTTCTATCACCCCTTCGTGGGCTGCGGCCTTTTTAATATTTTGTTGGGGCGGCTTTGGCGGCACACCAAGTGTTTTCAGCACCCTGACCCTCTCGTCGCGTCGCAGGACGAAGGAGGACCCCCCATTGACGGCGGCAGTTCTTTTCCCTCTTTTGAAAAGCAAGTCGCTGCCCAAAGCAGCAGTTCCGAAAGTATCAACGTCGTTCCAAACAGTTCGCCGAGCGCTTCGCCGTATCCCGAGGAGTTGTTCCCAGGCGCACAGGAGCAGGAAGCCGGGCACGAAAAAACCCTGGACAGGCTAAAAAATTTGACCCTCAGGGCGTTGCATTTCTCACGCGCGGATGTCCTCGACAAAGTCTGCGTGGTGCCTGCTGATTTCCTCGAGTACTACCGGTGGCTGCACCTGCACACCTCTCAGGTCTGCACTGTGAACCGGAACCTTGGTAGTGACGACACTAGTAAGGACCAGAAAATGCCGGGCGAACAAACGCCAGAGAAAGAGTCGTGGGCAGAGCTGATAGCGGGTCCCATACAAGCGGCCATGAAGAGGGCGGCGACCACCAGCAGCGGGAGCCTGTCGAGGAGTCCGTGGGACCACGCCGAGCCAGCATCGAGCGACCTTGTCGGCTCTCTGAGTTTTCCGGGCGACGGCTCTGAGGATACGTTTACGAAAGGTCCGACGAAAGGAAATTCGAAGTTAAAGGTCCGTCCGATCCTCTTCGTATTGTTACTGTGGAAGGCGAGCGTTTTAGAATCCATGCTGGGCCCGATAGATGATTCTGCGAATACAAATGGGCCCGAAGGATGGGCCCGTCCCCAGCTGGGACCCGCGGTGGCGACGCACAGGGCGTACCGTGCGTTTCTGGAGCACATATTCTGGCATCTCTTCGATATTGAGCAGCTCACCCTGAACGTCATTAAGGGGCGGGACAGCCTGCTCGTGTTCGCCATCAAGATGCTTATCCGGTTCCGCAATTGTGACAAAGCGGTTGCGGAAAACCTGAACTTATTGAAAACAGCGGCTGTTCGAAAAAGGGCCAATCAACATTGTTCGTCGAACACTGCCACTGCCATGAAGATCGAGAAGCCGACCGCCAGCCCCTTGCCGTGCGGCACGAGCGTTTCGTCCAAGGCCGAGAGCTGCTCTACTCGCGCTGAGACGGCCGACCACCTCCACAGTAGCACCGAAGAAACCACCTCGCATGCCAGGCAGCAGATGCCTGGCACGACCGCAGATATTCAAAAAGCGGAGGAGGAAAGGGTCAAGCTACTGGAGTTTGGCGCATCGGCCGAGAGCAGGGCTGCGCGGGACAGATTTTTGACCAGCGTTGTCCGGAGATGCGCCAAACTGAGCAAGAATCGCTTTGCATTCAGTCCGCACGTTGAGGCCGTGCCATTCCTCTCCATGACTCTCCCCAGTACTAGTAGCGATACTAGTAGTTACAGGTGTATGCAAGTGGACACTGTTAACAACTCGGCTAGTGCAGTTCCCCCGACTCCAACGACAACCATCCGGACTGCTTTCCACTACGCCTGCTCCGCTGTGCGCGAGTGTGTCGGCGACGAGATTTGCCTGGAATTACTAAAAAGCCCCTCCTTCTGCCCCAAGGAGGAGCAGGAGCAGCCCAAACTGCAAGTTTGGATTGATTTCGCGCTGGAGGCTCGCCTCCCGGACATCGATTGTGTCGAGGCGAAAGAGTTTGTTGACAGCGCGGACTCGCCGGTCTGCAGTAAGAAGAAGCGAAAAGATATTGAAAAAGCGGAAACGTCCCCAGGAAAAGAGGCCTCGCAGGAAAATAAGAACAGCAAGGTGTATTTGTGGAAGCACCGACATCTGTGGATGAATTCTCCTGAGGAGAACCCGCTCAGGAAAGCGGCCGCCTCATCTGACAGTTTCCTGCAGAGCGCGCGTTCCCAATACCCTGTTCCCCCGAACGCGGACCAGCGCCTGGCCAAACGCATTTTGCACCTGCCCAATGTTTTTGGCGAAACGTTTCTCTACCAAAGGGGCACGGGGGACACAATCTCCGCGGGCGGTGTGGAGTTGCCAGTATCTGGCGAGTGGGTGGAGTTTAAAGCACATCCACTGTTGGTTGCGGCCTATTACGGGCGTTTGGAGGTGGTCAACGCGTACGTGCAAACCGCAAACCTCATTCACGAAGCGGATGAATTCTTGTCGAACCACGAACTGCGCGTTTTGCGGTATTTGTGTTTCGGTTGGTATTATCATCGATGCGGCGTCGCAGAGAGGGACGACAAACTACCGGCGTTGGTTGTGGCGCACGCGCGGCGGGTGAGTGAAGTGCGCGCGGAACACGAGAAAATCCGGAAGCAGGAGTTGGACGCGGTACGACGAGAAGAAGAGCGCGAGCAGGAGCGTGTGCAGCAAGTCGAGGAGCAGCTTCGGAAAAAGCAGGAGGCGGCGGAAAAAGAGGCGCGGCGCGTTGCGGAGGAGCAGCAGCGCGAGGCGGAAAGGGAGCAGCGCGAGGCAGCGGATCTGCTGAAGATGGAAGCGAAACTGGAGCTCAGAAAACAGCAGAAGCGTGCGGAAAAGAAGAAGAAAACGAAGAAGTTGGCAGAGAAAACTGAAGAAGATGTGCTGGAAGATTATTCGAAGCAGCGGCGCAGAGATTGCTCTACTAGATTGCACGATTCTTTAGAACCTCGGAGCGATTCTGAAGGTGCCCAATTGCGGCGCCGATCCCGGGGAAGAAGAAGAGAAAAGCGGATCGAAGAAAAGCGGGGGACAAAAAGCAGAAAAGAGGCACCTAAAAGAAGAGACAGCTCTCGCGAGCAGCAACGGAAAAATAAGTCTTCTGATGAGAGCCCCGCCAAGAAGAGGTCGAAGCGGGAGAACAAGTCCCTAGAGAACGCGAAGAAGAAGAAGAAGAAATCCCGGCGCCAAGAAGAAATGTCCGAATCCGCGAGTGAAGTTTCTTTAGCGTCGGTGCTCTCCTCTCCAGTGGGGACACCGCAGTATTCGCCCGGGGATGTTAGCGACGACCCAGAGGACGACATTTGCTTGGGGTATTCTCCGGCCCAGAGCGTGTCGCTGCCGTCCTCGCCAGACGGACGGGGTGCGCACCGAGGAGACGCGGACTGTCGCAACGAGGTCGTGTTGTTGCGCAAGGACGATACGAAGGTTTCCCCCATCGAGAGCGACAAGGAGGTTTTTCTTTCGAGCAAAATGGCCGCGCCGCGGGACCAGAGCAGCGACGAACTGTCGTCCAGAGAAGCAGGGTCCCGGAGAAGGCGCAGTAAAAACCGCAAGCTACGCGAAAAGAAGAAGAAAACGTCGCGGAAGGAAAAACTCCACGCAAGAGAGGACCAGTCGCAAGAAAGGCGGAGCAGTAAGAATCGGAGAAAGAAGAGGCGGAGGCGAGGCTCCTCTGGAAGAGAAGCCAGGTCCGCCTCACCGTTCTTGCGGTATCCCTCTGCCTCGGCCGAGAACTCGCGTGCAAAAGCGGAGACATCCACAGGTATGGAAGTGCCGGAAAAGGGAACAACAGCCGGGAAATTCCAGCCGCAAGAACCGGCGGAGCCTCCCCGAGGCCGCCCGGCCTCCAGGTTCGACGACCTGCCAGTGATGCCCAGCGAGAGCCGCGAGGAGCGGAGTGGAAGAGCACGACGCAAGGAGGGGGACGGGCAAGAATCCAAGAAAGGCAACGTTATGCAGGAACGCGCCGGCTCGCAGGGAAGAGAGCCGCAAAAATCCGAGCGGGACATTGCACAATCGGAGAAGCCTGCAGAAGAGGATCGCGCTGTGAAAAAGGGTAATGAAGAAGGTTGTGCTAGCAGGGGCCCCCCCGACGAAGAGAGACATTCTGCACAGACTCAGCAAGTTTCACCCAAGGGGCCTTCGCCGGAGTCTCGTGAGGGTCGGATCGCCAGCAAGTTCGACGATTCCGACGACGACGAGCCACTTCCCAAGCCGAAGAAGACGTATAAAATTATTACGAAGAAGGACAAGGAGGCAATGTCCGGTCCCGATGCTCGCAGCTTGGTCGCACCGCTGGACGATGAGGATGAAGGTGCGGCAGTGGCTGCGTCACCACGAAAAACGGGCCGGCGGAAGCCCCCTGCGACGAAAAACGATTCTTCTCCTGCGGTATTCCTGGTGTCGGTGGGCCGCGGGAGGCCGTCAGACCAGGCTCCTAAAGACGAAAAAAGTCCGCGCAAAACTGCGAACGTTGGCGGCATGGCTGCTTCTGCTGACCTGGGGCCCCCAGCCAGCGCGACCTCACCAGCCTCCGTTGCCAAACCCTCGCCGGGACCTTCCACAGTGGCGGGGGCAAAGGGCTCCTTCCACAAAGAGCTCCGCGGGCAAGGCAAGTACACGGATGCGAAGCTGAAAGAGCGTTTCGCCTCACTGTCGTCCGACTCAGGTTCGGACAAAGAAAAGACCAAACAAAGAAAGGCCCGGAGCACGGACGAGGCGAAAACTCTGAAACCTGAGCGAACGCCGCGGAATAAGGCAATCGTGCTCGAACCCGCGCGAACCTCACACCCGATCGTGCTGCGGACTCGGGCGGAGAGCCAGTTGCTGAGAGACCGGGAAAGCGAAGGCCAAATAAACAGTCATAGTGCAGAGTCGCAGCAGCATGGGAATGCAAAAACGCCGCCGCCCGTAGTGTTGCGTAGTCGCGAGGATGTCGAGCAGACGGAAGGAGGAGAACTAGAGCCGGTGCGGTTTAGCGTGGCCGATTTCGAAGTGCCGTCGTCTGCCGACGGCACCAAAGCAGCACTGCCAGCTCTACCTCTCTTGCAGCCAGACTCTTGCAGGAAAAAGGAGTCCGCAGTTTCTTCGAAAAGGACTGGCTTTGACGAGTACAGCGAGAGTGACGCGCAGACTCCTCGCAGCGATGCGGCGAGGCGCCAGGTCCCCAACGCCGCGGAGAGCCCAGCGGCCGACACTCCACACAGCCGCTTTTTCGTGCACACTCCGGGGGCTGAGGCAACGCCGTACTTCGGTGACTTCAAAGAAGGTGACCTGAAGAAACGCGAGGAGCCTGTGCCGCCGAAGGGCGAGGTGTCTCGCAAAGTGTCAAAAAGCTCTAACGGTAATTCCGTCGACCCGAAGGTAGATTCTGGTAATTCTTCGGTGCAGAAGGCGAACCTGGCCAGTCCCAGGAAGCAACGGGACAGTTTGGCCGTAAATCCTCCCGCAAGTCCCCCGGAGCCTGCTATTGCAGACTCGAAGATCCCGTGCAATGGTCCCAGCAGGGCCTCCCCAGAGCCGGAAGGCTCCGCGAGAAGTACACCCCGGGAGCCTCGATCAGTCGCGCTCGAGGGACCCCGCAAGGAAGGATCCGAGCAGAAGGAAAAGTCGCCCACTGTTGCACAGAATCTTGACGCCGCCAGCCTGTTGAGCTCCTCGCCGAATCTTGACGCCGCGAGCATGTTGAGCTCCTCCGAGCAGGAGTCTGTTGAGAAATCCGAATCGGAGAAATCCGAATCCCGTATGGACCCTGGGTCCCCGGGCCGCTCCGCAGGGGACGGAAACTTGGTGCTCGTGTCCTCTATCAACTCCTCCCCCGCCGGGGACGGAAACTCGGTGCTCGTGTCCTCTATCAACTCCTCTCCCGTCCTGAAGAGCGGCGATGCGGAGCCGCGAACGGCAGCCGAATGGCGCAAAGAAGCGCGGCAAAAACGCGCGAAGAAACATCATAAAAGGAGCCGTAGCCGAAACAACAGGAGAAAAAGTGCTGAAGATCCGAAACAACCGGAGAAACGGAATGATGTAGAACCGAATCAAAACGCAAAAGAGATTCGTACGAAGAGGAAAAATTCGTTGGATATACATTCCTCGCCTGAAAAAGTGCACAAAAAGAAGCGCTATACTCAAGAAGATCAAGAAGAAGAAGACGGGAGTCGGCCTCGCGGTCTGGATGTTGTTGGTGAGCTCGAGTCCTCTCAGGACGAAGCAGAAGTGCGCAGGGGGAACCGACGCGCGAAAGAGACCAAAAAGAGGGACCCGCACGAGAAGAGGAAAAACCGGAAAGAAAAACGCAATTCCTCAATTGCTACTGCGGAGCAAATGCGCGAGGAGCGCAAGCTGAAACGCAGGCAAAAAGGAGCAAACCACGGCGGCAATTCCGTGGAAGTGAGCCCGCTGGTTTCCAGCGCGGGAGGCTCCTCGAACAAAAAAAGTGGACTCTTTGTCGACTCTTCGAACAAGAAGAGCGGCTGGGTAGACGCTGTGGAGCAGTGGGACGAGCTTCAGCTCGAGAACGAGTCTCACGGTTTTGTCGACGACGATTCGCGTTTTGTGGATGATGAGAACGACTATAATGATGATGATGATGAGCACAGTTTTATTGACGGACGAGAAGAAGAAAGTGGTCTGCGAGGGAGGGACCCAGCGAAGAAAAAGAAGCACAAAAGGGCGTTGTCGCGAAGAGCTGGCTCCCAGGATGCCGGCGTCGAGAAGAAACGGCATAAGAAAACGCGGTTGGACCCCGTGTCGGATGATGATGATGACGGCGCGCCCAAAAGTGCGCACCCCAAAAAACTTCGGCGGAATCATTCCGCCCGCACGGATAGTCCGAGTGTCGAGCGGAACAGCCTAAAAAAAGACAAGAAGGACCGCAAAGAAGCGCGCAAAGAGCCCAGCAAAAAGTTTCTCGTCAGCGCCAGAGACACGGCCGACAGGAAACGCGGCGGGAATCGCAGGGCCTCCGTCCTGTCGAGCGACGCTGATTTGCCAGCGGAGGACGATCTTGTGCTAGCGTCCAAAGAACTTTCCCGCAAGGCCTCGGAGGCATCGCTCGGCCAGCATTCACGCAAAAGGGACCATTCGGCCAAATACAACAAAAGCGGAGGGAGCAAAGACAAGAGGGAGTCACAGGTTGTTGAGGCAAAAACGCGCAAGGAGAAGAAGCGCCCGAAGAGCAGCGAAAGGGTCGACAGTAGTCCCGAGAGAAGAAAGGCTGTTCTGAAGAAAAAGAAATCCCGTGCTTCTGACGACTTTTCACTTGATCCGTCCGTTGACCGAAGACTGGAAGCGGCTACGAAGTTGGTGTTGAAGAAGAAGCGCAGAGAGCGCAGTAGTTATGTTCAAGAAGACGCGAATTCGGAGGAGGACATGGACGATTTTGAAGAGCCAAAAAATCTTTCGAGTCGAAAGAAAAAACGTTCCCACAAAGAGCAAGCTTTTTCCGACGTCGACGAATTTTCTGACGAAAGAAATCGCCAGGAATCATTTGCGAAAGAAAAGAAAAAGCGGTCGCACGGTGAGCTGCAAAAGGTATCGTCGGCAGAGAAGAAGAAGAAGAAAGCTAAGAAGACTTCCGCCAGGTAGTGTTCTTTTTGTGATCAATTCCTATTTCGTATAGTTTCTAGTATTCTATAGAGCGACAATCACAATCAGAAGATCTGCAAATATTGTTGTCAAGGCTTTTGCGTACCAATGATTTGATACTGAACTTGATATACAGGCACAGTGGGGACTATTTTTCGGAGGAGGACGACCCCTCCGAGCATCTGCCGCCGGAGGAGGCTAAAAGGCACAAAAAGAAGCGGCGTCGGGATTAATTTTCATAAGCACTTTGTTCGTACCGGGGTTCCTTAAGGAACAATACGCAATGCGCCAGTTGAATTGAATACATATTTACCCAATGATCAACGTACGTCTGTAACCTACCTAGTAGGGAGAAGTATGCATGGATGCATTATATTTATTATCAGGTACCGCTACGGCAATAAGCATTGAATGCCCATTGAAGATACATAATATCGGTAAGCCCGAATAGCGGATGTTGGTAGGGCTCTTCTATTCTTGCGCAGAAAACTCATACTAACTGGGCAATAGAAGTTTTTCGTTTTTTTCCAGTTGAGCGTATGTCATAGTCAGGCTGATATTCCAATTTTAAAGATAATATTTTGTGAAAATCTTGAACCCTCCCCCCCCGCAACTGAATATCGTGTGTATCAGCGTATAACAAGGCTACACGTTGAGCGCGAGTTTTGGATTTTGATAGCGGGTTTATGACCCACCACAAATTGTGTTCTGGTAGTTTCGAGTGGCGACGCGCCCTTAGAGAGTTTATTGTAACGATAAAGTTGTTTAATGTTAGCGGGAAGTTGGGAGTTGCGACGTGCAGGGCAAATTGCATTTCAACAGCGTATCGAGCCTATTCGTTAGTAGTCAGCGACCCAGAATGGGAGCACTAGCAACATCAAAACGGAAGCGCCGAAAGTACGAACAGGCGACGTCGTAAAGCAGTATGCCTCAACCTGAATTGTTCATATTGCGTCAAAAATAGAAAACAACTGTATATAAAATTGGTATAGGGCAAGAGCTCATGAACCAGGGAGTTAGTACATATTCGTGAAAAGACTTTCAAAAACGGCAAAGAAAGGCATCAGTAGTAGACCAAGTGTCAAGTTGAATATCATAATAAGTTGGAGACAATATTCGGATTTCCAGTAGTAATTAAGATCCCCTAGTTGCAGAGATGACTATCGTGGTCGTAGATCCCTACTCCACCGGCAAAGGCCTGGTGCTCGAACTTCATCGGCGGGGCGTCAAAATGGTTCTAACATCGCGTCATCTTCAAACTTCTACATATTATCGGTAGGTACATACTAAGTCTAAGATGCATTATCTACGGCAATCCTACGTAAGACCGGGCTGCACTCTATGTACGGATTGCATTACAATTTTGAATTTTTCCAAATTCAATATTAATAGGTCGCCATCCAGTCCACGCTCGATCTCCCGGCATTCTGGCTGGAGCAGATGGGGCCGCAAAGGCACATGTTCGAGGAAGTTATCGTGGCTGACGCGGGTCCTGACGGGGGCAGTTCGTGGTCGACAGAGCAGCTGGCGGATCGTTTGAGGGAGAAATACGGTGTACAGAACGGAGAAATAGACGTGTCCATGCGTTTTTCGACGAAAATAACAGCGGTGGTGCCCGGCTCGGAACCGGGGGTAATTTGTTTGGTTGATACTCTATGAGAAGAAGGTATTACAGTCGTTCAAATTAAAAGGCTGGATATGTTCTTTTACGGTCCCCTTCATTGTCCATGATAGTTGATCATGACGTGTTTTTTTTTTCCATAAACAAGGTGCTTCTCGCGGAAGATTTGCAGGAAATTTTGAACCTGAAGTTCGCCAACGGGGCTGCGAACAAGGCCTGGCGACGACACAAATTCGAGCAGATCGAACGTTTACACGCCCAAAAGGTGCGTGCGGCGAGGCAAATCTTCGCCAAAAGTGCGCAGGAGGCTGTGAAATGGTTCTCTCTTGTTCTCTAGTATTATTTGTATAGAGTCAGAGACTGAGTAAGTTTCATTAAAGTGTGTCTTATTATAGTTTTTGACGATAAAAAATTCATATAAATACGAAAGTCAAAAAGAAACAGGCAGCAAACTTGCAACCAGAACCTCTGGCCCGTGGTGGTGAAGCCAGCGATGGCCGGGGGGCAGGACGGAGTGCACTTCTGCCACTCTGTCACCGACGTGGAGAGGGCTTTCGAGAAGGAATTGGACAAACGCAACGTGAATGGCGAGTGGAACGACAGGTGACGGTTTTGATTTCGATGCGTTTCATTAATTGAGTATCGAAGTCCGTTCCATTATAACGAGCGCCTGCCCGATCAAAAGTCCGCTCATCAGTCCTCACAGTCCTCCGCGGACGTTTGGTGGACGTCCATGGACGTTCCGCCTCGCGTCCGTGGACGTCCACGTTATTATGTTCGTCTGCAAATATTTCTAGGTTAGTCGTGCAGGAGTTCTTGAAAGGCAAAGAATACGTGGTCGATTGCGTCTCCTTCGATGGAAAACACGTCGTCTGCGCGATCTTTGAGTTTTTTTTCCGTGAATGTGTTTCAGCCAGATAGTGATAGTCGAGGGGCATTGCAGGACATTTTAGTCGCAGAGAACAACGGCACACCCATTATAATATAGTCAAAAGCATTACATTCATTCCAGCCAAATCTATTTCAGTAGTTCCAGTTTGTGTTTTACGCATATGATCGACTCTTCACGAGCTACAAAGGTATCTCCCTCCCTCGTGGACGCCTCTGAAAGACGGCCACATTTTATTGCCCGCGCGCGGTGAGCTGCAGGATAAGCTCGTGAGCTACGTGCACACGGTTCTCTCCGCCTTGGATTTCAAGTTCGGGGCCACGCACAACGAAATCATGGTATTAAGTCACAACGAAATCATGGTATGATATCCACGCACAATGTAAGTTATAGTCTGCAGTAGATGATATTAGGTTAGGAGTATTGGTGTACTCGGTGTTGTTTGATGAAACTGTCTTCGTATTGTCCAAAGTAAACAGCATAAATGGCATCACGAGAATTCGCGTATTATGTATAAAGACCGATAACGTTATATGATGAAAACAAAATGCCTTTCAAATTGATACAACATGCATCAAATATGCACAATTTTTCATGGCATATACGCATGACCGTTGACACTTACTTTTGAATAGTAAAGGTAGTGGATGGCGAGCCCGTTTTAGTCGAAGCTAATTCCAGATTGCAGGGCGCCAACGGGCCCTACGTGGGCCAGAGCGTCACGGGTCTGGGGCAGCACGAGTTGCTCGCGGATTGTTTGATTACGGGTGGCAAGCTGCACAGACAACTGTATGACGAGAATTACCGCTACTTGATGAAGCACGAGCACGCTACTTTGGTTTTGCAGATTCACGGCCTGATGGAAAAAGGGATTTTGAGCGAGGACTTGTGCGAAGTGCGCCTAAAAAAAAGTTTGAAAAACTTCAGTAAAATCGCGTTTCGACTTGCGAAAAAAGGCGATCGCGTCTCGAAAACCATCGATCTGTGCAGCGCGCTGGGCATGTTGGAGGTGATTGGCGACACGCGAGAAGAGCTTTTTGAAGCCTTAAGAACGCTGCGCGCAATGGAAAGTAAAAATTTTTACAACGTCGTGAGCGAGGCGGAGTGGGAGAAAACTAGAATAAAAAAAGAGGAAGAAAACTCACGCAGCATCGACGATTTGTCCTCCGTCCGGACCTGCAGCGGCAAACTGAGCGATCTGTTGGACGAAATTTCGGGAATTTCCGATGAGGGTTCGCAGTCGCGCAACAGCAGCGGAAAGTTTTTCAACAGCAGTGCGCATAGTTACGATGTGGAGTACATTTCGTCGTTACGGGGCAACGGTTGTGTTTGATATCGAGGTGAATAGGTAGGAAGTGTTTGATTCATACCGTGGCATGTTAGGCTCCTTCGTTTGGGCTCTTCTTAATAATAGGCAATCACAGTACCTTTAGTGAATACACCAGGGAAAATGATCGGGTTCTTAATGATAATTTGATATTCAGCCTCCGTCGCTTGTCTATTACATTGATGTCCTTTTTTCAGTCTGGCTGTACGATATTGAGAGGTGCATTGAGTTATTATAGCTTGGTGTTCAAGAGCAGCAGCCGAAGTTGTAATTTTTAAATTCAGTATTGAGTTGTTACCGCGAGTTTTTGAATAATATTTAAATGGTAAGAGTGCGGCGTCGGGAAGGGTACGTCTTTCATCGAAAGGGATGTGGTATTGAGACATTGAGCAACTGTCTTGACCATCGGCATCTTACAACTCCATCATATGTTTTACATTTGTTATTTAATAAGGTTTATCACATGTGCCAGACGCAGCTCTCTTGGTTTAGTCTCCTCGAGAGTTAGTCAATCCTTGATTGAGAGTACTTGCGGGATATATGTCGCCGTTCCAAATCCAAAAACCTAGAACTACCTCCCCCACCACCCGCCCCTGTATTCTTTTTGCTGCGGCGCGGCAGCGCCGCGCCGTAGCGGGCAGCGACGGCGCACTGGGCAATGCAACCCAATTAATCGTTGCGCTTTCCTGCCATGTATGCAAGACGAAATTCAGATGAACCTTCCTCTGCCGATGCTTTCGGTCGACGTCCTTACTGACGTCTCGCCCTACCTGTGCTTGCCACCACGCGCCGCACGAGCAAGCATGTCACGCGCACATGTGCGCGCGAGTCGCGCGTGTAATACTGCCCAGGCAGTTTAATGTACGCAAAGTGCACGGCCCGATACGCAATGACTGACACAATGGAAAGACATGATTTGCAATAATCTCAATGATCGTGAGCGCCGGCTCCGCGCCTCTGGAATTCCATTCTGCGCACCCTTCGGTGCCAACCCGTCTGCCCGAACTCGTTTGCGGGAAGTACGCAGAATTGGGACGGCCCAGACACTAATTCACATAAAGGAAATGATTTTTTCGCAACGAATTTGGATTTTCTGAAGCCACTTTCTATTGCAGGAAAAACCTAGAATTACCTCGCCCTTTTTTCACTTGTGCCACTCAGTTTCTATCGTTTTGGGCATCACCAAAAAAACCTAGAATTACCTTTGGAACTGGAACGGCTACACATATACAAAGTACTATGAAGGCACCCTGCATATGATACGGCAGTTGTATATAAATATATTTTGCACATAATAAATATGCTACTACGCGTTCTGGCGCTAAAGCCTAGGGGACGGGCCTCGATATCAAATTA
>Ga0099797_100122_pt1 | contig 43554 bp, 25 predicted proteins | sample Uncmet_Sort48C_1_FD_89871 | JGI IMG/M metagenome (GOLD analysis project Ga0099797, IMG submission 89871) | Marine eukaryotic communities from CALCOFI LINE 67, Pacific Ocean - C012_Sort48C_1 | ecosystem: Environmental > Aquatic > Marine > Oceanic | place: Pacific Ocean: Monterey Bay | collected...
GTTTGAAAAAAATATGTTGCAAGCACAATTTGCAATAGAAAAAGAGGGGAGACGCATAGAACTATTGGAAGCACAAAGCAAAAAACAGCATTGGCCATCTATTGGATTAGTACCAAAAGCAAAATTAATACAAGGTTTAGATGATGGAAATAATGATAGTAAAAAAAATAACGGAAACAACAATAAAATCATTTATGGACGTGGACATCACCAAGGTAAAATGAAACGACAAAGTGCTATAGAGCCCAATGAGGAACGCATATGTGAAGTTTTGGATAATGGATCGCACATTCGTTTGCATTTAGACGATGCGGGTGGTTCATATATTACGCGTGAGAATGAATTTGCTGTTGATGCATTTATGAAAGCCCGTTTAATTCCCGCCTACAAAAAAGAAATTATTTCATTTCAACGTGACGTATATGTCCCTGATGAGAAAGACAAGCCAGCGCAATTTTTATGGGTAAAAAAACGTGGTATAGCCGATGGCGATTTTAAGCATCAAACAAATCAAAATTGGAAAAAAACGAAAGTATTTCGATTTGTTAAAGATCACGATGAACATGAAAAGTTACAGCGTTTGTTTCAAGCACCTGAATCATATAATCTAATACGCACGCTGTTTCGACAATATGCATATAGTGGGGAGGGGGATGCATTCACAATGTCTATGAGTGAATTTATATCCTGTATACAAGATTCTGGTTTGATTGACCGCAAACATTTAGATTTAAGTCGCTTATCGACTATATTTGTGGCTGCTGACTTTCAAGTTGGCAAAATGAGTATTAAAGAAAAGACGCAGCAGGGTAATCCTGATAATGCATTAACATTGCATGAATTTTTGGAAGCACTGTGCCGTGTTGCAGTTGTACGGTTTGGTGAAGGATCTACTCGTAGTGCGCATGACTGCACGAAAATATTACTTACGCAATACATATTACCTCATGCTGCAAAAACTGTCGAAGAATGGCAATTGTTGGATGATATTGAAAATCCACAAGTACAATTAGTATACAAGCATAATATTGAAGCGTTAAAACATGTATTTAGCGACGGATGCCCAATCAAACACAACAAATTAGAGAAATTGTATATGGTGATGGATGACTTTATGGTGTTAATAGAAGCAAAAGGCTTGCTATCTGGTACCCATAATGTGTCGCGAATGACTGTGAAAGAAGCATATGTGTGGTCACAGCGGCGAACAACAAGCACACACGCAAAAGTTGAGCATGAAGAAAAAAGTTTGAGAAGAATGGATTTTTATGAATTTTTAGAAGCATTAGCGCTGCTTGCGGTCCGTATGCACTCCGATCCATTTCAACACGGTAAAATGCCCCTTCATGAAAAATTAGAAATATTGATTGATCATTTACTAGGTAGGGGTCCGTCAGAGGAAGAAATGAAGCTGAAAAATGAAGCAATGAAACTAGGATTTGATAGTGGCACCACGGTAGATATTTGGTGGGAGAAGAAGCAACGTAGTTATAAAGCTGTCGTTTTAGGCGTTGATGGGGAAAAATTACGAATTGTTGTGCAATATTTTATTGATGAATCCATAGCATTTTATACATTGGATGATTTGTTTGATAAAGTTGTAGAGGCAAAGCAAAGGGCAGATGAATAAAACAAAAACAATTATGTTGTGGAAAGCTACAGCTGTGTCAATATTGTATGTGTATGTGTGTGTGTGTGTATAATAGTATCTTACTCATAAGTTAAATAAAATTTTGTACCTCTGTGATTAATATTCATATCATATACAGTTTAAAAAAATAGGAAATGTAGAAAGTCTATTATAACATATATATTGAGAGAAGAGAACAAAAAAGAAAAGAAAAAGCCAAGAGAAAACGGAAGGAACAAAAAGAAGAAAAAAGGAGAGAGAAAGTGACGGAAGAAATGATAGTGTATTTACAGACGAAGTAGGCGACACAATAGCATCACGAACGAAACAAAGAAGAAGAAACCGACAGCAAGATGATGATGAGGAGGATGATGACAACAACAGCTACGAATATTAGAAAACGAGAGAGTGAGAGTAATGGAAAGAACGTACAACTATTACTCACACACATATATATATATTTACAGGGTATAAAATTTTTATTAAATTATTGAGTAAGTGCATACGAGCTCACGGAATCCTCTCAGTATAATATATATATATTATATATATTATATATATATATATAAAAATAAAGATATTAAATTTAAAGAGATAATTTTTTGACATATTTGTAAAATCAGAATTAAATTAATAAAAAAATATTATTTCATGTTGTGAAATTAAATATTTATTATATATTATATCGTTGGTCCTAATATATATATATATATTTTACATATTTTATTTAACTTAATGAGTAAGAGCATATTATATATATATATATTATATTAACCCCAAAGGTAGTAAGTTTACTATAGATGTAGATCTAGTCGAGAAGTAGATAATAGTGTGTATGAATATCAATCACAGGGTATAATTTTTTTTAAATTAATGAGTAAGAGCATATAATCAAATATATTATATATATATATATTTACGAATATTGACCCCAAAGATACAAGTTTACTACGGACATAGATCTAGTCGAAGTAGATAATATCATTTACAGGGTATTAAAATTTTATTTTAAATTAATGAGTAAGAGCTTATTATATATATATGCGTGTGTTATATCTTATCTTGGTACGCCAAAAAGATATACAAATTTTACGTGCTCTTATTATTTATTGTTTCGCAGCGGCTTCCTTTTGTTTTTGGATATATTTTTGATGGTAATTTTTTCGAAAAACACTCCATTTGTCGTATTTTCCGTCTTTTTTAGTTTTCGTAGTGCTACTACTATCGTGGTCTACTTTTTTTGACTGAATATCTGCCAGTTGTATGTGGACCTTTTTAACTTGCTTTCGTGATTCTTGTCTTTTCTTACCATACTTTTTTAAGTAATTTTTGCGGAAAGTATCAAACGCTGTATTTTCTTCCGGTGGGGGCATTGGAGGAGGCATTGGAGGCGTTGCATTTAATATTAATTCGATAGCTTCTTCAACTACAGTTACTGGAAAATTTTCGTCTGTTTGTTTTTCGGGGCTGTTAGCAACGCTATTGGATTTTTTTGTTTTTATTTTATTTTTGATAAGCGAAAGTTTTTCTGCCATATCATTGCTACAATTATCGATATCATTATCATTATCACCATTATTATTATTTTGTTGGTCCCCAACAGAATTTCCATCTTCATCCAACCATTTTGATTGCAATGTTATATTATTATATGAGTATCTCCGATTCGAACCTTCATCGACATGAAATGATATAGTAGATAATTCTTCCCAACGAGTCTCTTCTGTTTCTTCGTTGTAATAGTATGAACGATTAGTAGTAGGATCAATGTGTTTGGTCCATAATGATGTGGATGGATTGTCCATATTATAATTCTGCATACATAAATAGCAATGCAATTATATCAAATGCAATTATTGATTATATCTTCGGTGATGTCAATGGTCTGTTTACTGCATTGGTCACTAACTAATCAATGTTTGCCTACACGATATACAGTGATTGATGTGTACATACATATATGGCCAATCCAGCAATATATATATAATAAAATAATATTATATTATTATAGTAATAATTTATTATTATATTATATTAATTATTATTATATTTATTTTTTTATTTATTATGTGTTTTATGTGTTAGTAGTAAAAAATATTTTTTTTTATAATAATAATAAAATAAATACGGGTAATTAGTATAAGTTAAAATAAAAAAATAATATGGAATTACTATTACATTTTATCATATTGACTTCGCACTTCACAACTTCATCAATTTTACAACTCCTTGACATATTAATATATTGCTAAACTGTAAATACATCCACACCTTATTATTACTATTATTATCTATATATAATTAATATTCAATATCTCGAACAACCTTTTGCCCTAATGTAGAACCCTATCTAATGCTGTCTAGTGATAGAAAAGGGCCGGAGAAAGGTTTCATCAAATTGCTTATCCGTTTTGGAAATTGCATCAGGTGCTCTTGCGTTTTTCGTTGTTATTGTGTGTTGTTGTTGTTCGCTCTATTAATTAGTCTCAATTCTGCATATAATAAAATGCCTTTCTTCCTCCATAGCTGTTATATTAATAAAATAAGTATAGTAATACTACATGATACTACAGTATCATTTATTATTGTTAATAATTTTATGACTATAATTCCACGACTTGCTGCATACCCACGTACCACAACAACCAACAGCTTGAAATACTTATGCAAACAAACCAACATTAAAGAGGTATTGTTGCACTTTACAAATACTATACTCCCACATTCGCGTTACTTTTGTTGTATCTAACGATGCCACGACATAGAATTAAATTTGATTTTGGGACAGATTACTCAAATGCACAGCCAACAGCCTATCCGCGACCATTTGGCGGGTTTAAAGAAGAAAGAGCGTTGCAACGACAAAAGGCTGGAAAACGTATAGCACTAGGACATGAAAAAACACCTTATGAAACTGCTGCGCAGTCTGATTATGTTGATTTTGGTACAGAAACGTTAGCAACAAAATCTGGTGCTGCTGATACCTTTACTTCGAACATGCAACTAACTTGGGAAGCACCTGAAGGCTCAGACGACTATCCGAAATGGGAAACTACAAACGGGGCTTTTGATACTTTAGCAAAATCGTCGAAGGAGGAGCAGTTGGGGACAGTTGTCCCAATTACGACAGAGGTTCACTGGAAATATGGTGATGAACCTCGGACTTTCGAAACTGCAATGAAAACTGATTTCCCAAAGTATGATAAAAAATTTATTGTGAACCCATATTCTGTTCGAACAAAAGGTCCAAAACTAGCTACAATGGTGCTCGGTGATGATAAAAATCCAAATCAATATCAATCAAATCAACAAATAGATTTTGTATATAACCAAGAGGAGGTCGATAAAGTTAAACAAGAGCAAGCAAAACCAAATCGAAAATCTGCAATTCGTTTTGGTAATAAAAGTTTACACAATGCAAATCATTGGGAGACAGCTGCCTCTGCAGATTATTTAGATCCAACAAACAGGACGGAAACTTTTAAAAAATATAAAGCAGCAGTAGACGTAAAAAAAAGCACTGTAAAACTAGGTGATGAAGAGATACACTATCAATCAAGTTACAATGCTAATATCGGCATGGAGAGAGATATGAAAGGTGCATTACAAGACTCTGTCAAACCAAATCAAATAAAAAGTACGGTAAAAATTGGTGATGGAGTTACAGCAAGTTATGAAACCGCAGCTAGAAGTGATTATAGAGATTTTTCAAAATTAAAGGAAGCACAATTATCTGCAGCAAGGCCGCGTGTAACATCATGTATCAATTTAGGAGATGATAACACAGTTTTGTGGCAAACTGTTGATCGTGACAGATTAGATCCGAGAACGGTACCTGGGGCATATATACCAACAGAGCGCACAGGCGCGGCAATACGTCCAAAACGTGGTGAGAAAGTTCCCAATAGAGTTATGAATGGTTCTGCTGATAGCAAAGGCAATTTTCAAACATTTTACCAATCCTATTACACCAGAAGTAATGATGATGCAAAAAACTCCAAACGTGAATCAAGCAGACCTAAAAAGGGTGGACGTGTTGTGTTTGGCGATGATGGCAATCCTAACTATGTAACTACGTATATTGTCGGTAGTGGTAAACATTTAAATACAAATGAAACTCCAACAATAGAAGAACTGCAAGGTGCCAATTTCGATACATCTAAAAGCAGTATAAAAATTGCACAGCAACAAGAAACACCATATGAAACAACAAATTCTTTACCAGAATATGAGACGAAAACATACTTTGTAAAAAAGGCAAAAGCAGCAGTTGATGTAAAAAAAACAAGTGTTAATTTAGGAGACGAAGTACTAGGGTATGAAACAGCGAGTAAAACAGATTACTTACCATTTCGTTTTGATAAAACTTTCAAGAGATAATGGAGAGGGGATATGTCCATTTGGTATTTAATATTAATATACGAACGAGCATAATATAAAAAATTATATATATATATATATATATATATATATATATTATGTGCACTTACTCAATAATTTAATAAAAATTTTATACCCTGTTAAATATATATGTGTGTGTGTGAGTGATAGTTATACGTTCTTTCCATTGCTCTCATTCTCTCGTTTCCTAATACTCGTAGCTGTTGTTGTCATCATCATCATCATCTTGCTGTTGGTTTCTTCTTCTTTGTTTCGTTCGTGATGCTACAGTATGGGAGCTATCTTTCCCAATCCAACAAGGATCCTGGTTATTGGTCATCAGTACTGTTTTTCAACACCAACAAGAAACAAATGTAGGCCATATTATTATTATAATATTATAAAAAAGAAGATACAACATATATATTTGCTTTCTTCAATATTATTTTTTTTCCTCGGCTTCAGTTTCTTTTGCTTTATCATCATTGCCGCCATCTTCTGCATTTTCTGCATCCTCTGCCTCTGTCTTTTTTTTTGCAAAATAGTCATCCATAGCTGAATCCAGGTGTTTTGCTGCCACGTCTGGTTTTCCTTTTGACCAATAATTGGTCATCATATCTTCCAAATCTTCTTCCGTGACTGGTTTTTCTTTCCTTTGTTGTTGTTTCTTACCACCCTTTGAGCGTTTGTTGTTGTTGTTGTTTCTCCTGTTGCTGTTTTTGTTGTTGTTTCTCCTTTTATTCCCCATTGGATTGTTCCGTCCTTTCCCACCATTGTTTTTGCGTGATCTACCACCACCTTTGTTTTTATTATTTTTAAAAGAACCGCCGTTTCTACGGCCGTTTCCACCTCTTCTACCAGACATACTTAAATTTGATAATTAAATTTGACAATTATGTATGTGTATATGTGTATGTATATATATATATATATATATCAACAGCAAAACTAAGTAAGAGTATACAAAAACGATTGTAATAGTATAGATTAAATATCTACAATGTGCAGGATACAAAATTGCTTATGCCAGCGTTTCGATACATCTGGTTGTTATTATTTTATCCCCGCATGCGTATGATGAATAACAATTACAATAAATATATAATAAAAAATATAATAAATATAATATAATAATAATAAATAATAAATAATAATAATAAATAATAATATAATAATATAAGCACATAATAATATTTTATATATAATATTATTGCATGTAGTAGTATTAGTATATAATAAAAAAATTATAATAATTAATATAATAATTAATGATAATACATGCAATTATTATTATATTATTATAATTAACTTATTTATTAATTATCCCGCTCTCTCATAATAATAATAATATTAACACTGATAACAATGCCACTAGAAGATAGCTAATAATTTTAGTAATAAATGTACACACAATAATAACAATATTAACACTGGTAACAATACGAAATATAAGTAGCTCATAATATTAACACTGATAATAATGAGAGCGTGGTGCTAGACTACGCTTCGTACGAGTTGAAAAGACCCGCCTGGAATACCACTAGTTACCATTAAATTGTTCGATTTATTATCAAATTGGGTGGACGCGATGCTTGTTCGCACAATAATTACAATACTAATCAAGTATAATCTTGCTCGCTTTAAAAAGTCCCAGGAGCGCGCGATCAGGAAACATTTAACACTATTCACAGTTATAATTCACGTTGACAAATTAAATTGGTAATAGTATATCCATTTAAAAACGAAGAAGGTACAAATAACAATGATAATAATAATAAAAAATATAATAATAAACAATTTTTGTGCTTTTATTATTATTATAGTAGTATTGGTGGACTGTTATTACTAATTTTATTTATTATTTATTATTAATTATAAAAAAATTAATTATATATAATAATAAAAATACTAAATAATAATATTTGCCTATTATTATTATTTATTATTATTTAAAAAAAATATATAATAATAATATTATTATTTATTATTAAAAAATATTGTTATTATAATATTATATATTATTATTATTATTCCAATTATTATTAAAAAAAATAATTATTTTTATTATTTTATTATTTAAATTATTATTATTAATTATTATATAATAATATCAACTAAATGGAATTGACAAACTGGTGGTGTGATGAAGACTGCTTTGCAAGATTGACATAATATTTTTATGTAATACATATTTGCGTGTAAAGCAGATTTGACTAATATTTCATATTTTTTTTAGAAACATATATATATATATATATATATATATATTGAATTCATTTTTCATTGGAAATTTTTGTAAACAAAAAGAATAATAATTGTAGTACTATTTTGCTCAGGATGTTGAAAAATATATTGATATTTGTTGTATTATTAAGTGTAATACACGTTAGTAAAAGTAGCAGCAGTGATAGCAATAATGATGATGTGTACCACACTGTGGAAGGTCGAATATCATTACCAACACGTGGTAGACCACCACCGATGAAAGTAACTTTAAATCAAGGCGAACAATGGGCTATGTCTAAATTTGATGGTACTTTTCAATTTCATAATGTAAAACCAGGTATATATGTCGTCAATGTTGTGTCAACAATACATCATTTTGGTGAAATTAAAATAGATGTTAGATCGAGCGGTAAGGTACGTGCCCTGTTGTTTCCGTATGCTGGTGCGAAAAAAATGCCAACTGTATACCCTTTGCATTTTCGTGTGCAAGGTAATCATCAATATTTTGTTGCACGACCACAATTAAGCATATTGTCTATATTTCGTCATCCAATGATATTAATGATGGTACCAATGATGTTAATGATGTTTTGCTTACCAAAAATGATGGAAAATGTTGATCCAGAAGAGTTGAAACAAATGCAAGACAAAATGAAAAGCAATGGAGACGATCCTATGGATCAATTACCGGCTTGGTTAGGTGGTAGAGCAAAAGATCCAGAAGATAGTGACGACGAGTAAAATGGAAATATTATATACAAATCTTCCTACAATATTAATATACGCTGGTCGATAACATTGCTGTATACCATGAATTTTGTTGGTAAAAAAATACATATGGCCATACCTTTGTCAAAATATGCCCATACTATACATGTGTGTATGTGTATGTATGTGTGTGACTTTTTCGGGATTTATTTGGTTTGATTTTATCATTATCGATGTTTCCATCGCTTCTCGTGGAAACAATACACAGTATAATAATTAGTAAAATATATATATTAATTATAATGTTATATATATGTTATACACCTGATGCTTCTTAAATGTCTCATGTTTAATGTGCTGAGTGCACAGGTATGCAAATATTTGATGTTTTTGATACTGTAGTATGGTCTTAATTTTGGTTCCTATCACTACTCTACAAATATTGTAGAAGAAATGTGAAATTTTATATTTTTAGGGGTGCAAAGTTTGTGTGAAATATTTCTTGTCGTAAATGCTCTTACACCATGCCTCATCATAATTAGAATCTGCTCCATTAATGTGACCCTACTACATATAATACACATTCTGTTTTGTTGTCGTTAATTTTTTTTTTTTTGTGTTAATTATAATTATATATTATTGAGAAATTCTTCTTCTATTGAATTCAACTAACACGTGTTACTATTGCTAGTATTTTAATAATTGTTATAATTTTTTTATTATAACTACTAACCTATAATATATAGACTTAAAATATTTTGGCCATTTTAGTAGAGCCGATTTTGTTGTTAGTTATACGGGTAATAGTATTAAGTTTTAACGCTTTCGATGAATGAGTCTCCCTGTCTAACGGCTTGCAATGCAACACTTCTTTCCCATAACAAAACCACGTTTGCAAAGTAGTGTTTTCATTTATAAATTGGTCAAGCAAAAATATCAATTGAGACAATTCATAATTGATAGAAATTACGTGGGTGTGAACGAGATATTTAAAACGAAAATAGGAATTTTGTTTGGTGTTTTTCTTCCTACACATTCCTTACATCATAGATATACTTATTTTGTTGGAGCAATATATACTTATTTTGTTAGAGCAATTGAAAAATAATACACTCTTTCATAGTATTATTAAAAGAGAAAAAAACAATTTCTGTTACACATTTAAACAATGTCTAATACTAACGATACAACAAGTGGTACTAAGGATGTTGAAATAACAATACAAAACGAAATAGTGTCATCACCGCAGAGCAGTATAAGCGTTTCCAAAGAGAATTCATTTAGTACAGACAATGAAAAATCCTTACGAATTGCATTACAAGAATCTTCAGACTTAACTTTACGGGTACGACCAACTGCTGATTTGTATTTAAAGACGGTTCAAGTGAAAGATAATACCATTTTAAAACGCCCAACAATGGATCAGTTATTTTCAAACGGTGGAAATCAATTCGGGCGAAGCTTATCATTTCGGGAAGACGCTGCCGATGATACTGATGTAAAACCAAGCGAGGGAACTTCGACAACTGAAAACGGTGACGATAACAATAAAACTGCTGGTCAAGAGGAGGAAGAAGCTACGAAATTTGGTATGTTGGAAGGTGTATTTGCACGCTGTTTGTTGAATATTTGGGGTGTGATTATGTTTTTACGAATGGGCTGGATTGTAGCGCATGCTGGTGCTTGGGAAGCAACCTCTATTGTAGTGGTTGCTATGACTATTACAACGTTAACTACTTTATCGCTAAGTGCCATTTGTACAAATGGAACAATTCAAGCCGGTGGGGCATATTTTTTAATCAGCCGTAATTTAGGTCCAGAATTAGGAGGTGCGATTGGTATATTGTTTTCTCTTGCAAATGCTACTGCTGTGGCATTGCACTTGATCGGCTTTGGAGAAACGCTGTTTGGCTTATACAATGGCTCCGGTGATGGCATTCCATACCCTCCCCCACCGGAGTACTACAATGGCGTTGTATGCCCCTGTGTTGTAAGATCTGGTGTAAGATTATGCCCGCCAAAAGATTACTTGAAAAGTTTGACGCCATTAAATGCAACTCTGGTGACACCAAAGCAAATATCTTTTATAACATATTGTGGTCTGTGGGATGAACGAGTCATAGCAATCATATCGATTATATTGTTAATTGGAATTGCTATGGTTGGTCTTAAATATGTTGTGAAATTTCAATTAGGATTGTTGTTTCTTTTAGTGTTTTCACTTGGTTCGTATTTTATTGGGACATTTACCCATCCCGCGCGTGAGCAGTATGCATACACTGGATATTCTGATACAAGCTTGGCGGCAAATGTAAGTCCAAAATATGCAGGGTCGGAAAGTTGGGTGTCCCTCTTCAGTGTTTTCTTCCCCGCGAGTACTGGAATAATGGCTGGTGCAAATATAAGTGGTGACTTGAAAGATGCGCAAAAAGCAATACCAAAAGGAACATTGATGGCAGTTGCAGTTTCTGGTGTTACTTATATTTTAATGATATGGACTTTGGCTGCTACGTGTACAAGAGAGGGTGGTCGTGGCGGCTTGTACTCGGATAATTTAATTATGTTACCAATTGCATTAGATTGGATAGATTCTGCAAAAGTTTCTGCATTAATTGTCGGTGGAATTGTTGCATCTTCCTTGAGTTCTGCATTAGCAGCATTGGTAGGTGCTCCACGTGTATTCCAAGCTGTATGTGAAGATCCTTTATTTCCACCATTAAAACCATTTGCGCACGGTGTAGGTGCAAATAATGAGCCAATCCGTGCGTATTGCTTGACATTTATCATCGCTGTAGGCTTTATGATGCTTGGCGATTTAAATACGATTGCTCCGTTCATCACAAATTTTTTTATGGTATCGTATGCATTAATCAATTGGGCATGTTTTCAAGCAGATATGTCAGGCTCTCCAGGGTGGAGACCAACTTGGAAATTTTATAATCCATGGTGTGCGCTACTAGGCATGGTTCTTTGTGTAGGCTCCATGTTTATGATTAGCTGGTACGTTGCACTGATTACGTTGTTGGTGTGCCTTGGTCTATACAAGTATGTGGAAGGTTTAAAAGTTGAAGTTGATTGGGGAAGTGTTGGTCATGCATTAACATGGTCAGATGCTATACGACAAATGATGCGTTTAGGTAAAAGTAAGCAAGAACACATGTAAGTACTCCCGTTTCGTCTAATTATTGTCTTAAACTTAAAAAAATTTTAACACAGTACATGCCTTGTATGCTATAGTAAAAATTATCGTCTATCGCCATTAGTAATGGCTGGATGCCCTGGAGAACGATTGGACTTATTGTTCTTCTTTCATCAACTTCGTAAAGGTGGTGGCTTCATGGTTGCAGGCAACATAGTTGCTGGAGACGTAAAAAATCAAGATTCATTTGTTGGTATTACACCACTTGTAAAAGCGCATATACGAAACAATTGGTATAGTGAAAATCATTTTGAAGTGGTCCAAGAAGTTACTGTTGCGGAAACATTGTTGGAGGGTATTCGTTCGTTGTTATTAACTTGTGGAGTTGGAAAATTACGGCCAAATATCCTTGCATTGGGTTTCCGAGAACGTTGGGTCGCGATGGATACATTACGTGAAACAAAAGAATATGTTCATTCTATACGTGATTCTATACGGTTGGATTTTTCTGTTGCAATTTTACGTAATTATGAACATAAAAGGTTTGGTAGGCAAGAATTGGTAGTCGATGGAAACGCCGCATTATTAGATTTAGCAAAAAATCCTGGCATAACAATAGATATGGTAACTGATAGAAGTATCTCAACCGACGCGGGTTCAAATAATGAAAACACGAAAAATGTTACTTTGCGCGGGATGGTTACTGAGCGCTTAATCGGGCCTGAATCAAGAAACGGCACAATTGATATATGGTGGATGGATGATAGTGGTGGTATTTCTTTGTTGTTGCCACATATACTACAACGTCACGTAAATTGGAGAAAATGTGAATTACGTGTCATAGTTCCGCGTGATGAATCTGTTGAAACCAAAGATGAGCAAATAAAAAGTGTCGCAGATTTATTGCGACGAGTGCGAATACCTGTTAAAGACATTGTTGTAGTCAATTTAAAAGCAGCAAAAATTGGTGCAGGGAGTGCTATGAAAACAAAGTGCGACGCAATGTACTCCCGTGTATGCACGATGATAGAACAAGACAAATTGGAAAACGATAAAACTGACAGTACCGATGGTGAGAATAAAGCTACTGAAATTGCAAATGCGTCTGTTGAAGCAACAGATACAAAACAAACTATTGAAAGGAAGCTTTCACAATCGGCATTGTTAGGTGAAGCCATTGCAAACACATCAACTGACGAAACAGAAATTGTTATTGTATCAATGCCATTTCCATCTCCCTCAATCAGTCCATTTGTTTATATGGGGATGTTAGATTTAACATCAGATCCTACTAACAAGCCTACTTTGTTTGTAAGAGGTACGCAAAAAAGAATTTTGTCAATGGACTCGTAATTGTAATTTGCAGTTGTTGCAGAAGCAATGTTTCGACGTGTTTAGAGAATCTTATTGGCGAAGAGCGACTTGTTTTACATACATTTATAACTTCAATTTATTAAAAGCCTCTAGCATTATGGAGTAACATGTATGATTTTTTGAGGGGGGGGTTACACTTTACATTTGTACAAAGTATGAGTATATTATAATTCTCCTTATAAAAATTAACAAGTTATATGGCCGCTGGAAATATCACCTGAACAAACTCAGGAAAACACTTTACGTGTCTCAACAAATTTCATGTACTAAAGTTACATTTACTACGATTATCTCTAGGAACTCAGTTATTACATTCTTTTGAGAGTAAGAAAGTTTCATCAGAATAAATAAGTTTTATACAACGTATATATAAAATATCATAAGAGAAACGTATGAGTAAATAAGAAATTAAAATAACGACGCTTACAAAATTAATTAAATTGTCTTCAACAACATGTTCAATTTAAATTAGTGTAACTTAGATAGGGAGTTGGGGTCCGTAGTATCCAATTTTACTGCTGTTTTGCTATATATTTTCCGATTCTACTTTGTTATATTGTACATGTTATAATAAATTTCCGTAAAACAAGTTTGTAATCTTGCATCTAATTTTTCCATATTTTATAAATGTTAATGAGAAAATATTATTGATGATTTGTGTTGCATCATCGATGAAATGTTTTTATAGTATCGGATATTTATTGTCTTTGTAGTGTATTTACCATTTATGCGTTAAGAATCGATATTTCTGGCATAAAAAGGCTTTTTTGGAGTATAAATATAAATTATGATCGGACATGGCTAGAAAGACATTGTTGATACTTTAACAAATGGAATTTAGCATACTTTTTCCGGAATTTTATATGTCTCTATCTCACTTTGTGCAGTACAAAGTATATCCGTACGCTTGGATCGTTTGCAGGTGGAATGTTTATTTTTATTAAAAATCCACTACACATTTATTTGTTCTTATTATTCTTTACTATTACAACAAAGGCCAAGCCGCCTGGGCAAGATTACGAGGAGGCCTTGGCACCTTGTTTATGTTGTTGTTGTCCAGTTGTTGAAGATTATTTTTTTTTTTTTAATAAAAAAATATAATTATTTTTTTTTTTCTTCCCTCTCTTCATTTTTTTTTATTTAACTTTTTGAGCAAAGTTGATGAAGTATCAGCCCGGAATAACCACAGGAACTATATAACTAAATGCTGTACACATACAGCTTTGAACGATGAATAGTGCCGACAGAGTACCTGCACCGCCGCCAATATGGTGCTCGTATCGGGGTTTGATTGTATACTTGTGCTTACTATGCAATATGTGCTTATATTTATGTCGCACCTGCATAACTGTTGCAATAGTTTACATGTATAGAGATCCAAGCATACAAGGTATTTTGTTATCCGCATTTTATGTAGGGTATATGATATCACAAATTCCTGGTGGGTGGTTGGCATCAAAGTATGGTGCAAAAATTGTATTATCTTCAGCCGTTTTATTATGGTCGTTGGTCACAATATTGACGGTTTTTTTTGGAAAAGTTCCTTGGATTTTATTCATCCTTCGTCTTCTAGTTGGCATAGCGGAGGGCGGTAAGTTTAGCATAATTCTTTATATCTTTTTGAAATGTACTAACATTCTTGTGTACTAGTTAACTACCCTTGCCAAATGGCACTCAATTGTGCATGGGCCCCAACCAACGAACGTAGTACGACGTGGACATTTAGTGTTGCTGGAGAATCTGCTGGCACGATATTAGCGTTGGTTGGGGGGCCGTATTTAATCCATGAATACAATAGTTGGAAAAGTGTTTTTATCGTTAGTGGTGGTATTGGATTAATTTGGTTATTATTATTTTTAATTCTAGGTTCTTCTACACCCGAGGAGCATGAATGGATCAGCTCTTCTGAACTAGATTATATATTGAAACATCGTGAAAATACAACAGTAGGCACTAATAATAGTAAAGCAATGAAAAGCGGTGAAAACAAGATTGATACACATTTTCGTGCACATTCTGCAGCTGTATATGTCAGTTTAAATGAGACGAGTGATATTAATGCCCCAAGTGTTGAAAAAAATGAATTTATTGTTAATAATAATACTTCTAATGAAATATATCAGACGAGCAAGCCAGCCATACCATGGCGGAAAATTTTGTGTAATAGACCATTTCAAATAACTGTAATAGCCCATATGTGTTATAATTATGGTTACTATGTGGTATTGTCATGGATTGCTGATTTTTTCAAAACTGAATTCAATGCAAATTATTCTAAAATGGGATTCGTTTCTATGTTACCATATGCATTGTTGTTCTTTACCAGTCCGGGTGGTAAGTTTAACATAACTCTTTACAATGTTTTTAAAATGTACTAACATTCTTTTGTACTGAAATATATTAACAGCTGGACTTCTTGCTGACTATTTAGAAAGAAAAGGCTTTTCTACTTTATCTATGAGGCGTCTTATCAATACAGTTGCGATGGGCGGCGCGTCAATTGGATTTTTACTTGTTGGATACATAGCGAAAGCATCTGTAACTGACGAAGAAAAGAAGAACAACCTATATCTTGCTGCTACAATGTTAGCAATTACGATGGCAACTGGTGGTTTGATGTTGGGCGGTGTTTGGAGCAACTTTCGTGATTTAAGTGCCAAATATGCGCCAATACTCCTGGGCGTTAGTAATTCCATGGCAAGTTTGCCTGGAATTGTAGGGCAGAGTTTAACCGGTGCAATATTGAAATCGACCAAGAACAATTGGTTTATTATTTTTGCACTTGCAAGTGGAATTGAATTTTTTGGCGCAGTAATTTTTTTTTGTGGCGCAGATGCAAAGGACCAACAATTTGATGATGAAGATTGTGATTTATGAATATTCTTCAAAACGATTGTGCGTGGTACACTGCGCAGTGCTGGGTGTTGGCGGCATTACTTTGTACTTTCATTACGAAAGTTAATACAATTAACAAGGTTATAGAACGGTCTTTGGGGTGTAGATATTGCTTTTTTTTAAAAAAAATTACACACAACTTTATTTATATAAATATATGTGGTGTTAAAGTGTAAAGTTTATACTTTTTGGTATAATTTTAGATCCCGTGATGAATACTATGATATGCTCAATACTCAAGTCTCAAGAATATTACTCTATCCTACTATAATGAAGCTCGAATGCACGTGTGCAAACTAATACTCCACAAGCATGAGTAGGTTTCTATCCTTCCGTGCGCACTCGTTGAACGCGCTGGACGTCGGGTTCACTCGAGAACGGTGAGGCTGATAAAGTGATAGATCCTGCGGTGAACAGTAACTGGTAGCTATTCGGGTAAAGATCCCGAAGTGCACGATTGTGGCAAAAGGCCGCGGTTTTGATCACTTTAGCTTGTAAATCTCTACAGGTTTCGTTGACCCATTGTGCTTTAAGCCAGTCTGCTTTTCTTTTCGTAGCCCAAGAATTTTTGTATTTCTTGATGGCCATTTTTTTCAAAGCTGAAATAATATATATATATATATATATACTATATATATATACTCTGGGCGTGCAACCGTTTACTGCTGCAGGCAACGGTAGGCAGCACGGCTTAATGTCTTGGGAGCGACGAGTGTACCATACGCAAAACGCAACGTGAATCGAAGCAGTCCCATTAAACATATATATTGGTAGCAAGATGAGATATACCGATTGCACGCCGTGCAATATTTTGATCGTGTTCATGACGACATGTCCATTTTTGACTTTATTGTTTGGAATCGCTTTGCCGTTGTACGTTGGCTACTTGGGTGCCGTTGCGTCAAACTATAATGTTGTTGTTGACATTGATTTTGCTAATTATTTAAAGGCCCAATCGCACTTGCAGTCGATGGAGAATGCATATACAAAATTGGCTGCGGATCAAGCTGCTAGAGTGACACAGAAAGCACGGCGAGAATTGCTACCGGGGAAACCATTGGAAAAACGACCCACTTTTTCCCTTACAATCGTTTATCAGCTTCGTGGCGGGGATGTCCATACAGGCTACACACACGCTTCTATACTATATATACGTCTATACTTCGTAGAGGATAATTACAACTCCATCTGCACCCTGGGCCTTTCTTTGAACTCGCCGTTTCGGTACACTGTGTGTGTGCCCTGATCCCAATAGACGGTTGTCTTTGCGCCGCCTATGCCATGCACAACACGTTTAGGTACGTACCAAGCCCCGTTAAAAAAAACCTCCATGTCCCTGCAATGAAGTCTACCAAATTTTCGCTTCTTACGTGAAACTACCGGTTTTACAGTACATTTTTTTACGGTTGATAGTGCTGTATCGTCTGGTGTGGATGCAATGGTTCTCGTTGGAACGTTGCGCCTACCACGTGCAGCTTTCGTCTTTCTTGGTGTTCGCGTTGCTCCTGCCGCACCTTCAAATTTTAATTTGTTTCGCCTAGCCCCACCATTCTCTTCCCCGAAAAGCTGAGTTAAAGGGAGAAGATGTGTTCTGTTAAAGTCTTTTGAGTTTTGGGCATATCTTCTTATTTCTTCTAAAACCTTTGCCCGTTTTCGCTCCATCCGATTCTTCTTTGCCTCGTCCGTACAAGCTAGAATATCATCTTCTCGGGGTATTTTTACTACCCCGTCTTGGTGTCCATGAGTGTTTGCTAAATTTAGCCACAAATTGTTGTTGAAGTAATACAGTAATGTTTGAAGCAGTGGTACGATTGAACCTCGCATGATTGGCACACTTGTTGCTGGTCGATTTTTGAACTTGGGGTCCAATTTCTTTATTTGAATGGTAGAATCACCGACTCTTTTGATGACCGACGTTTTCGATTTGTTAATTGTTTGTTCTCCTTTGCCTAAGCCTCCAATGGAATCAATTTTCCATGCCTCGTTCCAAAGAAAATTTACCTTCTTCGTATCTAAACCACCACCAGTAAGTCCAGGTAGACAAATTTCTTTTGTACCAGTTGTGCCTGTAAAAATACCAGTGTAAGTCCTTAGGCAGAATATTGGTGGGTTCTCTGGAAACGATTTTGGTGGCCCGAGCCCACGGCCGTTCTTGAAACCCTTATAGTTGAACAGTAGCAGACCAAATATTTCAGCACCAGGTAATGCATCTAAATTACTGAATTTCAGAAACCAGTAATTCAGTTTTTCATGATATCTTATTTGCAACTTTTCAGCTGGCAATGCTCCTTGGTGACCTGGCGGTAACTTGAATGCTTTCTTCACTACCTTTTGTTGCTTTAAAATTTCTCTGGCACTAACTAGATCAATTTCTTCTTCGCTCTCAATATACGGGTCATAAGGGTGCGCAACACCTCCTACCACTCCACCCTCTAAATCTTGCCATTCTCCCCTCGAGTTGAGTTTCCCCGTCGGGCATAACCTGACACAAGGTGTCTTCCAAAAGTTTTGTTCGCTCATATCTTTCGACCACTCTGTGAAAATCGACCTGCCTCTTGTTGTCGTTGTACTAGAGGAGCTTGCCATGGTGCTGGATATCGTTTGACGGGCAAATAAGGGGGAAACTGCAGCTTCGTAGCCCGAAGCCTTTTTGGAACTGGGCAATTCGACAATAGTGTAAGTTTCCTTCTTTGGATGATCGCATGCATTTTTTCGCGCCGCATTTTTTATTTATTATTATACACACCAGACACCAGTTAATATAGCCATTAGCTAAAATTTTAATTTAAGGGTCCTTTGTTAATTTAATTATTTGATAGGTATTTATCACCTAATTTACACTACTACTAAAATGTACTAAATATTGATTGCCAAAATATTTCATAGTTAAATTTTACGGCAGTTTTATTCTTTTGGGGTGTAAGAATTTGTACGTTTTACTTCTAAAAACATTTTATAAAAATATAATTTAATCTAGATTTTATGTACATAAAAAATTAACATAACTTTATAAATAAAAATCAATTATTTGCGCCACCCACCTTTTTTTTTGCTCCTTGATCTAAATGATCCACCTTTTTTTTTGCTCCTTGATCTAAATGATCCTCTTGCCTTCTTTTTTGCCACTTTGATTGGTGCTCGTGGTGGTGGTCGTACTGTCTTTTTTTTTATCACTCTGATTGGTGCTCGTGGTGGTGATCGTACTGTCTTCTTTTTTATCACTCTGATTGATGCTCGTGGTGGTGGTCGTACTGTCTTCTTTTTCGCCACTTTGATTGGTGCTCGTGGTGGTGATCGTACTGTCTTCTTTTTTATCACTCTGATTGGTGCTCGTGGTGGTGATCGTACTGTCTTCTTTTTTATCACTCTGATTGATGCTCGTGGTGGTGGTCGTACTGTCTTCTTTTTCGCCACTTTGATTGGTGCTCGTGGTGGTGATCGTACTGTCTTCTTTTTTATCACTCTGATTGGTGCTCGTGGTGGTGATCGTACTGTCTTCTTTTTTATCACTCTGATTGATGCTCGTGGTGGTGGTCGTACTGTCTTCTTTTTTATCACTCTGATTGGTGCTCGTGGTGGTGATCGTACTGTCTTCTTTTTTATCACTCTGATTGGTGCTCGTGGTGGTGGTCGTATTGTCTTCTTTTTTATCACTTTGATTACTGCCTTTTTTGCGCCATTCCCAACACTTTTCGCTGCGTTTACAGTTTTTTTTCCTACAGCAACAGCAGCTCGTCCTGTTCCTTTTAAAGCTACTCCTACATTTTTCTTCTTTTTTTTACCTCCCTTCTTTTTCTTATTCTTTTTCTTACCTCCCTTACTCCAAACCTTTCCAACACCCTTACCAATAGAAACAACAGCTCGCCCAGCCTTTTTTGCGCCCTTCCCAACACTTTTCGCTGCGTTTACAGTTTTTTTTCCTACAGCAACAGCAGCTCGTCCTGTACCTTTTCCTACAGCAACAGCAGCTCGTCCTGTTCCTTTTCCTACAGCAACAGCGGCTCGCGCGTGTACTCTCCCTGCAGCGATGGCCACTCGTCCTGTATTAGAAATAGCCTTTTTTGCGCCCTTCCCAACACTTTTCGCTGCGTTTACAGTTTTTTTTCCTACAGCAACAGCAGCTCGTCCTGTTCCTTTTAAAGCTACTCCTACATTTTTCTTCTTTTTTTTACCTCCCTTCTTTTTCTTATTCTTTTTCTTACCTCCCTTACTCCAAACCTTTCCAACACCCTTACCAATAGAAACAACAGCTCGCCCAGCCTTTTTTGCGCCCTTCCCAACACTTTTCGCTGCGTTTACAGTTTTTTTTCCTACAGCAACAGCAGCTCGTCCTGTGCCTTTTCCTACAGCAACAGCAGCTCGTCCTGTACCTTTTCCTACAGCAACAGCAGCTCGTCCTGTACCTTTTCCTACAGCAACAGCAGCTCGTCCTGTTCCTTTTCCTACAGCAACAGCAGCTCGTCCTGTTCCTTTTCCTACAGCAACAGCGGCTCGTCCTGTATTAGAAATCGCTTTATCTACATGCTTATCCAAATATTTATCATACACATGGCCTCCCACCCCAGCAACAGCGGCACCAACCACCGCGCCTGCAACAGTGCCAACTGGACCACCAATGACAGTGCCAACCTGTGCTCCTACTGTCATCCCTGCTGCCCAACCAACGCCGGCCTTCACAGCTACATTGTCTAGCTGCTTGCCGGATGCTTTAAGCGCAGCTACAGTTTTTTCCTTCTTGCTACCGTCTGTGCTTCTAAATGTCTTAAACCCAGTCAGCCCAAGACTAAAGGCTGCGTTTATCGCAGCGCTACCCGCTGCTTTCCTACCCAGTGTATAGGATTTGCCAGTGCCAGGAACAGTTAAATGTCTGCTACCCATTGTAACGCTTCTGCGACCAACTTCTAATGATGTGCCCGGGGCAATAACACCATAATTTCGAGCTTTGGTTAAACGAGATGTTAATTTAGCTGCCGTGTTAACACCAAAACCAACCGCTAACTCCTGTGCAACGGAGTTTGTAGTTTTTTTTGCTGCTTTTCTCAATTCAACTCGTTTATACCTCTCTTCTTCTGCTTCTCTCCTTCCTCCTCCTCTCCTTCCTCTCCTTCCTCCTCCTCTCCTTCCTCTCCTGCTAGTTAACTTGGAAGATGTTCTGCCGTTAAGCGTTTCCTCTTTGCCGAGAGCATAAGCACCTAAATTTTTAGGTAATAACTTTGGAGTTGATACTCTTGTCCCCTTAACGCCATAAACTAGGTCTAATTTATGAATTCGCTTTGCCCTCTCTTCTGCTGATTTTCTTCCTCTCCTCCTTCTTCCTCTCCTCTTTCTTTTTCGATTTCCTGCTCGCCTTTGTTTTGTTAATTCCTGTTCAACTGACATGGTAACTTCTCTTGTTAATCCTTTTGCTACATCCCCTCTCTTCATGCTTCTTCGCTGGTTATTTTTGTTTTTGCCAACCTCGTCTTCACTAAAATGAGCATTATGAATTCGCTTTGCCCTCTCTTCTGCTGATTTTCTTCCTCTCCTCCTTCTTCCTCTCCTCCTTCTTCCTCTCCTCCTTCTTCCTCTCCTCCTTCTTCCTCTCCTCTTTCTTTTTCGATTTCCTGCTCGCCTTTGTTTTGTTAATTCCTGTTCAACTGACATGGTAACTTCTCTTGTTAATCCTTTTGCTACATCCCCTCTCTTCATGCTTCTTCGCTGGTTATTTTGGTTTTTGTCAACCTCGTCTTCACTAAAATGAGCATTCTCATTTACGATTTGAGTTGTAGCTTTTCCATCTTCACCAACAGTATTATCGTCTTCGCTAACAGGGATTCTGTATTTAACAATATCGCCCCTCCTCTCTTGGACATTCTTAGGTTCACTATCAGATACATCATAACGCTGGTAATGCCGGACAGTTGCCTTTTGTTGCATCAATGTTTTCAGATGAACTGGATTTTTTTTAGCCATTATTGTGTTAAACTGTCCTAATTTTACCTTTCCAGATATCGACGAGCGTGCCTCCATCTCGTTTTCCAACGTGCCTCCTGTTGTCCACAACAGAGTAGATACCACGATGTACAAGAGCCCATGGTGAAGCGCCCACATCTCAATAACTTGTCCCAGGTACTTTACAACACAATTTTTGTAAATCACAATGTTTGGGCACTGAAATAATGATTAAGAGTAACATCGAATTGTTAATAAAGTAACACCTTCAGCATTACTAATTGCCTAACTTAAATCTGTTATCCAGGTTGTTATCATAATAATAATTATAAAATTATTTATTATTATTATAATACCCAATATTATTATTATATTATTATTATATTATATATATATATATATATATTATGTATGGTGATTCGTATTAATAGAATATCCTCGCCGCTGCGGCCCCCCTTCTTTTGAAGGATAAAAAAAGTCTATCACATACTAATACACTTCGTTTGAATGGTAGGAACATAACTGTATAGCAGTGCTACCCTCTAAAGCGCCCGAAACTGTACCGTATCTGAAATTAACACTATTCACTATGGGGAAATATATGATGTGCAAACCAAGCAATATTTAATAGGAAGTTTTAAGTATGATATACTATAGGGTTAGGTTGCCATATATCTCGTTAACTAGACGTAATTTTGTTCTATATTTCAAATAACCATAGTGTATATCATACTTAAACTTCAGCGCTTTCTAAAGTCTCTCGATTACCATGTACTACATTTGCTACGTCCGTTGCGACTTCCTCAGGAAAACCTAAACCTGTTAATTTTAATATTTGAATGCCTAAAAGGATAAAAGATTGTGTAGTTCAAGTAGTATTCTAAGTGATAAGTCTAATCATTAAATTTTTTTATTATGATAACAAGCGAGGTTGCAGTATAGAGTATAATATTGAGAAAATATTGTGCGCGCGTGTATTTTCTCTCTCATCTAAAAAAATACGTAATATTAATAAATATAAAGTTTTAACTTAATGATAAATAAATATTAAATAATAATAATTATATATATGATATGCGCGTATATATACTGTATCTTATGCTCCTTACTCATTAATTTAATATGCTAAAAATGTAAAAGTTAAATTAATTGAGTGTAAAGTTATCATAAGAGCATTTTAATTGTAAATGTATAAATATACTCTTACTCATTTATTTAATAAAAGCACATTAAATATATATACAAGTTAATATGTAGGTATATTAATTCTTTTAATTTAAGCTTGTAATTCAAATGAGTAAGTGAAAACTATATTTTGTAATTTGTAATGTTTACGGGGTATATAATATTTTAAAATAACTTATAAAAATATTAAAATAATAAAATATTTCTACATCTCATAAATGAGTAAGAGAATTGTAAAATATATTCTACATCAAATTAATATCGGCATACCATCTATCCTAGCTAGTATATTACTACCTACATCCCTGTCTGGATTGTAAAAAATGAAAGATGTAAACTCTTTTAAAACATTTTGAAGACGTTCATTATGACATCTATGGTAAACCATGTTTTCAATAATTAAAACTATTTCTTCTGGCAGTCTATTCAAATTACTATTTATTTTATCAGCAACGTTTGTCTTACAACTTACAACGTGGATATTGTCTGGCGACGCTGTTGCTTTTTTTGGTAGCTTTGTCATGGTTTCGTACTATTTTATTGTTGCAATATGTTAATTATATGTGTTCCCGTTCATCTTGTTCTCATTTTTCATCTCTCTTTGGTCTATTTTCATACATGTATCATATTACATAAATGGAGCTGTATGTATAAAAAAAATATTATTATTATATATTATATGCACTCTACCGTCTACCGTCAGTATTATGCACATCAGTTTTTTTTATTATAAATTATTATGGTTTTGTATACCTGGTAGTGTGATTATTGTGAAGAATAAATAACATTACTATTATTATTTACTTTATCTTTCGAGGACAACGCGAATTAGCAGGGCAATAGCATAGTAGATTTGAAAAAAAAATAATATTTATTTGTTTTTTTTGTATATAATAATATAATAGCCTATAAACAAAAAAAGAAAAAAAAAATTATACTAACACATAATGACTAAAACTACTTGAATAATATGTGAAAATGAAAGATTGAAGAAGAAAGAAAAGCAATTCGTGCGTCTAAACTTATTTTTATTGTGATAGCCATGTTACGAACAATTTTAACTTCTATTTTTAGAGAGTAAGTTACTATAAAATGTTCATATAACTTATATTTACATTTTTTAAGTTACATCTTATATAAAACATTGTTGAAATATACTCTCGTAGTAATGTCATATATCAAAACCATCTTGGCCACACACACGCACAAATTAATATTTTTAGTATAACAAATTTAAACTTTATCTTACTCATGAATGTCATATGTATATTCTCATGCTATTCTTGATATATTACGGAAAAGTGCAAGTTCTTCCATACCTATATTACCAATTTCATCAAATGGGCCATCTTCTTTAAACAAAGGTGAAAAATCCATACCTTTGCGTAACATTGCAACGATTGCTTTATGGCCTTGTGCTGCAATTGCTTTGCAATCTGCACAATCACATTTTATTTTTTTATCATTATTACTACTTTCTATCTTGTTGCTCTTTTTCTTCCTTTTCTTTTTCTTCTTCTTTGATCTTTTTAATTTTTTATGTATATGTGCACCAATAAAATCTAATATTGCATCAATAGATTTTTCACGTGTATCATTGCAATTTCCATCTTGGCAACATCTATTATTACTGTTTTGGGAGTTATTATATTTATTCTTTTTCGTCACAGCATCTCTCTCAGCAATTTTTCTCCACATTGCAGTTTTAACCTTTCCCCTTCTCCCGCAAAAATGATATTTACGACATTTAATGTTATCATCACATACATGAAAGTGGGGACAATTTACACCACCACCACAACATTTTATATGTTTACGAGTATCGTATTTTTCGTATGTTTTTGTGGATTTTGGAAGCGGACGGACATATTCATCAATATCTTCCGGTGCATGTATATAGTGTTGCTCAAATCTACACTCTGAATCCAATAAAATTTGATAAGCACTAACACGTTCTTGTTCCCAATGATCTTCCCTATAATCTACTTGTGAAACGGTACCAGCACACCAAACATTCATTTTTGCAATTACACGGTCACCAATTTTAAATCGTTTCCACTTATTTTTGCATCTGCAATTGCAACATCTGCATATATATTGTTCATCTTCTATTACTTCTTTGGATTTAATTTCTTCCTCTTTGTCTTTGATCATTTTATATCTACAATTATATTTTATATCTGTTTCACGTTGATGCTCACAGATATATACACGTTGATTTAACATTTCTTCTCAAACAATTCAATTGCATGTTTGTATGTTTATTGTTATCTACGTATACGGTATAAACAAATTATAAAAAATTGGTAGTATTATTTTTTTTTTTATTATACATAATAATAATACATTTTTTTTTTAGCATAATAATACCCTTCTTTTTTTTTACCCATCATTATACCAGGTATATTATTTAGTTAGTCGATGGTGAGTATTTTGGTATTCTAATTTACCTTTCAAGTATAAACTTGATAGACAGATGGAAATCAATAATAAACAAATAATTTGAAATAATAGTAATAGTATAGAGAGTATTGTTGTTTTCCAAAATTGAAAATGATGAGACACGCGGTGTTGTGAAAATAAGGTCCATTTTAAAAAAAAAAAAATTTTTTTTGATTTGTTCGATTAAATCGATTGTCCATGTTAGTACTACACAGCACTATTTTTGTTTGTATTATTTGATAGGATAAATTGACCATAGTCTTTGAATATTAAGTACGAAATATACACACATATCACACATATCATCCTCTATAAAATGTTAAATTCAAATTTGAATAAAAATAATCACTAATATCATTACTTTATATCAATCGGAACAACGCCTGCGCCCTAGTCCATACTTCTATGCATATTTGGTATGGTTAAAAGTCGATCATTATCAAATAGATATTATTGTGTGTACTTGTTCGTAGTGTTATTGATAGGCGATAAAATACGTTTGACGGTGATCGACTTTTAACCATACCAAATATGCATAGAAGACCCGATATACGAAGCAGGCGTTTTATAAAACTTTTATTTATATTATTTTTGAAAAATGTCGCAAACCTTACCGTCTCACGCCCTACCTGTTACGCTCTTAACCTATCAAGTCACCCTAAACACATTACGGTCTTCTATATATATATAACAGTCATTTGGACACATTTTGTCAAAACTATTTCCAAACACATCTCAAAATGAACCATGTTTTTATGTGTTTAACCCTAATTATAACGCTAATTTGGCATTTACGAATGGTGGTTTATCCCGTATATCTCAAGTTAATGCAGGTGTAAGGTCGCGAGAGTGGTGAAGTAATGTTTCTGTGGTTGCGAACTAACATAAAAAGATTGGTTACAGCTTCGTATATCATGGGAAAGTGTCGAACTGGCGTTTTTGTGAGTGTATTATTGCAAAGCAAGGGAGAAAGGGAATTGGCGTGGAACGGGTAGTGGACATGTTACAGTGCTGTGTACATTGTAATTCCTTGAATTACCTCATTTTTCCCATGTTGAAGAGCCAAAAGTGTTTAAAAACAATGTTTGGAACATTTATTCTGCATCGCCAATACCGTGCATATTTACTGCATTAAAAATATGATATGTACAAATTTATACAATGTTTCTTTCACAAACTATGCATTTATTTGATTTTTTTCATATTTTTACCATTTCATGGCAATCGGGGTTTCCAGGCGTATTTGCCTGCTAAACATTATTCTTCGATATTTTTTAACGGTGAATGAGTATACGTATAAAAATATGTTAAAAAAACATATATTTTCGATTGACAGTACGAAAAAACTTTCAAATTACTTTATTGTTATACAATAAACGTTAATTTGACAAAATGTTGCATTTTTTGTCTTAATTATTAACATTTGCAACACCATTTTGAAGTTTTATGAATTTACTTTATTTCACTTTTTGTTTTTGTTTTTGGATTTTTGACTTCATTTGAATCATGAAATTTTAGCTTTTTTTTCAACATAAAATAGTTATCAATTCCCGCGCATCAAAAATTAAAAAAATGTACAAGCATTATTTCGACATATCAGAACTATCACTTCAAGACAAACAACTTGAACTTGCTACATATAAAAGCAACTTACAAATACCATTCCAATGATATCAAAATTGTCGCTAGCATTGGAATAGTATTACGTAACCTTAATGAACCAGGCATTCTACCGCCTTTTTTTAAATAAATTCAGGAAAAGCACTAAATTTTGATGTAATTGCATGTGAAAACAAAGTTACAATTTTTTGGTGTAAGATATATGTATAAATAGAACATCCACAAGTTTATAGGACACAAAACTATGTATAAAGAATTTTAACGAGTACTTTGTATGTGTATATTTTCAACAAATTTGGGGTCCCAACGGGCATGGTTTTCGGATGTTTTAGTATTTCTTGAAACTGGAGTTTTGAGATATTATTTAGCATGGAGTTAGCATTAGCAAGATCTGTGGTGACATATACTAAGACGTATGCATAAACCTATATAAGACAAAAATACGACTATTCCATGATTGGTCGTATTTCGAAGCGTCTCTCTTCTATTTAAGTATAATGTGACTAATTTACAAAAATAGATAAAAAGCTCAGTTGGTGTCCCAAATCGATGTGAAATCACATATAGTATAAATTACCTGTATACTTTAATAGGACAATAATGTAATAAATTGTATGAAACAAGAACACAAACAATGTTGTACTTTTTATAATGTATTACCATAAATAAAAGTTTATAAAATGTAGTTATGGTTCGATTGTATAGTAATAAGTATAAATACATATATAGAGAAAGTAAAAAAGACGTGTTTCGTTGACATTTTATACATCTTTTTGATGTTTATTGCTATCAAATGTCGATAATTTGTATTCTTAGACTCGTACTTCTTTTCTTGATAAAATCGTAATATTGGTGCATTGTTCACTGTTTCCTATAAAAGTCTGTTTTATCCACCTTAAAAGGAATATTAAAAGTGCCTTGAACCGTAAATTTATAAAAATGTATAAATATGTATCGTAAGTGCTGTGTGTATGGTAATGAAATATGATTACCACCAACAATTACACTTTCGTTTATTTTCGCAATACGTGATGCAACAAATGTGGAAAATTGCGCGTCTGATCGCTCAAACATCACTTCTTTGCCCTTTAAATTATTTTTATAATTATTAATACTCGTATTACAGCATTAATTATTATTGTATATAATAGTGACCATCCATCACCAACCAACTAACTTTCCACCGGGCAATCACGCGGTATTTGGTAAATTCGTGCACACACACACACACACACACACACACACACACACAGTTTTTTAAGCACAATATTGTAAAAAGACAGCATTATACATCGCTGGTTGCATCCGGTAGTAACAATGAAGCGCTCGATGGACAAAAGAATAGCGGATGCAGAAAAAAAAGTTAGTAATTTTTATTTTTTAGCGAAAAAAAATTTAACACGAGCAGCGAAAAAATGGTTAAATGTTAAAAAATTAAATGTGAATAAACAAGTAAAAAACATAGGCAACAAGGAATCTGTGGAAGCAAAAAATTTAAATGTACAATTAGAGTGTCTCAAAGCATTAAAACCTTTAGCATTAGCAGATAGCGCATTATTACGCCTTCAAATTTTTGAAATCGGCGCCTCCGATACAAAGTCCAAAACACCTGTGTCCATTGAAGATAATAAATGTGAAAAAGATATTATCAAGAAGTGGTTTAATTCACAATTATTTCAAACAGAATCAAAGCAGCTAATTGAAACGAGGAGGAAGAGAAACAGAGAATTGCGTCATTTGAAGGAACGTTTGGGCCGTAAGGAAAGAAGAAAAGATTTTGCCGAGATTAAGAAAACGAGAAAAAGCAAAGCATTACCTTCTCAACAAGAAATGTTCTTGGAAGCATCAACCGCATCGTTAAATAATAATCAACAAAAAAAAAAGCCTCATCGTAAAAATAGACTTGGACAAAGGGAAAGAAAACGGCGAGCAGAGGCTAAAGAAAGGGAAGAAGGTATTTTTAATAGAGAATTAAAACCAAATAGGAAAGAGCGACGAGAATTGGAAAAACGTGGTTTGTTGAAACCAAAGAAAAAAAAACCAAATGAATTACAAGAATCTGCGAAATCAAAACAAGTAAATGAAACAAAAGAATTGTCAGAACATCACCCTAGTTGGGATGCAAAACGTAAGAAAGAATTAGCTGAAAAAAAGGCAAAATTTTCTGGAAAAAAAATGACATTTGATGATGAAAGCGATGGTGGTTATGCTAGTTCTGATTCTGATTAGAACAATGTTTTGAAAAATTAGATTTATCTTTTTTTTATTTTTATTTTTTTGTATCTTTTTTTAGAATAAAAATAAATATTATTGTATCGCGTATATTGGTATTTTAATTTTTTATTTTACTCCTCATCATGATAACTTAATTCTTACTCTTCAAAAGTACAGAGACACACATACAATCACATACAAACACATGAAATATTTTGTACACGGCATTAAAATCTTTAAATTTATAAACGGTCACCGTTCCCCCCATCCCTCTCTGCTAACCGGATGCCCCAAGTAAATGTAGCATTTGGACCTCCGCACTTTTTGTATATGCGTTGACAGTAGGTTTTGTCATAAATGGTTTAAAATCTCTTATACATTGTTGTAGTTCGCTAAAGGAAGAGTGTTCGCTATATGCAATCCCAAAAATTGTACATTCTACTAGATTATTGATGCGTGTTGTATGAACACTGCTAATACCCTCATATAAATCATTTCTATGGGCGGAAACCCCCCTTCCTTTATTACGACCACCGCCAAAACTCCAACCGGTAGGTCTAATTGCTACAATATGCTGATATTTGTTATTTTTCAATGATGACAGATACGTGCCAATCTTTTTAAAATTCAACATTCCCATTGATACAACATGAAAAGAAGTAGCACTTTGATCGCGTGTTATGTATTTCATATCATCTTTTGACCAATTGAAACATTTTATTAAATCAAATTTAGTTTTCGCCACATATATTTTAACATTAAATTTCCTTGCACATGACATAAACAATTTTTCTTTACCAATGGAATAACTACCAAATAAAAATAACGTTTTTTTTCTCACACTTGACGACGCAGCACCACGTTGCTCTAGGGCGTTTAATGAACTTTCGATAGCCTGTGTTTGGGGTGGAAAATCGCTAGTATGTACACGTATGTAAACAGCAACAACGAATGATCAAATGGCAATTTATATCGTGATCAGTTAGATTGATTGGACATTGGTAAAAGTATTTTTTATTTGCAGTTACGCATATATCTGTATTAGTCGGAGGATAAGTCATAAAAGCAGAAAGAACTTACTATTTTGGATTGCAATATGTTGTATCTAAATACAAACATTCTAAGTGACTAATATCTTTCAATGCTTTATGTGAACGCATACTTCTAATATACCGAAAATCACCTGTGTGTAATAGGTAACGATATGGCATTTTGTTGCCAATTTGAAACAACATAATACAAGATCCAGGGCAATGATTTGCATCAATTAATGTTACAACTACTTGTAATTTTCGTTTGGACGACGACGATGTGGTAGAGGTAGAATTATTATTGTTTGATACGACGGGGATGTTGTTTTTGGTAATGATATTTGGTGCTATGTCTAATTTAACCGGCTTATCCAATGGCAATGCCCGCACATGTTCAGGTTTAATTTTAAATTGACGTAATAATAAATTTGCAGTTACTTGCGTACAATAAATTATACCATCAAATGTCTTCTTCAAACCAATGTAATGATCTGAATGAAAATGACTTAAAAAATAAATGGACGACAATCGCGCTCGATCTGCATATTGGAAACCATCCACAATTATCGGCTGGATGCCGTTACCCAGTTTGATTACTTTATAATGTGGAATCATATTCGGATCACGTGAGGTTGATGCAAATCGACGACCCCATGATGATTTTTTTTTTTTTGCACCAAATTTACTACTGGAATTTTTTGCTGTTCTTCTCTTTTCTCTATCGTCAGACATTTTTTTACTCTGATTCATCAGTAGTGTGAATGCATTTTTTTTTACAAAATGTTTAACACCTGAATTATGTGAATTTAATTTCGATGGCGACGATGTTATCGGGGAACCATTTGTCGAGGCCATTAAAATATCAAATACATTACGCACACTGCTGCTCTTGGTATTATTTACATTGGACGTTGGAGTAGTGCCGGTATTTATAGCATTTACATTATTATGAGACAATAATAATTCTACTGCTAACTCATCGCTATTAGCTGTTTGTATAACATCTTTTGGTTTCATCCCTTCTGCGCATTTTTTATAATGCTTAATACGTTTTTCTAAAATAAAAGAAGTAAATGTAGTGTATGTCGGTGGGATAAGCTTCCCACAGTACTCACACCTCCAATACAATCCATCCATCGGTCCATCTCCTAATTGTTTTTTCGGCATATTTCTTTGTTGAAGCGTTGGCGTTTTATTTACTATCTCACTTGATATATCATTATTACTATCATTATGGTTGCCATTTGGCGAGGAAGGGGAAAGGCGAGCCTGAGTAGATGATATTATTGGTGACATTGGACTATTTGGCGAGGACGGGGAAAGGTGAACCTGAGTAGACGGTATTATTGGTGATCTATTTGGCGAGGACGGGGAAAGGTGAACCTGAGTAGATAGTATTATTGGTGATCTATTTGGCGACGATGAGGAAAGGTGAACTTGAGTAGATGGTATTACAGGTGGAGATGGGCGATATTTTAAAGACAACTTCGATATCCTTCGTCGTTTTGCCATGCCATTTTCCATCCTATTTTCGTATTCAATTATGTTTGAGGATGTTATCTTTCGATTTAAGATTCATGCACAGAAAGAGGGCTGCGCGCACGTGTAGTAAGGTTTTAGATTTATTCGATGAACAAGAAGGTAATAATACATAATAGAATGATAGGCCAATAGAATGATGTGATGATGTAATATTTTTTATTTTTTATTTATTATATTTATTATATTATTATTATATCTATATATAATAATAATACTATACGTATATACTAAATTATTATATAATACTATATTATAATAGTACTAAAATTACAAAACATTCTTGTTTTGTTTTTATCTCCTCTAAAAACGGCTGATCCCTTTTATGCCTCACCGCAGTTTCTATTAGCAACCGTGTTCCTGCTAATAATATTACGTAAATTATTCATATCACCAGCTATGGCAGCACAAGGTTTTTGTATTTTCTCCACAAGCCTTTTTGCCAACTCAAAATTGTTTCGGTAATCAATCGCTGCATGTTTGATACACAATGGGCATACCCAATCTCCATCTGGAATGGCACCATCTTTTAGTGGAGGTTTCAAACAGAATGTATGAAAATAGTTATTGCAATTATTAATGTTACCATTAATATCACGTAAAACTCCGTCACATAACAGTGTTTCTTTATCATTATAATCAAATCCACAGTTGCGACATCCATGAACTCTAAATGCTTGATTTTCAGAAACCATTTTAGCATTTTGAATATGCCCAGCAGTCTTTAAATGTTTTTGAATGCATTCACGTGTCGCTTTAACATGTCTCGCAGGTTTGCCATCTGTATCTACCTTGTTACAAATACCGCAATGAAGTTGCGATGTGTTGCATGTAATAAGCCTTTTTTTTTTTGCAGAACTACTACCAGAACTGGTATTGTTATTGTTATTATTACCAATTGGAAATGCAGTGGTGGTTGGCACCGCAACTGTGCCAACTGTGGCCGCCGTATCACTTGGTTTTCTTGAACTCGGAGCATGATTTGTTGGCACGGCAAATGCGCTACCGTTCGCCGTAATACGTTTTTTCCCTTTAAGTTTGTAAGCTTTAACTTCGCTGATGAATTTTTCTTCTCTCCCTTGTATCTTATCACGATAATATTCAAAAGCTTTAGCCTTGCTGTTTATTTTATGCATTGCTTTGGGTGCTTCTACATTTTTCCCACTTTTACTACACCACAAACGCAGACGGAACTCACCAAAGAACACTCTCTTTCCCTTATACTTAATATCATCTAATTTGGTAATACCAGCAGGGTAATTAAGCAACTTTCGTGAAGGTGAATTTGCATTGTTATTGTTATTACCATTACTAATTAATGCTACACCTTGATCAATAGAACGAGCCATCCTATTACCGTTTGGGGATGGCTTTTTTCTCTTTTTACCACTTAAGTTTTGTTGTAATTCTTCCTTTTCACGGGCAATTCGACGTTCTTCTTCCTCAAATTCCTTAACTTTACGTTTTGCTTCCTGTTCATATTTACGTTTTGCTTCCTTAAGTTTAAGTTCCTTTTCCTCAAGTTCACGTAATTTAATGTCTTTCAATTTTTGTTTTGCTTTATCAATTTCACTTTTTTCCTTCAACATGCGTTCTTTAAATTTTGCTTCTTGTTCTTTCACATATGCCTCTTTTTCTTGAATAAAACGTTGTAATGCATGTTCGGATTCTGCTGGCGGTGCAACATTATTATGGCTATTATTACCACCACTTTCATTTGCATCATTATTTGTCATATTTGATGAACTAGTAGAGGTAGGAGTGGATTGCATCGTAAAATTGTTGCCGCTGTTGCTGCTACCACCACTGTTATCGTTTGGTGGTGATGACGGTATTGATATGCCTCCAAGTAATTCTTGTAAGTGTGACAAGTTTGGAGAAGCATTAGAAGCATTAGTGGCAGTAGTGTTTGTCGTCGTCGTCGTTGTTACTGTTTGTGGTGATGCGACAGATACTTGCCTTGTTTGTTCAACATATGATGGCCCATATTCCTGGCTGAATTCTGGAGTCTCCTCGTTATCAGTATGTTCGTCTACGTCTTCGTCGTCCATTTGTTGTGGAAAGGGAGTTGATATTATGCTAACACGCACGCTATTGTTGGTCCTACTTTCCATGTTTGTAATATTTTTCTGTTTGTTCTTAAAATTATATTATATTGTGTTTGAATATTTGTATATATTGTATATTTACTAATTGTCAACAACTTCCTTGACGACTACTTGTTGCACCATCGGTACAAATCTTGTGTGATGTATACATATAAAGAACAAGCTTTATTATTATAGGCAATGTATAACTGGATAACAAATAATAAAAAATAAAAAATAATAATTAATAGTAGTTAGTAGTATGCACGTATGTAATAAATAAGAGTAGAAATGAAAATAATAATAATAACACTAGTTACTATATTATTATTATTACAATAATAAAAGAAAAAACTTTGGCCATAATAATAATAATTGTAATTTATTATTATTATTTTATTATTACTTGTATTATTATATAATAGTAATTATATTATTATTATTATTATTGATGAAATTATGCACAGACATTTATACATGTAATTAAATAGGCAATAATTAGAACGTAGTAGTATTGCACAGTTGCAGTTTGTGTAATGCATGAATTAATTAATTAATTATATATTATTGATTATAATTGAATAACTATTGAATTAAAAATAAAATTGAAAAAAAATGGTCGCGCATCGTCGTCTCGTTTTGCGCAATTTACCTTAATTTAAAAACCTTAAGGGCCATATTTTTTATTTGCATATCCGCCCGCATGCCGAGTAAACACGTATAAAATTATCACTAAAATTAAGATTAAGAGAAAAATAATTATCGTTAAACCTTATAATTTTTGAACTGAATAATAAAGAAATACTATAACGAGTAGATTAGTTAAGTTGTTAGACCATAGTGCTGTGTCTATATAATAAATCACTGTATCGTCTACAGCTCTAGTATAGCAATCAAACCATCATGATTACTACTAATATTGCACATATTTCTTCTTGATTTTTTCCCAATTTTTTTGGCGAATGTACATATACATTATTAGTTATAGAATTTGTGATCAATATACAATAAGGGATAGATAGGAAGAGTTACATCTTAAAATAATTGTATCGTATTAAAGCATTCTCAACAAGGCCCACTTTCATTTGGATGTTGTGGAGACAGTTGTTGTCGTCAAACAAGTAGAGAAAAGGGAAAGGAAAATGCAACTTGAGGACAATGATGATGACATTATATCAGATGCATTAAAATTATCATTAAGCGGTGTAACATATTTCAATCCTTTAAATCCGGATTATGAACATAAAATGCCGATGAAAGAAAAACCTGGATCAGATTTAAACAATAGTACATCTAAAAAAGAACGTAGTCGTCATAAACGAAGACACTCTATGGAAATGATCAAATTAAATAACGAGAATGTGCGATGCACATATAAAATTACATCAAAACGATCTATGAAAATAATATTTGGGATAATACTTATATTGTTTATTGCATTTATTATCATATCAAAAATAGCTGCAGGTGAATTTATAGAACAAACGCCAATTGCGTTTGTTTTTACTTTATCTCAATTTGCCTTTATTTCAATATTATTCGGTAATAGGTATCAAGAAGTAAATGGTTTAAAAAAGACTCCAATGAAAAAAACATTATTTCCATTTATTATTTTACTTGTACTGGTGTTTATAATTGGACAATTAAGGCCAAATCTATGGAATGTAGAGGAAAATGTAAGAACTGCAAATAACGTATTGGGTAGAAAAAATTGCATAGTTATAAACAGGCACAGAAAAACGGGTTTGAAGTCTTTGTGTTTTGATAAAATGAAACCACCATTTGTAATTAAAGAAATTCAAAATGTTGATATCGAAAAAACTGACAGACTGTTCTCTAAATTTTACAACCTTCTAGGCGCCGCCCTTGCTACAGAAGATGAGGGCAAGTGTCTTGATTATTGTTCAACATATCTTTGCAATGTATACTTTCCCCGTTGTGATGCAACGTGTGGCCGAGTAAGAGAGTGTGACATGTGTCCAATAATTAGCGAGTGCGGTACAACTACTACAGATCTATTTAGTAAGATACACGGAATAAAGAAGTCATCATATTATGATTCACTTATAGAAACGCTCGGAGATGAAGATACAGATTCTTTGGACGAAGCAGCGAGATTTATGGATACCTTTTTAAAGGCAGTAGTAGATATAGAAAATAAAACCCAAGATGGTAGAAGTGCTGATTGTAATATTACACATGAAAAGGCCAAAAATGTAAGTAAAGAGTGTCTTCATCTTGAACATAATGAAGTGAAGAAACCAAGCATATATAAACTAAAACAAGGAAATTGTCATGAAAGTAACTTGATTGACAAAGCAATACAAGAAGATACAAGTGTAGTAAAAATATCATTTCAATGCGGGAAAGCGTGTTTTTACATTTTAATGTCCTCGTCTTTGAGTCTCATTTCTATCTTGATTATCATCGGTGCTACTTTGATGCCATGTAGAAATGAAATGAAACAGCCTGTTCTTTCTAGATTTTATGGCCGGAATCGCGTTGAATGTGCCATGACGTTATCTGAGAGATTGCAACTTCTGGTTACAGGTTGTATGAGTGCGTTCGTTGGTTACGTAATGTTTCAATATGGCTATTATATAGAAATATATAGTCTTACTGAATCTAATTTGACTTCTGAAGTTTTTTATATTATATGTTCATATATTATTGCAAGTGTATCGTTTTTTCAAGCAACCTTAATTTTGCTTGACGGTATATCAGGTTTTGCCGTCATACAATTTTCAGTAGGACTACAACAACAAGATCGTCAAAATAGCAATAACGAAAGTAAAATAATTTTTCAATTGTATCAAAATTTATTCAGTTTAAAGTATGGGAAATATTTTTTTGAAAAACTATTTGTCTTAGAAATAGGAGAAATTATATTGCAGTACCTTTCGCTTCGTCAGCTTTGCTATGATGCCAACTTGCAATATATAGTGATGGTAATTGTTTTAATTACTTTAAATGTAACAATTTCACCGATACTAATGGTATGCCGAAATCAATATAAAACAAATGCAAAATATGTAATATATTTGTTTGATTCTTCGCTTGATGTGCTATATTTATTCGCAAACATTACTAGAGGAGGAGAAGGGAGTCATTCACGGAACATTGATTTAAATGCCAGTGTAAATTTAGCCATGTGGTATCCAGCATTTTCCATTGTGCTTAGATTAAGATCGGTACGACGTGCAATCACGATGAAGCAAGAAACAAAATTTAAAACTCAAGAAAATACAACCAGGAAATCAACTGCAGCGAAGAAGCACTACAGCATGCATCGCATAATTGAAGTAGTTATGGCTGCGTTCACAATTTGCGGTGGAGGTATATTCTGTATCTCATTTCTTGTTGAGTTTCTTTCAAAATATAATCATTGTCGTAACGAGTTTACGCATCAACTTTGGGACAATGCGCTTCCAAAAAAAATGTTTAAGGATGGTTTATTTCTTCCAAAATGCGGGTATGATAGTATATTGAAAATTGACGCAAACGAAAAAAATGTTGAAATCATACCGCCAATCATAGAAGAATGTACAAAATTAACAACCCTGAATCTACAAAATAATAATATCAAAGATATACCTTGCGAATTATTAGTAATGGAAGATATACAAAAAGCTTCTTTCGATGGCAATGAAGTTGCTCGAAATATGGATATAAAATGTAGCCTACAGGTTGAAATATTTCCTACGAAATTTGTATGCAAATTTTTACATAAAAATCTTGAAATATTAAAATTTCCCAACCAAACAGCAATTTTAAAAATTAATAAATGTTTAGGAGATTTTCATAAGTTACAATCACTTATTTTACCATACAATACCGAATTGAAAAGTGATGGTATCCCATCCGAAATTTTAAAATTGTATCGAAACAAACTAAAAACATTTAATATAAAAGGAAATGAAAAGCTGTTAGAATCATTTTCGTGGGGAAGTGAAGGCATAAGTCGAGATTTACATACAAATATGACCAATTTCATATTGCAATACTTCCGTGGTGTAAGGGTATTGAATTTATCTGGTAATAATATAGACGACAATAACATTTTTTATAATCTACTATTGCATTTGAAGAAGTTAGAGTATTTGAATATGTCCTTCAATGCATTTAATTCAATCCAACCCAATATGTTATACAACATGACCAACACTTCATGGGCAAATTTGAAAGGTGTTGATCTTTCTTCTAATAAGATGTTAACATATGTATCATTAACGTTTTCTCAGTTCATAGAGAAGCGAAACGTTGATATAAATTTGAAGGATAGCCAAAACATTATATTCTTAGGTTGGAGATCAGGGGGTTTACTAGAAGACCAAAAGAATGATCAACAAGTATACAATTATTACAAATCGACAATATTTCCTGTTTCTATCATTCGGCAATTACTGTATTTACAAACTTATACGCTGGATGGATTTCCACGGTTATATTTTAACTCAAAAGACTTAAAGGCTGTCTGCGATTTACCATCATTAAGACTACTTTATATTGGTACAATTGGATTTAATATCACAAATATTCCGTATTCTTGTGGGATCGGTCTAGAAAACATCCACATAAAGGCACTTGATAATCCGTTAGCAACTGCGTCATATTCATGGCCAGACGTTTGGTCAAATAGTACAAAACTAAAGGCTCTTTATATATCATCACCCACCAATTTGAAGATGCTACCTTTTACAGCTTCTTCAACTATAGAAAGTGTCACGATTTGGGGTGACAACCAAAATGACATTCTTAGAGTATTGCCAAATTGGATATTCAGTGGAATGTCAAAGGCGCTATATAACATCCAGCTAGAAAATAATCGTATTGGAGGAAATCTATCTCATACTATGTTTTCAAATAATTCAAAACTTATCAGAGTAGCTATGGACGTGAATAATCTTGCGGGGTCTCTCCCTGCTTCTCTTTTTGACATGCCGTGTTTACGAATTTTAGCATTAAAAAAGAATGAATTGGCTGGGCATTTACCAAATATAACGAAAACTCGAATGAAAAGAATCAGATGTATGAATATAGTATCAAATTCAGGGTTAAAACCTTTTCAATCAAATGATTTCTTTCACATTGGGGGTTACTTTGAATTTTCAAGTAGCTTATTCTTAAAAAAAAATATTACAAATATATGTGGTGTGAAGATCGAAGAGATTTATGATAAAGATAAAGAATGGCGCGTTGACATATATAAGTGCGGCACCATGAATTGTTATATAAGCAACGACAGAACTGAAGAAGTTGCCTGTTTTGATATAAAATACAAATTACTGAAGAGCAAACTAGATTTTGATACTTTGCGCACTAATCTTTGTGATGTTCATACGGTTCGTGGGTATCTCCCAGACGATTTATCCAAATGTGGTGATTCATCATTCAATGAGCAGTATCCGATGCCGTCATTTTTGTTGTGAGATGATAGCTGTTGTACATCATTTATTCGTGTTACTCAGGTAGAGAGTATCCATGAATAAGCCATTATACACGTCAGGCGTAATATTCGCAATTGTATTGTTACTCAGGTAAAGATTAGATACCCTCGATCCTACAAACGCACAATAAAAAAAAATATAAATAATACAGTATTGTGCTATTATTAATAATAATAATAATAATTAATATAAATAAAAAAAAATAAGGCCATATATAAATAAATAATTATATATTATAATAAAAAATAATAAAATACATTAATTAATAATTTCAATATAATAATATAATAATAATATTATTATTATAATAGACTAATAATTGATTGAAGAATAATAATAATTTTTTTTTGAATCACAACAAAAAAACAACAATTATGAGCAATTAAAATTACAACAATAATTAATATAAAATTTACTATATTTTTCAATTAATATAATTTTAGTATAGTAATAGCGTGCGGAGAAACATCGTCGAGTAACTTTCCTTTTTGGTAACGCTGTAATTCTATAATATTCAACATTGTAGATCATATTTCTGCATACACTCTTAAACATAAATACTGCGTGAAAGGCACGTCGTAGCTAGGCCGCTACATAGATAGATATAGTTGCTGCTATTGATTTATTTTTTTTAAACAATAATAATGGTTTCGACACTACTCGTTTTTTTTGTGAGTACTTTAACGGCTATTGCTTACTGTTTTACTTTTGTAGTTGTTAATTGTCAAGCGGTTATATTGGATCGGTATGATCAGCGGTTTGCAACGACACGTTTTACAGCAGATGGTGTGTTAAATGGAAACGAATATTTTGGCAATGCTGTTGACTTATATACATATGGTGGTTCAAGCTGTTTTACACAAGGGTGTCGTATTTTAACAAGTCCATACAATGGTGATAGTAGCAATAATAATAGTAACACAAATACTGCCCGTTTGCAAAAAAGAAAACTTAACTTAACATACGATAATATAGAAACGTGTTTTCATAGATGCTTAGAAACCAATTTAACCAATTTAATTGAAGATGATGTAGAAGTAGAGTCATTGTCATGCGAATGGAATCGATTCGATAGAACATGTTCCGTTAGTAATCTGGAAAATGTTTATTGCTGGAACGGTATGAACTATACAGATTATTATACATATATAAATACTCCACATATACCATGCACATCAAAAACATTATGTAGCAGCAATAATTCGAAGTATTTTTCTTTTCAATATGCCAATACCAATGTTAATAATAATATGAAAAAATGCGAGATACGATCTCGTAAAGAATTATTGCTAGTGGGTGCAAAAAATGACGGTATATCCAATACAATTCTTAATAGTGGTGCGGCTACTTTGTACATACGTAAACCATTTACAAATGGTACATGGGAATTTGTTGATGTAGTAAAACCAAAAGGCACCACCCCATTACTAGATAATGACAAGTATGGCGCATGTGTACATATATTTAATAAAAAATACATTTTTGTATCTGCAACGCATGATGATATACCGGGACATACCAACCAATATAACACCGGTGTAGTTTATTTTTTCACAATTAATTACGTGACAGCCGCTTCATCACTTGATGGAACATACAATGAAAAAATTTCAAAAATAACCGTAGTAGAGACGCAGAAAATTTTCTCACCATCATTAGTTGAGAAAGAGCTATTTGGATCCGCAATTGCAAGCGATAATCAAAAATGGCTTGCCGTTGCGTCGCTTGGGGCACCATCATCTTCCGGCTCCGTTCATATGTATAAATTAAACCATACGAATGCAACGAATCCACATTTCGTATATGTTGAAACACTACACGTGAATGGTACAACGACTGCGATACATTTTGGAAAATCAATCAGTATATCGGGCAAAACGATGGCAATTGGCGCAGACGCAGAAGATGTTGGCGGTAAGCTCAATCAAGGCTGCGTATACGTATATGAATTAAATGCAACGTGGCAATTTAAACATAAAATTACAGCAAGCGATGGCTCTGCAAATGATTTTTTTGGATTTTCCCTTAGTTTGAACAATGATGATAAGTTATTGATTGGCTCTCACCATGACGATAATATCAACGGTGGTGTAAATCCAGGTGCGGTGTATTATTACGAGCGTGCATCGGCATCGTCGTGGGATGAAATTCAAAAAATTATTTTAGCTAAGAGTGATACAGACAATTACTTTGGCGTAACGGTTTCACATTCAACGTTTGGGGAAATGGTTGCTATTGGCTCTACTGGTGATATCAGTAAAAATGGCAGTGTATATTTGTACACTTTTAATCGAGCCCAGAATCAGTATGTCAGGCTACAAAAAGTAACCCACTCCAATGCATCAAACGTGAATTACCATCGCTTTGGTAGCGCTCTGCAATTTTCAAATAGCATGGTAGTTGTTGGTGCAGAATTGGAAGACAACCGCAACAAGAACAAATTGAACACTGGTATGGTTGATTTGTTTAATTTTAAACCAAACAGCTTAACAAGCAATATGGTTAAAACGTTTCGAGTCGTCAATACTTATATAGAGATAGAAATCATACCACTTGATGCAGAGTTATCTTACCAACCAGTGTTAGAATATATTGCTACTACTGGCCAAAATAGCTGTGAAATGCAGAAAAATGGAATTTGTTGGAAACGGCATTTTAACACATTAACGAAGACGTTGAATAGTGCTGTCAACACAAGCAGTAGTAGTCATTCCATTCAGCAACACCGTCGATATTTTGATGTTCAAAATGATGTTCACATTGACAATCATACAAAACATTTATTATCGACGTACAATATTAATTATACATTGCTACTGAACATGACAAATTTAATGAATGGAGAACCGTATTATGTATCTTTAGCAGCCTGTTCAATGTATGGATGTGGCCCATCTACCACGTTCTACGGCCCATTTGTGCCTGCCCAACCACCAAACAAAATGGTAAATTTAATAGCAACACCAGATGATCGTACATTATTTGTCACGGCACCAATACCAAGTTGGGATGGTGGTGCTGTAATAACTTCGTATACTGCTATAATTACACCAGGTGGAAGCGAATTGACGAATAATGCTCCCCAATTTACATTTAGTGGATTAAATAATGGTGAAACGTACAGCGTACAAATGTATGCGACGAATTGGGCTGGTAATAGTCATCTCTCAGAGCCATCAAATAGCGTAGTACCAGCGGAGATTCCAGGACGCCCAGCAATAAAGAGAACAACAATTGAAGATGGTGGGTTTACTGTATATTACAACGAACCTTCATGGGATGGTGGTGGTGCAATTTTGTATTATCTATTAATTCGATTCCGTGATGACAATTACGATCTATTTACGAATGGCATTGTTATTGGCAACTCAACCGACGCTAGGACGTCCATACGTGTTACAAACTTGGCTAATTATATTACTTATAATGTCACAATACAAGCTGTTAATTGGCAAGGACGTGGAAATTACAGTGCATTTACTCAACTTCGACCAATACCAGCACCAACAATTCCTACTACATCACAGGAAATGACTTTTATAACGTATGCATTGATTGCTTTATTGTTAATTTTAGGTGTTGGTATCGTTGTAGTAATAGTAAAAAAGAAATATGATGAAATGATGGAAAGACAACGATTGTTAAAGGTTGCACCACTTGAAAATAATAGAAAATATTTTACTGATTGACGATTGACAGGGGGGGG